>Ga0256840_1002903_pt1 | contig 14505 bp, 14 predicted proteins | sample 355202metaG_FD_185969 | JGI IMG/M metagenome (GOLD analysis project Ga0256840, IMG submission 185969) | Hydrothermal vent microbial communities from Mid Atlantic Ridge, Atlantic Ocean - 355-202 | ecosystem: Environmental > Aquatic > Marine > Hydrothermal vents | place: Atlantic Ocean: Mid...
AAAATGTTTTTTAATCACTATTAAGATATAATAGGACAATTCTATATGAGAGGTTAAGATGGCAAAGTTTTCACTAAAAGGATTATACGCTGTTGCTTCTATGTATGTTTTGGCTAAGAAGTATAGTGAAAATGTACCTGTAAAGATTAAAGAGATAGCCTCTTTATCAAATACTCCACAAAACTTTTTGGAGCAGATTTTAAATGAGTTAAAAAAATGTATGCTTGTAAAAAGTGTCAGGGGTGCAAAAGGTGGATATATGCTTTCAAAGGATCCATCCTCTATAACAGTTTATGATATACTTCTATGTATCGAGGGAGATATATTTGATATGGAGTGCAAGACAAAAAACAGCACTATGGAGCTTTTTTGGGCAGATTTTAGAGACAGTGTTAAAAAAGAGTTATCGATAAAACTCTCGGATCTCAAAGAGTATGAACAAAAAGCACTAAAACAAAATATGTTTTATATTTAGGAGAAGTTAGATGAGTAAAATAACAAATGTAGTATTGTTGGCTATCGTCGGGATATTTTTTAGCGGATGCATGGTAAACAATGTACCTACTTATGATGAAGAGGTTAAGGCTGCTTGGGCACAGGTGCAAAACCAATACAAAAGGCGCGCTGATTTGATACCAAATCTTATAGCTACCGTCAAAGGATATGCAAAGCATGAAAAAGATGTGCTTGAAGCGGTAACTAAAGCAAGAAGTAGTGTGGCAAAGCTAACCGTAACAAAGGATGTGCTTGACAATCCGGAGCTTTTTATGAAGTTTCAAAAAGCTCAAAACAGACTTTCTAGTGCTCTTTCAAGACTGTTAGCTGTTAGTGAAAGATACCCCAACCTAAAAGCGGATAAAAATTTCCTGGCTCTTCAGGCTCAACTTGAGGGAACTGAAAACAGGATAGCCATAGCAAGAAGAGACTATATAGAGGCGGTCAAAAAATATAACCTAGAGCTTAGAACTATACCAAACAAATGGATAGCACATCTATTGTATCCTGATGCAAAACCAAAGCCTGTTTTTAGTATAACAAAAGAGGAAGTAAAAGTTCCAAAGGTTGATTTTAATTGAGATTTCTTGTAGCTGTTTCACTAGGTTCTGTGCTGCTTATTGCTAGTATCACCTTTCCAAAACTAACAGGAAGAGTTGTTGATGAGGCGGGCATCTTATCGCCCAATACAAAACTAGAGCTTGTTAAGCTTATAAGAAAAAGTGAAAAAAAGAGCTCAAACCAGATAGTAGTAGTAACTTTAAAATCACTACAAGGTCAAAGTATATCTGATTATGGATATCAACTTGGCCGACATTGGGGCATAGGGCAAAAAGGTAAAGATAATGGAGTTTTGCTGATAGTTGCACCAAATGAGAGAAAAGTTCGTATAGAGGTTGGCTATGGGCTCGAGAGCAGATTGACAGATGCTTTAAGCTCTATGATAATCCACAACGACATACTTCCCTATTTTAAAAGAGGCGACTATGATGGCGGTATTTTAAAAGGGGTTAGATCCATCATCAAAGCAATAGGTGGGACTTATAAGGTAAAAAAAGATAAAAAGAGTCGAAAAAGTGTTAGTAGTTATGCGCCTATTATATTTTTTGCTTTTATATTTTTTATCATGGTAACTCAAAATCTTATCGCTAATACAAAATATAAATCTTACGCCCAAAGAGCTATACCGGCATCTTTTGCAGCATTTTTTATCTATGTTCTTACCGGTTTTTTGATAGCTGCCATTATCGCTTTCATAGCACTTCTTTTCATACTTGACGGGGTTTCTTCCGGCAATGACAATACAACCCACTTTATAGGCGGAGGCTTCAATGATTTTGATAGTGGCGACTCCTTTGGAAGTTTTGGCGGAGGCTTTAGCGGAGGAGGCGGAAGTTTTGGCGGAGGTGGAGCTAGTGGGAGCTGGTAATGAGTGAAAATATCGATAAAAAGATGAAAAAAAAGATCGAAAATTTGATAGGTGATATAGAGGCAAAAAGCTCGGTAGAAGTTGCTGTTATTATCACAAATAGCTGTGATAACTATAGATATACAACATTTTTATACTCTTTTTTGGGTGCATTGATCTTGCCTATAGTTCCTCTGCTATTTGGCTACCATCCAAGCAATGCTATCATCTTAAACATAATGGCCGTATCGTTTATAGCACTCTTTTTTATTATAGATAGTAGCACTATAAAATATCTCTTGCCCTCTAAAATTATCAAAAAAGATAGATGTGATAAAATGGCACTAGCTAATTTTTACAAAATGGGTATAGATAAGACAAAAAACAGAAGAGCACTTTTGATCTTTGTGGCAAAAAGAGAGAGACTGGTTAAAATTATTGCCGATGATGGCATAAGTAGCGTGATATCAAATGATAAGTGGCAAGAGATAGTAGATGAATTTATCCCAAAAGCCAAAGAGGGGAGATTTGGTGATGGGATTTTGGAAATTTTAGAAAAATGTAAGCCAATGCTTATAAAACTGTTTCCAAAAGATGGCACAAGTGAACATAAGATAAGCAATGAGGTAGTAGAGATATGAAAGTTATCTCTCTATCGAGCCTACTTTATATGACAATACCTCTTCTTGTAGTATGGTTTTTTTATGCAAAATGGGTGGGCAATAAAAAAGAGATAGCCTATGCGGGCTTTAGGATGGTTTTGCAACTTCTACTGATAGGCTATGTTTTAGTCTATATTTTCAACGGAAAGAGTCCGCTTATTGGCTTACTTGTCATCTTTATCATGATTACTATATCAAGCTATATAGCTTTAAGAAATGTTAAAAAAAGAGACTTTGGTCTATATAAGAAATTTTTTATCTCTATCTTGATAGGGGGAAGTTTTAACCTTTTGCTTGTTTTATATGCAGTTTTGGATCTTCATCCAATATATCAACCAAGATTTATCATCCCGTTAGCTGGCATGGTATATGCTAATTCTATGAATGCCATATCATTGGTAGCCGAAAGATTTGAAAATGAGATAAGCAAGAGAGATTTTGATGAAGCCAGGGCTATATCTTTTAAAGCCTCCTTGATACCTTCGGTTAATGCCTTTTTGGCTGTCGGACTGGTCTCATTACCGGGACTTATGACGGGGCAGATACTCTCAGGAGTTGATCCTATAATTGCCGTAAGATACCAGATAGCAGTCATGGCAATGGTTTTAGGAAGCTCCGGAATAAGCTCGATTATATACTTAAATCTACAAAAGAAGAGGTAAGTTACTTTTTCTTCCAGTTAAGTAACTTATCCCATCCCATAGAAAAAATAGTCGCCATAACAGACAATACTATAAAATTCACTATATTAAAAGCCCAGCCCTTTTCAGGCTTATATGTAAAATAGGCAAATAAAAAGCCTATAGCAAATCCACTAATGATATTTTTGTACCAAAAATTTTTCCATATATTTTGCATATTTATCCTTGTTGAGTGATTAGTTAACTTTATCTATTTTGAAACTTCGTAGAACTGTTTTAATCTGCTATTATACACAAATTAGTTATAATTTGCCAAAAAAAACGGATAAAAAATGGCATTGATAGATCTTTTGGAAATTAGTAAAAATTATGAAACTCAAAAAATATTGTGCGGAGTTGATTTTCATCTAAATGAGGGGGAGAGGGTTGCTATCATCGGTCAAAACGGTGGAGGCAAATCCACTCTTTTAAATATCATAAACGGACACTTGGAGGCTGACGAGGGTAGAAGAGTTGTTCAAGGTGGTATCAAGATAGATATCTTGCAGCAAAATCCCATACTAAACGAAGAGCTAAGTGTTAGAGATGCTATAGAGAACGAGCTTGAAGAGTTAAAGCAGAAAAAAGTGAGGTTTGAAGAGGTTACTTCGCTTTTGGCAGAAGATTTTAATAACAAAGAGCTTTTAAAAGAGCAGGAAGAGTTGTCGCTTTTTTTGGATATGCACAGTGCTTGGAATATTGATGATAAGATAGAGAGGATTTTACAAGAGTTTGATCTAAAAAGATATGAAAAGAGAACGGTTGGAGCATTAAGTGGAGGAGAACAAAGAAGAGTGGCTTTAGCTTCTTTGCTTCTAAAAAAGCCGGATATTTTGTTGCTTGATGAGCCTACTAACCATCTTGATGTTTATATGGTAGAGTTTTTGGAGGATCTGCTTTTAAAAGAGAAGTTTACTCTTATTTTTATCTCGCATGACAGATACTTTATAGACTCATTGGCTACAAGAGTTATCGAGATAGATGAGTGCAAGATAAGAAGTTTCAAAGGGGGATACAGCAACTACCTAAAAGCCAAAGAGGAGCTTTTAAAGTCTATGAAAAAGTCTCATGAAAACCTTCTAAAACTTTTAAAAAGTGAAGAGGAGTGGCTAAATCGCGGTGTAAAAGCGAGGCTAAAGAGAAATGAGGGTAGAAAAAAGAGAGTGATGGAGTTAAGAGAGCAGGCTAAAAAAAACCCCTCTATGATACGAAAAATTGAACTTCAACTTCAAAGAGAGCAGAAAAATTTTAACCAAAGCGAGAGTCAAAATAGAAAAAAGATGCTCTATGAGATAGAAAATGTGTCTATCACACTTGGCGAAAAGGAGCTTATAAGAGATTTTTCCGCAAGGATTTTACAAAGAGACAAGATAGCCGTTGTAGGAAAAAACGGAACAGGAAAAAGCACATTTTTAAAATTTTTACTAGGTCAAATATCTCCAAACAGAGGCAAGATAAAAAGAGGTGAGTTTAGAGTAGGATACTTTGATCAGGATAAAAAGATGCTTGATGATGAAAAAACCCTTATAGAAACTTTTTGTCCAAATGGTGGAGACAGGGTAGATGTCCGCGGACACAATATGCATGTTTATGGCTATCTAAAAAGCTTTCTTTTTCCCAAAGAGCATCTTGATAAAAAGGTAGGTGTTTTAAGTGGTGGGGAAAAGAGCAGGGTGGCTTTGGCACTTTTGTTTACCAAAGAGTATGACTGTTTGATACTTGATGAGCCAACAAATGACCTTGATATCCCTACAATCAATATACTCGAAGAGTATCTTTTGAGTTTTCAAGGAGCTCTAATCTTTGTAAGTCATGATAGATATTTTGTCGATAAAATTGCAAAGAAGCTTTTTATCCTAAAAGGAAACGGGGAGATAGAGGAGAGTCATGCGCTTTATAGTGAGTATCTTGAGATAGAAAAAGAGTTAAACGAGCTTGAAAGGTTTTCTAAAGAGTTAAATAAAAAAGAGCCTCCAAAAAGAGAGAAAAAGCAGACCAAGTTGTCATATAAAGAGAATAAGATCTTAGAGGAGTATCCATCCAGAATAGAAAAATTAGAAGATGAGATAAAAGAGATAAACAGATGCCTAAGCGATCCTGAATGTTACAAAGAAAAGGGACTTGATGAGCTTTACAACTCACTTCAAGAAAAAGAAAAAGTGTTGGATACGCTACTTGAAATCTACTTAGAAGTGGAAGAGAAGAGGGAGGAGTTAGCCTCTACCTCTTGAGTTGATTTACTGTTTGGAGCATCTGGTCTGAAGTTGTTATAGCTTTTGAGTTGGCTTCATAGGCTCTTTGTCCGGTGATAAGGTCGGTCATCTCCTCAACTAGTTGAACATTACTCATCTCAACAAACCCTTGTCTTATCTCACCTATACCGTTAAGCCCCGGGGTTCCTACTATCGCATCTCCTGAAGCTGAGGTGTTTATGTAGTTATTGTTGCCAAGAGAGTGTAAGCCTGCCGGGTTTACAAAATTGGCGAGCTGGATTTGTCCGATTTGTGCCATCTGTGTTTGACCTGCTTGCAAGACTGAAACTGTTCCGTCTGTTCCTATGGATATGGCTGTGGTATCGGCAGGAACTACTATCTGTGGTATAAGTTTATAGCCGTCGCTGTTTACTACATTGCCGTCAGCATCGAGCTTAAAGGCTCCGTTTCTTGTGTATGCTGTGGTTCCGTCCGGTAGCTCCACCTGAAAAAAGCCGTTGCCTGTTATCGCCATATCTAGGTTGTTACCCGTCTCTTTGAAATTACCTTGTGTAAACTCTTTGGTTATGGCTGTTGGTCTTACTCCAAGTCCCACTTCTATGCCGGTAGGAGAGGAGGAGTTTAGGCTTGTTGCAGTGCCAGCATACTCCATGGTTTGATACATCAGATCTGCAAACTCTGCTCTTTGTTTTTTGTATCCTATGGTGTTTACATTTGCTATATTGTTTGAAGTTGTATCTATCTGCGTTTGTTGGGCTATCATGCCTGTCGCTGCAGTATAAAGTGCTCTTATCATCTTATCTCCTATGCTTTAGTGTTTGCAAGTTTATTAATAGCGTCGCTGTTTAAGTCGTTCATTTGTGAAGTCATCACTTTTTGATACATCTCTACCAGTCTGTTTGTCTCTATAAGGGCTACCATCTCTTTGACAGGATTTATGTTGCTCATTTGAAGATATCCTTGTTCTAAATAGTCTCCATCATCACTTTTTGAGATGTCGTTGATGTTTGTTATATTGTAAAGATTATCCCCATCTTTTTTAAGGTTTGAGAGGTTGTTATTATATTTTGCTATGTAGAGTTTGTTTATCTGTTCGCCGTCAACATAGATAGTTCCGTTACTGCTTATATTTATACTTTTTCCTTGAGGAAGGGTTATGGGTTGATGATTTTTAAAAAAACTTTCGCCTGCAAGTTTATACCCCTCTTTTGTAACGAGTTCGCCTTTTTCATTTAGTGAAAAAGCTCCATTTTGAGTTAGTTTTAACCCATTTGGAGTCTTTACAAGAAAAAACCTATCACCTCTTTTTAATGCTACATCAAGTGCATTTCCTGTTCTTTTTACAGGACCATTTGAAAAGTCTATATAATTTCTAACGATATGAGGAACTCTATCAAGTGAGCGATTTATAAATTTGGCAGCATCTTTTGTGTTATCTTCTATAGGAAGTTCATCTCTTTTCTCTTTCAAATATGATAAAAAGTCTCCTATGACAACATCATCTCTTTTAAAACCAACGGTATTGGCGTTAGCAAGATTGTTGGAGATGGTATCAAGTCTATTAAACTGGGTAACCATACCACCGACTGCTTGATAGTATCCGTTTTGCATAAAATTCCTTTTACAAAATATAACTGCATAAAAGCAAGAAGCGTTCCAAAGTTAGGAGTTAGGATGTAGGGTTAAGGTGTTAGGGGTTAGGATTGTGGTAAAATATGTAAAAAGTTTAGGAGGTTTGTGATGGGAGAGATTTATATAAAACTTGCCAGAGCTGCTATCGCACAATCTATCGGACTTGATTATGAGATAGATTTGGATGAGATAGTTAGCAAATACCCCTCTTTGAAAGAGCAAGGAGCCACATTTGTCACTATAACAAAAGGAGAAGAGGAGAGTTTAAGAGGGTGTATAGGCTCACTTGAGGCTTACAGGCCACTATATGAAGATATCATTATCAATGCAAGAGCAGCCGCTTTGCATGATCCAAGGTTTAACGCTTTAAGCGCAGATGAATTTAAAGATATCAAGATAGAGGTTTCAATTCTTTCAAAGCCTGAAAAATTAGAGTATAGGGATATAGAAGATCTAAAAAGCAGAATTAGAGCAGGTATTGACGGTGTTGTGTTGAAGCTTGGATCTGCCCAAGCTACATTTTTGCCACAAGTCTGGGAGCAACTTCCCTCGTTTGATCTTTTCTTTGCTCATCTTTGCCAAAAAGCGGGACTAAGTGCCAACTGTTTAGAGTTTCATCCTGAGATTTTCAGTTATCAGGTGGAAAAATTTAAAGAAGAATGATGCAATTTTGATGTATAATAAGATTTTTATATCATATATATAATATTCTGGAGTATAGATGCAAAAAAGCTATATTATTAAGATTGATTGTCCCGATGAGAAAGGGCTTGTTTATAAAGTTTCAAGAGTTTTGTGTGAGAATGATATAAATATCATAGCCAATAGAGAGTTTGTTGATCTTGAAAACAGAAGATTTTTCTTTAGAGCTGAGATAGCTGGAGTGCTCGATATAGACAATCTAAAGTCAGAACTGCACAAAACCTTGAAAAACAGCGCAAATATAAGTGTTTCAAAAAAAGAGAAGAAAAACATAGTCTTGTTGTGTACCAAAGAGGCTCATGTTTTAGGCGATATACTTATAAAACATTATAGTAATGAATTGAATGCGAACATTTTGGCAGTTATCTCAAACTATAATCTTTTAGAGCCATTAGTTAGAAAGTTTGATATACCATATTATCATATTTCTCATGAAGGTCTTAGCAGAGTTGAACACGAAAAAAAGATACTTGAATGCCTAAGAGAGTTTGAGGTTGATTTTATAGTGCTTGCTAAATATATGAGGATACTAACACCGGAATTTGTAAGTCATTATAGAAATAGGATCATCAACATACACCACTCATTTTTGCCGGCTTTTATAGGAGCCAATCCTTACAAGCAGGCTTACAACAGAGGAGTAAAGATCATAGGGGCAACAGCTCATATAGTAAATGACAATCTAGACGAAGGACCGATAATAGCTCAGGATATCATAAGAGTAGATCATACTTTTGGATGGAAAGATATGCAAATGGCAGGAAGAAATGTAGAAAAAACAGTCCTATCTACCGCTTTGGGTTTGGCACTTGAGGAGAAGATTTTTATAAATGGAAATAAGACTATAATATTTTGAGGTAAGAGGATTGAAAACAGGGGTTTATGCCAAGAAGAAGGAGGTTTTATAGGTGGGAAAATTGGAATTGGATAAAAAATATAGCAGAAATATTTCTGTTGCTCATATATATTTTGGTGAGAATGAACTATCTACATTTGATCAATTTTCAGACTATTTTATGAAATATGATCTTATAGATGCTCAAAACGAAGAAAGTCTACCTCCAACATCCAATATATTTTTGATAGAGATAGATGAGATAAAAAAGAGTACTTTAAGGTATATCCAAAGAGTATCGATAAAACACTACGCTTCGCATATATATCTATTTTCAAAACTTCATTCCAATCCAACGATTCTAAAATTTGCTATCAATATTGGTGCAAAAGGTTTATTTCCTTTAGAGCAAAAAGATGAGTTTTTTATAGATTTTTTAGATAGGGCTATAAAAAAATCTATAAAAGATATACATGAAGCAAATTTGTCATATTTTGGGTCGCAATTGGATGGTCTATATCCTGTTGTAATCTTTGAAAAAGAGAAAGTTAGTTTTGCTAATAGTGCAGCAAAAAAATTTTTTAAGATTGACAATATATCTAAAATAGAAAAACTGATACTCAAAAATATAGAATTAGCCTCTTTAATAAGAGAAAAAAAGTCACTCAATATAACCCTAATGCTTGAAAATGGAAAAAAAGAGTTTGAAGAACAACTTTGCTCTATAGCTTATGATAAAAAAAGCGATAAGGCTATACTTTCTATACTTTTAAATAAAAATATTATAGAGGATGACATTGCAAAGCTATTGCAAAATAGATTTATTTTTATTGAAAAATTAAAAGATAAAATAGTGCAAAACAGCATAGACAATAACAATATATTTCTTTTGCTTGTTGCTATTGATAAAGAGAACAAGATGAAAGATTTATATTCAAAAGTTGAATATTTTGAATTTTTAAAAAGTTTTTTACTTAAGCTAAACTTGCTAAAAGACAATAGAGGTAAAATTGTAGAATGGAGTCAAGGTCTGTTTGTAATGATGTATGAGAACATATCCTATAAAGAGATAAAAGAAAAAGCATCGATCTTGCATAACTCGCTTATAGAAAATCTAAAGGAGAGTAAATTTGCTTCAGTTATAACAACCTCATTCTTTTCAATAAAAGATAAAGATTTGGACCATATTATAAAATTTATGTATAAAATCGAAAATAACTCTATCACTTTGGATGAATCGGTAAGAGAAAATTACCATGAGTATAAATATCTCAGTGATCAAATGAGCGAAAAAGATCAAATTGCACATTTGTTAAATAATTGCATAAATAATAAAATCCCAGTAAAACTGCTTAATATATATAAAGGATTGTGTGTCAATACTGAGTCAAAAGTTCTAAAACATGCTGAAGGTTTTTTCTATCTAAGTTGCGATAAGCTTCAAAGATATACAATACAATTAGACAAAGAGACGATCATACAAAGTGAAACATTTCCTCATGATATAAAAGCGGTAGTAAAGTTTATAGACTTAAACAAATCTTATATAATAGTAGAGAAATTTGAATTTTTGCAAAACAGCGCAAACAATAGGCAGCATACAAGAGTTCAACCAACTGTTAGAACACCTATATCTATAAAAGTCGGAAACAGTGCTTTGTATGGTGAAATACTTGACTTATCTATAAACTCTATAGCTCTTAAAACAAAACAAAAAATAGATGAACAAATGAAAGGGAACAAGGTCATAGCAAACTTTAAGCTACCTAATAAAAAAAGTGAAGATGGTTTTGCTATAGTAAGCATAGAGGCAGAGATCTTGATAATAAGCAATATGGAAAAATTTACAAAGATTGTTTTAAAAATAAGTGAAGAGGACGGTGCTAATACACAAATTTTACAATACATCTATGTAAGACAAAAAGAGCTTGTTTTTGAACTTAAAAATGCTTTAAAAGTCATATCATAATGTTTAATGTAGTGCTTGTTCATCCACAAATACCTCAAAATACAGGCAGTATCGGCAGAATTTGTGTAAATACCGGCTCTAAGCTTCATATCATAAAACCTATAGGTTTTGATCTTAGCCAAAAGGCTGTAAGAAGAGCCGGGCTTGATTATTGGAAGCTTTTGGACTTGCAAGTATGGGAGAGTTTGGAAGAGTTTTATGAAGTAAACCAAAAGTTTCAAGACAGATTCTTTTTTTCGACTACAAAAAGCAAAACCCCATATTTTCAAAAAAAGTTTCAAAAAGGGGATTTTCTCTTTTTTGGCAGTGAGACTTCCGGTATTCCTGAAGGATTTATGAAAAAAAAGTGGGAAAACAGTATGACCATACCGATGGGAAAAAATGGCAGAAGTTTAAATCTATCAGTCAGTGTCGGTATCGTTTTGTATGAAGCGATTAGACAAAACTATTTGGATTTCGTGAGCGATTTTTAATAAATTATTAAATTTATTTGGGTATAATACTTGCCTTTTAGACAGCTACTTATTTAGGAGCCCCAATGACCACAAAAGAACTCTACCAAAAACTTGAAGAACTTTTCAAAGAGAAAAAAAATGACTTCGTAACTTATGCAGAAGTTATGAATCTTTTTGAAAAAAACCCGACAGCCTCAAATGCTAAAAAGGTTCTATCTTTTTTAAAAAAATATAATGTAACTCTAATAACCTCTGCAGAACTTGCAAAAAGAAGAAATATAGAAGAGGCCAAAAAAAGAAAAGAGAGTCTCCAAAAGATCCAAGATAGAGCTTTAGAGGAAGAGTTTGATTTGGCATCTGAAAAAGAGCTTCTTGAGTGGAGTAGAAGCGATAGTCCGGTTAGGATGTATCTAAGGGAGATGGGTAAAATCTCACTCCTTACAAAAGAAGAGGAGATAGAGATATCCAAACAGATAGAGTTTGGCGAAGATATTATCATAGATGCTTTTTGCTCTGTTCCCTACCTTATAGACTTTATACTTGATTATAAAGAGCCTTTGATAAATAGAGAAAGAAGAGTAAAGGAGCTCTTTAGAAACTTCGATGATGATGAAGAAGATGAAGAGGAAGAGAGCGAAGAGGATAACAAGGCTAAAACCAAATCAAAAAGAAAAAATGTAAAACTTTTAAAAAGAGAACAAAAAGTAAATGATAGTTTTAAACTTCTTGAAAAGGCTAAGAAGGATTGGATGAAAGCTACATCTAAGCCGCTTTCTGAAGATGCCATGGAAGAGGAGAAGCTTCACTATGATCTAGTGCTTGCTTTTAAAAAGAAGGTCTTAAAAGAGAGACTCCTTGAGCTTGGTCCTACAAGTAAACTGATAAACCAACTTGTAAAATCAATGGAGACAGTTTTAAATAGTGACGATCACTTTGAAAAAGAGTTAAAAAGACTTGAGTATAAACTCCCTCTTTTTAATGATATGCTAAAAGAGAATCATAGAAAGATACTATCAAAGATAACAACTATGACAAAGGAGGAGATAGCTGACGCTGTTCCTGAAACTACCATGGTATCAACCTATGTGGAGATAAAAAAGCTCTTTAAAACCAAAGAGGCTAGTAAAGATAGCTTTAACCTTGACCCTGATACTCTAAAAGAGATAATCGAACAGATAAAAAGAGGTAAAAAGATAGCCGATGCTGCTAAGTTTAGGATGGCAAAGAGTAACCTAAGACTTGTAGTCTCCATAGCAAAAAGATATACAAACAGAGGACTCCCTTTCCTTGATCTTATTCAAGAGGGAAACATTGGACTTATGAAAGCAGTAGATAAGTTTGAGTATAAAAAAGGGTATAAATTCTCAACCTACGCAACTTGGTGGATAAGACAAGCGATAAGCAGAGCTATAGCTGATCAGGCTAGAACTATCAGGATACCAATACACATGATAGAGACTATAAACAGGATAAATAAAATCATAAGAAAACATATCCAGGAGAATGGAAAAGAGCCAAGCGTTGATGAGATAGCCAAAGAGGTTGGACTTAGTGTCGATAAAGTAAAAAATGTTATAAAGATAACAAAAGAGCCTATAAGTCTTGAAGCTCCTATAGGAAATGAAGAGGATGGAAGATTCGGTGACTTTGTGGAGGATAAAAGCTCTGTTTCGCCTATGGACTTTATGCTAAAAGCTGATCTTAAAAATCAGATAGATGATGTGCTTTCTCAGCTAAATGAGAGGGAGAAGGCGGTTATAAGGATGAGATTTGGGCTTTTGGATGATGAGAGTGATAGAACCTTGGAAGAGATAGGTAAAGAGTTAAATGTAACAAGAGAGAGAGTTAGACAGATAGAGAGCAGTGCTATAAAGAAACTAAAGCATCCTAAAGTTGGAAGAAAACTTAAAAAATACATTGGTGATTGATATTTCATTTTGAAATATCAATCTCTAAATCTCATAAAAAATAGTAAAATACCTCTATGAAATTTTTACTTTTACTTCTGCCGTTACTACTTCAAGCACTTACTTTTAAGGTTGCCACTTATAATGTGGAAAATCTTTTTGATATGCGTTTTAGTGGCAGAGAATATGCTGAGTATATCCCCGGTTCAAAATTTGGCTGGAATTATAAAAACTACAGAAAAAAACTACAAAATATCTCAAAAGTTATATATGACTTAAATGCCTCCGTGATAGCCCTGGAAGAGATTGAGAGCAAGAGGGCTCTGCTTGATTTGAGAGATGCTATAAAAAAAAGAGGCTTAAACTATAGATATTATGCTATAGCAAACAAAAAAGATACAACTGTAAAAGTAGCACTCCTTTCAAAGTTTAAGATAGCAAAAACCAAAGATATCTTAGTAACTTACTCTAAAAAATATAGAGATATTTTAGAAGCTCATCTTTTGGTGGAAAACAAGTCTCTTACCATCTTTGTCAATCACTGGAAGTCAAAAAGTGGACCTGAGAGCGAGAGGATAATAAGCGCAAAGGCTTTAAAAAAAAGGCTTGGAGAGCTACCAAAAGGTAGCGAGTATATCATATTGGGTGATTTTAACTCAAACTATAATGAGTTTATCACACTCCTAAACGATAGAAGAGTAAATGATACTCATGGGAAAACAGGCATAAACACTATCTTAAAAACGGTGAAAAAAGGTAAGTTTATAACTAAGGAGATGGCGAAAAAAGATTGCTCTTTGCTTTATAATCTATGGCTTGAGTTGCCACTTGCTTTAAGATACTCCTATATCTATAAAGGTGAAAGAGATAGTATAGACAATATACTTTTGCCTTGCACTATGTTTGATGATAAGGGCATAGATTATGTAGATAATTCGTTCAATGTTTTTAAAAAAGATTATCTATTTAAAAACAGTATGGTCTTTAGGTGGGAAAGAGCTTATGGGTATGGTCCGTTTACAGGCAGAGGATACTCTGATCACCTGCCGATATATGCATACTTTTCTACAGATAAGAATCCACCATCTTTTAAAAAAGTTTCAAAACACACTCCTCTTGAGATAAAAACTATCTCATATCTCTATAAGATAAAGTATCTTTTAAAACCTATAACTTTAAAAAATTGTGTAGTCATATACAGGGATAGAGGCGGTGTTGTTGTTAAGAGAGCAAAAGATAGGGCTATCTATATCTATAGACACAACAAGATATTTAAAAAAGGTTACAGTTATGATATAGTGGTAAATCATATAAAAAGATATAGAGACAACCTTGAGATAGATAAGATAAAAAACGCCTTTAGGACAGGAAAGATAAAAGTCAAAAAGTTTCTTTTACACTACAAAAAAGGTATGAACTTATCAAAAAAAGTGTATCTAAACGAAGTGTTTTATAAGTTAAGCGGAGTTTACGACAGGGGCTATCTATACTATGATAAAGATAAAAGAGTAAGAGTTTACAACAAGATAAGAGGTTTGAGGATAAAA
>Ga0256840_1002904_pt1 | contig 14503 bp, 11 predicted proteins | sample 355202metaG_FD_185969 | JGI IMG/M metagenome (GOLD analysis project Ga0256840, IMG submission 185969) | Hydrothermal vent microbial communities from Mid Atlantic Ridge, Atlantic Ocean - 355-202 | ecosystem: Environmental > Aquatic > Marine > Hydrothermal vents | place: Atlantic Ocean: Mid...
GTTTTAGACATATAAAGCCCTAAGCCTGTTCCTTTTGAGGTGGACTTTGTTGAGAAGTATGGGGTGAAAATTTTACTCATTATCGCCTTATCTATTCCGCCACCATTATCGCACACTTCCAAGCCGATACGATGCTCATCTTCATAGGTTTTTATTTTGATAATAGGCACGGTAATATCTTTTTCAATCAAAACATCTTTGGCATTTTTGAGTAAATTGAGGACAACTTGCATTAACTCATTGCGAAAGAGCGAAACCTTAGTGTTACTTTTGTAGCTTACATGCAAGGCTATACCATGCTCTTGTAAATTTTTTTCTATCAAAGGTAGAGTCTTTGAAACAAGTTCGCTCATACTAATGAGGGTCCGTTGCTTATCTGGTCTAAAAAAGTTTCTAAAATCATCTATAGTATGGGACATAAATTCTAAAAGCTTATTACCCTCACTCACCTTACTTTCTATATATTTTGGCGTAAGTTCTTTGTACTCATAAGCACCTTCTATATTCATAAAAATATAAGAGAGTTGATTAAGAGGTTGTCTCCATTGATGAGCTATCATAGATATCATATCTCCCATCTCTGCCATTTTTGACTGCTGGATAAGCATCTTATCTTTTTCTTGATACTCAATAACTCCTGCTTCAATACGTCTCTCTAATGACTCATTTAGTGCTTGAAGCGCATTTTTACCCTTTTCAAGCTCTTTTCTATAAGCTTTAAACCTTCTTGCAACATGTCTTGAGAACATAAGTGAAAACATAATACTAAAAAGACCAATAGCAATAGAACCAAAAGCGATACGCAGCATCTCAAGACGAATCCGAACTTCCAAACGCTTTTGATCATCAATAAGTTTTGCATCCAAGGCTGAACGGTCAAACCCGTACACAATATTCCAATCAAATGGCTCAAATTTTTCACGATATGCCATAATATGATGCTCATCTAAATCATACCATTGTGATTTCTCTTCTGACTCTTTAAGTATGCTTGATTTAACCTTTTTATCAAAATATTTTTTTGCTGTCTTGGAAAGATATATCTGTTCTTTGCCCTCAAAAACTGCGATAAAACCAAAACTATCCGTCGGAAAAGATTTTATAAGGTTGAGTTGCTGTTTTTTAAGCTCCTGCCTTGCTTGATTGATATGCATACCGCTTCCAAAAAACCAATCATAATGTCCAAAATCTTTAACATACATAATCTGCTTAGAATTTTTTTTATTGAAACGAGTAGTAATGAAGCCTTCTTTATGCTTACGAACCATCTGAATTTCTTCAAGAACGATAGCTCTGCCATCAGCATCCTTGTAGTCAATTATATTTCTCTTGTGTAGATTTTTATCTGCGGAGAGAATATTATTACCCCGATAATCTGTAATCCAAATATAGTTTTTCTGATTTCCTTTCCAAACCATCCGTTTGAGTGAATCAGAAATATGACGCTTAATAATAACCGCGTGAGAGAGTTTTTTATATTTATCCTGTATATAACTTGCAGTATCGTATGCTAAATTGACACGGTTTTTCAACTCTTTTTTAATATTCGGTACAAGATTATCTTCACTATATTGCAAAAGTTGCATAGTCTGTTTTACCCAGTTTTCACTCTCACTTTTTTGTGCAATAAAATACTCTTTTGTGTAGCGATTTTGCTCATCTCTATATGTATCACGAATTCTTTTCACATAGATATAGGTTCCCGCCGCAATAACCAAAGATACAGTAAGAAGTGGCGAAAGAACAATAAGGCGTGATATAGAACGCTCTGATATACTCATTTATGTCTCCTCTAAGAGTGATCTTGGAATCTGCTTTTTAGGCTTAAGTCCTAATTTGCGCATATTTTCACTACGACGGACAAGATTACCTTTTCCTGTTGAAAGTTTATTCATAGCTTTTTCGTAGGTATCACCTGTCTTGCTGATTTGCTCGCCGATAGCTTGCATATCCTCAATAAAACCGACAAACTTGTCATATAGCGCTTCTGCTTGCGAAGCAATCTCTTTTGCATTTTCTTCTTGGTGTTCACGTCGCCAAATATGCTCAATTGTTCGTAAAGTAACAAGCAAGGTTGAAGGGCTTACTATGATGATATTTTTATTGTAAGCTTTTTGAAAAAATGTATCGTCTTGCTCTAAAGCTAAGAGAAAAGCACCCTCTATCGGCATAAACAGAAGAACGAAATCTAAAGAGCGAATGCCCTCAATATTTTCATATCTTTTTTTACTTAATCCTTTTACATGTAACTCTATAGAAGTGATATGTCGTTTGAGTGCCTCGGCTTTTTTATCAGGATTATCCTCTCTTATAAAAGCATCATAAGCGATAAGAGAAACCTTTGAGTCAATAATAATATCTTTTTTTTCTGGCAGATGAACCACTACATCAGGGCGCAACAATCGTCCATCTTCACCCTTATAGCTTCCTTGGGTCTCATACTCATACCCTGCGCGCAAGCCAGAATTTTCAAGAATCTTCTCTAAAACAATTTCACCCCAATTTCCTTGAGTTTTATTTTCGCCTTTAAGGGCATTTGTTAAGTTTATAGCATCTTCACTGATGCGTTCATTGAGCTCTTTGAGTCGTGAAATTTCATCTTTGAGGAGATGGCGCTCTTTAGCTTCGTGTAAAAACTGTGACTGTGACTGTTTAGAAAACTCATCTATCTGTTCTCTAAAAGGTTTTAAAAGTTGCTGGAGCTGTTTTTGATTGTCCTCTTCAAAGCTTCTACTTTTTTTCTCAAAGATTTTATTGGCAAGGTTTTCAAATTGGATGCGTAGCGACTCTTTGGCTTCATCAAGAAGTCGAATCTTCTCTTCACTCGCTCTATTGTGCTCTTCAAAACGCGTATGCAAAATGGCATAATCTCTATCAAGCTCTTGGAAGTTTTTCTCTTGCTCATTAAAGGAGTTTTCTAAAACTTTATTCCGCTCCTGCGCGTTTAACTTCTCTTGATGCTCATTTTCACACTCCAACTTAAGATGTGCAAATTCACTTAGCTTATGAAGATACAAGCCAAATAGAAACAAAATAAGAAGTGACAATACAAAAATATCTATAGGTAAGCTTTGCATAAAGGGTATTATATCTCATTGTGACGCAAGTCTAGTAAAGCAAAGAGTAGTTTTGTTATAATCCTCTTATTACATGTAACATAGGAAGATAATGATTGATCTCAAATTATTACAAAAAGATTTTGATGGAGTAAGTCGCGCCCTAATGCGTAAAAAAGTAACACTCGAAACTATTAACACCTTAAAAGAGCGTAGCGAACTGCTCAAAACTGCAAAAGCTACTTTTGAAGCCTCTCAAGCAGAGCAAAATGCTATGAGTAAACTCTTTGGTCAGTACAAGAGAGAGGGCAAAGATATCAACGAGCTCAAGGCAAAAGTTGATGCAAATAAAGCAAAAACTGCCGAGCTTCAAGAGAGTATGCGTCAAGCTGAAGAGTCTCTAACAACTCTTATCATGGGTATTCCAAATACTCCTGACGCTGATGTTCCTGATGGAGAGAGCGAGGATGATAATGTAGAAATTAAAAAAGTTCTCACTCCTAAAAGTTTTGATTTTACTCCTAAAGAGCATTGGGAGTTGGCAGAGCAAAATGGTTGGATTGATTTTGAACGTGGTGTGAAGATTTCAAAAAGCCGTTTTAGTGTCTCCTATGCTGATGGGGCAAGACTAGAGCGTGCTTTGATTAATTTTATGCTTGACTTTAACCGTGAACGTGGCTTTGTGGAGGTCAGTGTACCTGTCATAGTCAATCGTCGCTCTCTTGAGGCTACAGGGCAGTTGCCAAAATTTGAAGATGACCTCTTTAAAATTGAAGATGAAAATCTCTTCTTAATTCCTACTGCCGAAGTACCTTTGACGAACTTTTTTCGTGATGAGATAATCTCTGCTGATAAACTTCCTATATTGATGAATGGCTACACTCCATGTTTTCGTAAAGAGGCTGGTTCTGCTGGGCGTGATACTCGTGGAATTATTCGCCAACACCAATTTCATAAGGTTGAATTAGTTGCTTTTACAAAACAAGAAAATAGTGACAAAGTTTTTGATAAAATGGTGCAAACTGCATCAGATATATTAACAGCACTAGAGCTTCCTCACCGCCTTGTGAAACTCTGTACGGGTGACTTAGGATTTGGCGCGGCAAAAACTATCGACCTTGAAGTGTGGTTACCAGGACAAAATACCTACAGAGAGATTAGTTCTATCTCAAATACACGCGATTTTCAAGCGCGTCGTGCTAAAATCCGCTACAAAGAGGGCAAAAAGAATCTTTTAGTACATACCCTCAATGGTTCGGCACTAGCTGTAGGACGAACAATGGTTGCTCTCATGGAAAATGGACAAAATGAAGATGGCTCAATTAGCCTCCCCAAGGTACTTGATAAGTATCTTTAAAGAAAAGAGAAGTATAAGTGGCTGAAGAAGTACAAGACGATATAATTGTTATTGATGAAGCCGATGAAGCTGGTATTGAATCTCAAGACGCTAAGGAATCATCACCAAAAATGAGTGATGCCAAAAAGAAAAAAATACTTCTTTTTGGTGCTGGCGCTCTTATATTAATTCTTATTATTTTTATTGTTGTTCTTCTTTTTATGAAGTTAAATAATAAACCAAAAAGTGCAAATCTAAATATAGAAGATATTCAAACTGCTCTCTCAAAGGATATCAAAAAAGAGATTGAAACTTCTCAGCTTGAAAAAATGATTACTAAAGCGAACTATCTTTATGGAAATGGTAGTCAAGATGAGGCACTTAAGCTTTATGAAAAAATCGCTATCTATTCTGAGGCTATCTCACAATATAACCTAGGTGTTTCTCAACTAAAAGAAGGTGAATATGATAGTGCCTTAAAGAATTTCAAAAATGCTATCTCCAAAGGTGAGCATCGTTGCGTGAGTGCTATCAATGCAGCAGTGTGTTCACTGCATCAAAAAAATGAAAAACAATTCAATTACTATATTGATTTAGCGTATGCTTACTTGCCATACGAGAGTCAATCACCACTTTACAGCTACTACTACTCCTTGATTAGTTATTACAAGGGTAATTATTTAGAGGCCTTGAGTAGTCTCACTCATCCTAGCTCTGAAGAATATCGCACTCAAAGAAATAAACTAAAAGCCAAGATAGACACCTTGTATGGAAACTATCATCAAGCACTTACAGCTCTTGAATCTTCATCATCCCAAGAAGATGCAGCAAGCTTGGGCATGTTATATGCAAACATAGGGGATATGACTTTGGCTAAAGAGTATCTACGTGAGGCAATCATGCTCAATCCAAAAAGCTTTAAAGAACAGTTAGCCTTAAGCTATGTCTATCTTAAATCAGGCTTACATGGTGATGGAGGAACACTACTTCGCACCACCACAGATATGTATGGCGAAGAGGTATATAAAGTTTATCCTGTTAATGTTTTTTTACGAAAAAGCCTTTTTGAGCCTCAAAGTGCACAAAAAAATTATCGAAATAAGATTCTAAAATCAAGAAATATTGACTATCAAAAACTTTTCTATTTTGCTCCTTACAAGGTTTTTAATGCCAGTAAAACAATTAGCTATATCCGAAAAGGCACTGCTAACATGTTTATTGATGACATCAGTGGTGCAAAAGAGTATTTAGAAAAAAGTACCAAAATGTCAAGTGTCAATTATGGCATTACTAAAGCTATTCAAAAAGCACTCTCATTCAAACTGACTGAAGCAAATAAGGAACTTAAAAGTTTACATGTAAAACATGCAAGGCACTCGATTTTAAATTATAATCTTGCTCTTACCTATGCTCAAATGGGTGACTTTATCAACGCACATAAGTACTTTTTAAAATCATATTATCTTGACGCAGATAATTATCTCTCTGGTATATTTGCCATGATGTGTGCTCAACTCATCAATCAGCCTAAGCCTAAACTTCGTGCAATTATCAAAGAGAATCTTAGAGAAGAAGATGATTCTGAAAATTATCTTTTTTTTAGAGCACTACTAAACTTTTCGCAAAATAACTTTCTAGCAACGCTTCCATGGCTTGAAACTCATTTTAAAGATCGTCCTATCTACCTCGCCTTAAATACACTCATAGCCGCAAAGGTAGGCCGCAAAGAGAGAGCGATAACAGATGCTAAAAAACTACTAAACTTACAACATAGCGACATTTTACCACATCTTATCTATAGCGATCTTATCTATAGCGACCTCAACAACAAAGCCTACGCTAAAGCCTTGCACTCTTATCTTGCTAAGCAAAAGTTTAATTTTAATGACCTCTACTATGGAGCTTTTATCACACGCTATCTATATGCATCGACTGCACTTATCACAGGAACGCTCTATCCTCTTCGTGAACAACTGCGCAAAGAGTTAGCCGCAACAACAAAAAGTCCCCAGTCGCTTATGCAAACGTTAGCACTTGTATCTATTTATAACCAAAACTTTGAATCAGCCTATCTCCTCTACAATCAACTTATTGATGAGTATAAAATACGTGATTCACTTACACTCTTTTTGGGAGCAGTCGCTTCAATAGGGGCAAAACATCCTGCTAACAGTATCGCTTTGCTAGAGCTTGCCAAGCTTAAAGATCCTAATAACCTTGAGAGTCGCTACGGGCTTGGTTTATTATATCTTCAAAATAAAAATAATCAAGGTGCAGGCATTCAATTTCAGCGTATTGGAAATAGTGGTTTTGTTTCGAAATATTTTAATTTTAGCATTAACACCAAAGAATTGCTTTTCCAGAAGCGTCAAAAAGAGAAAGAGAAGAAAACTACTTCATAAGCTTATGGCGATGATAAATCGTATATATAGCGCGCATTGGTCCATACAAAAGATAGAGGCTAAAAAGTATAGCCAGACCTTCAATCGGATGTAAAATAAGAAGCGAAGCAGTTAATACCCCAGCAACTAATGTTCGCATATAATGAACATGAATACCGTCCATTTTTTTAAAACTTGGATAGCGAATATTACTCACCATCAAAAGTGAAACTCCCATCATTACTATAATCATAACAATGCAAAAGCCACCAGAAAATTGATATTTCTCAAACAAGAGCACCAAAATAGATAAAAATACCGCAGCAGTAGGAATAGGAATTCCAATAAATATAGAAGGCTCCTCAGTCGAATCCATAACATTAAAACGAGCTAAACGAATCGCTCCAAACATCACATAAAGAGCAGACACAACGATACCAAGACGTCCAAAATCAATGCCAACATAGGTATAAATAAGCACAGCTGGAGCCGCACCAAAAGAGATAATATCGGCTAAAGAGTCAAATTCCATTCCAAATTTACTTGTAGTATTTGTAAGGCGTGCAACACGACCATCTAGGCCGTCAAAAACAAGCGCTAGTAAAATCAACCAAGCGGAGTAAGTATAAAACCCTTCAATCGCATAACTGATACTAAAAAAACCAGAAAATATTGATGAGGCTGTGAAAAAATTTGGGATTAAATAGGCAATTTTAGGTGGTTTTTTAGTCATAAAAGAAGTCCTAGTAAACATGTAAAACGCGAACTATTTTTCGCGTTTGTCGTTATCTTCTTCATGTTTTTTATCATGTGCACTAAGTTCTTGAAGTTTTGATTGCATATTATTAGCTTTTTCATACTCACTAATAATATCACGCACTTGCTTACCTGTGATATTCTCTTTTTCATAGAGAAGTTCCACAACATTTTCAATAGCGTCACGATACTCTTCAAGTCTTGCAAGAACATTTTCATAATGCTCTGCTAGGGACTTTTTGATAAAAGCATCCATATCTTCAGCCATTCTTTCGCTGTATTCGCGTGAAGTTTGCGCGCCACCACCTAAGAAAGATTGACGCTGTTTCTCAAGAACCATAAGACCTGCAACATCACTCATACCATAGATTTGAACCATAGATTTGATGATATCAGTAGCGCGCTCAAGGTCATTACCCGCACCTGTAGAGATTTCACCTATAAAAACTTCTTCTGCCGCGCGTCCACCCAAAAGAACATCTACTTCAGCCCACAACTCATGTTTTTGCGCTAAGTATTTATTTTCTTCTGGAGTATTAAGCGTATAGCCTAGAGCCGCTAAACCACGAGGAACTATAGAGACCTTGGAGACACGTTTTGCTCCCTTAGTTGTTTCGGCAAGGAGAGCATGTCCACTTTCATGATACGCAACAATACGCTTTTCAGTTTCATTAATACGACGACTTTTCTTAGCAAGACCTGCAATAGAGCGTTCTACTGATTCTCTTAAATCTTCTTGTCTCACTGTTTTTTGATTATTGCGTCCTGCAAGCAAGGCTGCCTCATTGATGATATTGGCAAGATCTGCACCTGCTAAACCAGCAGTTAAACGTGCAATCTCTTCAACATCAACATTTTTATCTTGTTTTACCTCTTTGATATGTACACGCAAGATAGCGACACGCCCTTCCATATCAGGCTTATCCACTAAAACTTGACGATCAAAGCGCCCAGGACGAAGAAGTGCAGGGTCTAAAACCTCAGGGCGGTTTGTTGCTGCGAGAATAATAATCGGGGTATCTGTACTAAAGCCATCCATCTCTGCGAGAAGTTGATTAAGCGTCTGTTCGCGTTCGTCATTGCCACCCATCATACCGCCAGCCGCACGACTTTTACCAATAGCATCAATCTCATCTATAAAGATAATAGAAGGCGCATCTTTTTTAGCCTGTTCAAACAAATCACGCACGCGAGCCGCTCCTACACCTACGAACATCTCTATAAAGCTAGAGCCAGAAACAGAGAAAAAAGGTACCTCTGCTTCACCAGCAACTGCTTTTGCCAGAAGTGTTTTCCCAGTACCAGGGCTTCCTACAAGTAGGACACCTTTTGGAATTTTAGCCCCTAAAGTCACATAACGCTCAGGATATTTTAGAAAATCAACAATTTCTAAAACTTCTTCTTTGGCTTCATCAGCCCCTGCAACATCATCAAACTTAGTATTTGGCTTTTCAGAACTAATAAGTTTTTTTGAACTTCCCATTCCAAGCATGCCACCACCCATGCTTTTTTGCATTCTTCCCGCAAAAAACATCCAGATAGCAATGATGATTAAAAACGGAAAGAGCCATCCAAACATTTCAGTAAACCAATTAGTTTCACTAAAACCGCTATAATCTATACCTTTTTTTTCTAAAAGAGGAATCAAAGTATCATCAAAACCTACCATGCGTGCCATATATGAAGCTTTTACGCCACCGACACTGCTAACAGCACGTATATAATTCTGCCCAATAGCTACTTTTTCAACACTATTAGTACTAATCAGTTTTTTAAGTTCTGCGTAACTAATCTCTTGAGTTCGCATATTTTGTTTACCAGCAACAGAGTTACTAATACCTGCATTTTCACCTATTAAGGCCTTAAATACCAAAATAATTACTACAGAAAAAATAGCAAAGGTAATTAAGGGATTTTTATTAAAAAAATTATCATCTTTTTTTGGATTGGGTGCATTCATTGAACAGTTTCCTTAGTTTTTTATAATTAAAGTAACCCATTCATCTTGAGCTATACGCTCAATTTGAAAAAAATCACTATATTTTTTGAGTACTTTAGCTTCATATTTATCTAAAATACCTGAGAGTATCATTGTGCCATTATCTTTTAAAATTTTCTTCAAATCTGGGGCAATCATCACCAAAACATCAGCAACAATATTTGCAATGACAACATCATACTGTTGATTAGTTAATGTGGCTGAACCCTCCCATATTCTATTGAAACTAATTTGATTTAACCTAGCATTTTCTTGTGCATTTGCAACAGAGACAGGATCTGTATCACAAGCATCTATCATGCCTCCAAGTTTACAAGCTGCAATACCTAAAATTCCACTTCCACAACCAACATCAATAACATAATCATCTCTTTTTACGCTTCTAGCAACTGCTTGCAAACAAGTAGCTGTTGTAGGATGGTGTCCTGTACCAAAGGCTAAAGCAGGGTCAATGGCGATATTTACCATCCCTTCTTTGGAGCTATCCCAAGTAGGATGAATATAAAAAGGTGCAATTTCAATAGGAGTGACACTCTCTTGATACTTGCAGACCCAATCATCATTTTGAAGTTTTTCATGGATGAGTTCAACATCAATAGGTTTTGAAAGTGCTTTTTGTAAAGCTTCTGCGAATTGCTCAATTCCCCAAGCCATAGTTTCAAGTTCATCTTCACTTCTTATAATAAAAGTGCCATCACGCTCTTCAAAACCAATAGGAAGGGTATCTGAGAGAAAATCATTAAAAAGCTCATGGTGAGACGAAGGCCTCACACTCAATGAGTAATAGAAATTTTGCATATATTAATTAGTGCCGAGAACTGCACCGAGTTTTTCTTTTAAGACTTGCGGAGTAAAAGGTTTCACGATATAATTATTTACACCCGCTTTTAGTGCTGTAATCACCTCAGCTTTACCACCTTCTGTGGTTACCATAATGATAGGAAGATCAACAAAACGCGTATCTGCACGGACTTTTTTGACCAATTCAAGGCCATTCATCTCAGGCATATTCCAATCAGTGATAAGCATCCCAGTGTCTGGATTTGCATCCAAGGCAGCCCAACCAGTCACACCGTCTTCACCCTCTAAAATATCTTTATATCCTAAACGACCTAAGGTGTTTTTTATAATTCTTCTCATGGTTGAACTGTCATCTACAACTAATAGTTTCAAACCATATCCTTTTAATAAATTTCTAATATTTTCATAATAATAGCCTAAAAATATTTAAACCCGAATTATGTAATAGAAAACAATAAGTAGCATCTATGCTTGTGCTTAAGGGATGTTTGCAAAATTGTTGTGCCCACCTTATTGGTGGGTCAATAATTTTTTAAATGTGCCTTGAGTACAATGATAGAGGCTTTCTTAAGTTTTCTATTGCATTATTTGGGTTAGAACTGAGCCTTAAGATCTATAGTACCTTCATAATAGGCTTTTCCTACAATAACTCCACCCACTTCTTTTGTAGCACGGAGTGCTTTTATATCTTCTTCATCCTTAACGCCGCCACTCGCAATTGTCATCACGCCACTTGCGCGAGCAATATCAAGCGTAAATGCAACATTTACACCACTAAGCATACCATCTCTACTAACATCTGTACAGATAATAGCCTCTACGCCGGCATCAGCAAATTCACGAGCCAGATCCGTAGCTTTCATCTCGCTCACTTCACCCCAACCCTCAACCGCAACATATCCATCAATTGCATCAATACCGACAACTATAGGATATTTTTCTGCCATCTCTTTAACAAATTCAGGTTTTTTCACAGCGATTGAGCCTAAAATAATTCTATCAATGCCTAGGTCTAAATAACGCTTGATCGTCTCTTCATCACGAACACCACCACCAAGTTCTAGTTTTACATCGGTATTTTCACGAATTTTTTTAATCTCTTCAAGGTTTTTTGGTTCCCCTGCAAAAGCACCATTCAAATCTACCAAGTGCACCCAAGTAGCACCCATCTCTTCAAACTGTTTTACCACTTCCCATGGCGAATCTGAATAGATCTTAGCCGTATCCATCAAACCTTTACTTAGACGAACTGCCTTGCCATCTTTTAAATCAACTGCTGGTAAAATTTCCATCTATTTCCTTATAATTTTATAAAATTTTTCAAAATTGCTAAGCCATTTTTATGGCTTTTTTCAGGGTGTGGCTGAATTCCCATGATATTATTATGTGCTACTGCACTAGTAAACTTATAGCCATATTCACTCTCACCAATAATATCTTTTTCATTATCGCATACTACGTGAAAAGAGTGCACAAAATAGAGATAGTGTGCTTCATCTAAGTTTTCAAAAAGAGGATGTTTAGAAGTAAACATTCGGTTCCATCCCATATGTGGTACTTTTAAAGGATGCGAGAAACGCGAGGTATCAAACTCTTGAACATGCCCTTTAATCAAACCAAGACCTTCGTGATTTCCAAATTCGTTAGAACTTTCAAAGAGAAGTTGCATACCCAAGCAAATGCCTAATATAGGTTTTTCGTCCTTAGCGTATTCACGCAAAGCTTCTATCATGGATCGTTCTTGAAGATGCTCCATAGCATCTCCAAAGGCACCCACGCCTGGCAATATTAATTTATCATATTCTTTAAAACGCTCAGGATTAGACTCAACAACACTCTCCTCTCCTAAAAGTTTAAAAGCATTTTGAACACTTGCTAGATTTCCCATATTATAATCAACAATGGCTATCATAATTTACCTTTTTGACCTACTAATTTAATATATATTGCTAGCCCTGTAATTAATAAAAATACCCCCCCAATAATATACATTGCATAAAGCAACTTATCGGGTTCAGTCATAGCAAACTTAAAGACTAGCATCAAAGATTCAATTGCTAAAGCAATAATAATTGAACCAATAAAACGAACCATAGTCTTGTGGGTGTCATAAGTATCTTGATGATCACCGGAACCTAAAACTTCTTCTGTGAAGAGTGTTTTAACCAGATCAAAAATCGCCAAAGAAAGCGTCAGAAGGATAGTAGATTGAAAAATATCATTGATTGTAATCTCATGAAAATGAAAAATAAACCCAGTAAATGCCTCCATAGATCTAATAAACAAAAACAAAGAAATAAGTCCCAAAGCGATAGAGAAAGCAGCATAAGAAAAACGAGAAATTTTACCAAAAGCACTCGTCATTGCCGTAGGATTTGAAATTTTCAAAACCTCATTAAGAGGCATATCAATACAAACAACATAAAGTAAGTTTTCATTCTCATCAAAAATTGGCTGAGAAGCCGTGACTGTCAACTCTTTTGTAATAAGAGAAGGATAAGGGTCTGTTATCGTGCATCGCTTCTCTTTCATCGCTCGATAATAGTAGGCGCGAGTTGAACGATTTTGCCCTATATCAATATCCAATTGCCCCTCATTGAGGTAGGTTGGTGTAACTTGAATACCCTTCTCATTAAGGACATAAACACCCTCGCACTCTTTTAAATCACCTTTTATCTTTTGCAATCTTCCTGTAATACTTTCAACAGAAACAGAAGGAAGTTTATTAGGAATATTTTGAGAAAAAAGGTAACAAAAATAGGCACGCGCCTTAACCCGTGCCTTAGAAAAATCTTCCATATCGCGTGCTTGCATCAATGCTCCTTTTAAATATAATCGCGATTATACCTTATAATTTATTAGGCTAGTTTTATCTCTAGGGTGCTAACTTATGTAACTGATGATATACCTTGCAGATTAATATTCTTACTCACTAAATCTCTTGCAAATGTATGACGGAGTATATGGAGACCTTTTTTATTGATACCAGATTTCTTCATCTTATTGGATATGACACTATAAAGCCCTACTCTAAGTGTATTATTAGAGTTCTCAATGTTATCTAATACACTTTGTAATGTTCCATCTATCAATGTTTTATTCCTATCAAACTCTTTTTTATCATTGCTCAGTGTCCATAACCTTGTTGTTTTATGTTCTAGAATTTTTTTAAAAAGTTCTCTGTCTTTTCAATTACTCTTTTGTCATTAAAGCACTCTGTAGCTTTTGAAATGTATTTGTTTAATGTCATCACTCATCCATTTTTTAGTTTGCCTTTTTGGAGTTTTCCGAAGTTTACAGTACTCTTACATTCCCACGCAGAGTATGGGAGAGAGTTAAAATAGTTATAGTTATAACCCGACCCCTCCGACTTGGTGTTTCATTGTTTTCTGACGGTTCAATGGTTACTATTTGAGTTTCTTGACCAAAAAATTCTTGAGGATTTTCAATCAAAGTTAAAATATCAAAATCCAAAGCTCTATAAAAATTTATCAACAGATTTTTTTCATTATCGTGAAGCAAAGGCATTATAACTTTTTTGATTCTTGTATGGTCATTAAGAGTCTTAATTTTATTGACATGATCATAGTCAAAGTGAGATATAAACAGTATGTCAATTACTTCATCTTTTGAAAATGCTTGTCTTACAACTTTATCTGCTAATTTAGTATTTTTCCAATTACCACAATCATAAACTATATTAAAGTTTTCATGTCTTTCAGAGTAGAAAGCACCTTGTCCAATTGGATGAAAAATTCGTTTTATCAAAAATACTCCTTATCTGATGCTAACGATTGAGTTGAGAAATATTTGAGCCACAGGGTCAAATATTTCTCTCCAATGTTTTGTTATCTGTTTCAGTAAGTTCAACATCAGGAAAATTGTTTATCATCTCTTCATATGTTTTGAATTTTTCTAATGTTTGAACTACTGCTTCTAATGGTTTTTCATATATCTCGGGTAAATCAAATTCATGTTCTTCTAATTCAAATGCTAATTTTTCAATAGGTGGATTAAATTGCGCATCTACACCCTCTTTATTTCCTCTTGAATCTACTTTATACCAACCATAGTCTTTGAGATAAATTGCATTTAATCCATGAAGACAGTAAATATCTTTTTTATATTCTGAACAGCTTAATCTTTGATAGCAAAACCCCGTAGGGATATTGTT
>Ga0256840_1002905_pt1 | contig 14500 bp, 11 predicted proteins | sample 355202metaG_FD_185969 | JGI IMG/M metagenome (GOLD analysis project Ga0256840, IMG submission 185969) | Hydrothermal vent microbial communities from Mid Atlantic Ridge, Atlantic Ocean - 355-202 | ecosystem: Environmental > Aquatic > Marine > Hydrothermal vents | place: Atlantic Ocean: Mid...
CGCGGGAACGTATAAACCTTCAAAATAATCGAGTAATTTCTTCAAATAGAAAGCGCTAAAACGAAAGCCTACCTTTGGGTTTGAAAAGGTATGCAACTGGTATTGGGTACCAATATCTGGGGCTACTTTTCTTGCCGTTTTAGGGATCATTTGAAGGGCACCCACCGCGTTCGTATAAGAAATAGCCGAGGGTTTATACCGGCTTTCTTGACGCATGATCGACCACATAAAGTAATCCGGTATATCAAATTCTGCAGATACGTGTTGAACAACATCTTTGTAGGCGCGCGGATAAGCCATCACCATATTGCGCTCATTCTTGACCGGGAAGTTTGGCATCGCCGAAATTGAACCCGCAGCGGCCCTCCACATTTTATTGAAATCCTCGACAAACCAGCCCAAAGCATGAATAAAATTTTTCTTTTTTGATGGCGATATAGTGACGAGCAATCCCTCTCGAATTGGTTCCAAGGTTTCTCTGGCCAGCTGTTTTTCGTCGAGCTTGACGAGTTCTTTAACCCGCTTCCATTCTTTTTGCATGGCCGCGCTGGTCTTCTTAAATCGATAGACTTGGGGATCTACACGCGGACTGTCATCGACCACCTTTTCTCTTTTGGGCCACCAAACTTGCGAGGCCTTAGCGCTCTTTCCCTCGATTCGGTTTCGAAGTTGTTCGGCCAACATCCCATAATAGGTCAAGGCGTATTTCCCTCGAATACGGGTAAGGGTCTTCATCGCCGCCTCTTTGTTTCCCTTTTCGTGAAGCGCTACCGCTTTCCAATAGAGCGCTTTCCCAGCCACCAAGGCATTGCCAAAAGACTGCATATCATTCCAAACGGCGATGGCTTTATCCCATTGTTTTTCGCGCATGTAAGTCCATCCCAAAAACCCATAGATGAAGGATGCTTTTCTGCCTCGCTTTCCATATTTTTTAACAAAGGCACGCAAACCTTTTATCGCTTTTTTATTGTCTCGCGCGTCGTAGGGCAACCAGCCTCGATAGTAATAAATGGCCGGAACCTTGGTGCCGCTCGGGAAGTTCTTTTCATAGATCCGAAAGACCTTAAACGCTTCTTCGTAGTTATTTTGCTTCATCAACGCGCGTGCCCAATACCAGGTCGCGCGCTCTTTGTAAGCACTTTTACCATTCGCCAGGGCTTTAAAAATAGCCTCGGATTCTTTGGCTCTATCGCGCAACTTGCGAAGTCCAATCACGCCCAGATTCCACATCGATGCCGCCCGATATTTCTTGATACTCTTTAGTATTTCAAACTCAGATCGTGCCTCGGAATATGCCCAGCCTTTCATCAAACGATTCGCGCGTCGAAAACGTTCGGCGTCGGAGAGCTCAGATAAGGAAATCGACAACCCCTTACGGCGAGTCGGTTCTTCGGTTGGGAAATTGATGAAGAGGTTTTTGGCGATCTTCTTTCGTCTCCCCTTTTGCACGTCCGCTAAGTCATGGGAAAGACGAAGGGCTCTTGCGCTAAAGTGCCAACGATTGGCGCGTTTCCAACTTGAAAGGCGAAGTTTGGCGATGACCGATTTAATTTCTTTGCGAGCAATCCCGATATCACCGATGAGCATGAGCAGCTCAACCCTTTCTATACGGGCCCGAATCGCATCGTTTGCACTGGGCGTTTTTTTTGAAAAGGCCAATAGATAATCGCAGGATTGGCGAACTCTTTGGGTGCGCATGGATGCATCGGCCAGGAGGTTAAGGCGAACATCATCACTATAGGTGAGCGGCTTTAAGGTTTTTGCGATCGTGTAGGCTTTTTCTGGCTGTTCATCTAAGAGCATTTTTGCTTTGATGAAAAGGGTGTAATTTTCGTCCTTTGGAACGACGTCGGCGTAAGCCGGAGTCCAGAAAAATAGAGTCAGAGATAGAAAAAAAAGGTCCAGTATTTTCATTACCATCCTTGGTAAAGAGAGCGTGCGTTCTAAGAAAGCCGGTGCACTTTGTAGGCGAATTCTGGGGAGGGGTATTCAAACTTCAGCATTTTTTGAATCGCAAAGGCACAGAGATTATAATCGCCTGGGGCGACTTCGCCTAAGGTTGAAATCGCGAGATCGGTGAAAATTTCTTTTGAGATTTTCTCGATATCTTCTTCACTCCATTCGTCGTAAAGGGCTTCGACTTTCTCTCGTAAATGGGCGTCGTAGAGTCCTTGGAGGATATCTTCCATCATTCTAGAATCGGTCATCGCCCCGCGATGGATCATAGGCATCAACAAGGTTGCATTGAAGTCGAGCACCGCTGTGCACCAGTCAAAAAAGGCGTCTAGAAAAGGTTCTAAACCCGTATCACCAACGGCACGCAAAACGAAATAACACGTCCCCAAAAGAGAAACGACAAAATCCTGCGCACTGCTTTTACTAAGCGAGTTTACTATTAATTCAAAAGCATCTTCGTCATCCTCAACTTCTCTCCATCGTTTTTTAGGGAAATAGGCTTTCGTATAGCTTTCCAAATCGGGACGGGTGGATGCACTTAAAAGCGATTTCCATACCTGACTTTGAGATTGAGAAATACGATTTACGTGAAAGCGGATGCCTGATTTTTCACGAAACCATTCAAAGGTTTGAGGAAGTTCATCGGCAGAAATAAGCGACACCATTGAACGTAAGTGTTCGAGGTCCTTATCGTCAATTTTATGCCGTCTTTTTATCCCGAGTTTGAGAATCATCTCTTCGTAGAAAATATTTCGATCATTGTTCAACGAGGTAAGATCGTCTGTGGGAAACAATTTGAGCAGAATTCTAGCTTGGCCAAAATGGGCTTCATTGAATTTCTTTTCGACCAGGGAAAGAAGGCGACGCATGATCGTTTCAACTTCCGGCCCCACCGATCCACGGCTCATCAGATGATCCCGCACCAAAAAAAGGTTCGACATATCAAGCTGAATGTCGGGAGCAAGCGAATCGTTGGCAACCAAAATTTCCAAAAATCGACGGCCGGCCAATAAAGTTGCTGGCGAATCAATGCGGTTTGAGGCCACAAATTCGGCCTCGCTATCCTCGCCGATGCTAATCGGAATTTCGTGAGTATCCACTGGCGAATTCGATTGAGCATGGCGCTGAATTTCCTCCGCACTCATTTCTTCGGTCTTATGTTCAGAGCGTTTTGCCGCCTCAGCCTCCTCTTCCTCAACTGATAGGATTTCAAAGGCCTCGTCTTCTCGGAAATCTTTCACCTGTAGATCGTGCTCCAAACTCATGAAGCTATTCCTTTGTCCTCCTGGCGGCGGAGGCGGCGACATACCCGGGGAGTATAAATCAACCAAGGGCTCTCTCAATTCGCTCGAAAAAGCATCCAACATGGTTCGTCGTAAGATTCCAACTACAAATAGGAGGAGCGGATCGTGATCGGGACACGCTTTTAACTGAGCTTCAATCTCCTCTGATGTTTGATCCAGGAGATGATCGAGGTAACTGCCCTCAAAAGGAACGCTTTCGACAACTTCAGGTCCCTTCAAAAATTTCAGTAAACGTTTAAACATAGATAAAACACAAATTCTCGTAATTAGGCTGATAGCCTACCTTTCGCTTGTCGATACTCAAGATCAAATCGCAAATTTTGCGAAATAGTTGGGCTCGGTTTCGACTCGATTTCTATGCTTTGGATCCTCCCAAACGGCCAGGCGAGGCATCTTATCGAAGGTAGCGAATCAAATACGCCCATGACCATCCCGACACCGGGGATGAACACCTTTCATCGGCGCCCACCAGCATTAAAAAATAACTTCCCTTTTTATCCTCAAGCTCCCAATCAATCAGGGCTTTAAAACGCCCCTCTTTCACCGGATAACACGCAACTTTCCAATCACTTTCATCCACCGCTTTTTTATGAATCGCCACATAGGGATAATCCCCGAAATATTCGCCCTCCAAAACACGCGCCTCGGTATCAAACTCAATCTCAATATCCTCGCTCAATACGATTCCCTGATGTGCGAATGCATTCCTTGATAAAGGAGAATAATTGACCTTCTTGCAGGATGCGCGATGGCCGTTTTGGCTCTCATATTTTGTATCGGGAACGGCAAATCCAAACCCTCGATTCACTCGTGGTTCAGCGAACTGCACGGGAAGCGTTCGGCGGGATTGATCCAATAAGGAAAAGTGTAAATGAGGGGAAATAGAATATCCCGTCGTTCCACATAATCCAATAAGATCGCCCGCGCAGACATTGTCGCCCTCTTCCACCAAAGCGCCTAAATGTTGAAGATGACCGTACTCAGAAAACGTGCCATCCCCATGATCGATGGTGATATAATTGGCCAAGTCCGTACAAGAAGAGTCACTGCATCCTTCATCAGAATCCTCCTTCACGGTGAGCACTTTGCCACTTCGAGAGGCGGCAATGGGATCGCCGGAGTCACAAGAAAAATCAATCGCGTAGGCCTCATCGCCTTTGTGCGAATAGAGGCCATGAAACCCCTGGGTGACCGTCGTCGAAAAACCGTGACGGAAAGGGATATGATGAACCGGTGCTTTACTCGGCGAGCAGTAGCGGTCTGCGTCCAAGAAGGCGCCCGAAAGACACACCGGAGATGCATATCGGCTGCACCCCGGGATGAAGAGTAATGTTAAAATAAAGAAGGTACGCAATCTTTTATCCCAAAGAAAAAGCCCCGTAAAAACGAGGCTCCATTGAAGAGAAAGGGGAATTAAGCTCCGCCGTATCCTGCTCCGCCTGGTGTGCCCTGCTCCCATGTTTGGTTGAGCGCTTCCTGAACAAAGTAAGGTCCAACATAAACCATGTGAAGGAGGAAAAGAATCAAACCGTCAAACTGAGGTTTAACGCCCCATGCGGTTTGCAATTCAACAACTGAATTACAAATACGCCAGTTAAGCCAGATGCCCCACATGCCACATGTTACAAGTGAAAGAACAATTTCCTTTGTAGGATTGTACTCTTCACGACCCAAACCAGCGTTGAGTTCCTTCATTACTGTCATCATTTGGATGATGAGATAAATTCCGCATGTTACCAAAGATAACACAGCTACCATTATTGAATTCCGTACTTCGCCACGTTGCATAAAAAGCTCCTTTAAAAAATAATTCATGTTGAGTATAAATAAATTACGCATCCAAAGGCCAATGGTCAACGCTCTTCTGTGATTTCGATGGGTATGGTACTAGTTCTATGAGATTCTGACCGAGAATCGACCCGAAGATAGAGCTTTGAACGCAAAAGAACGGAAAAGAACGGAAAAATGCATGGTCAATGCGATCGCTAAAGTTGAAAAGAATGCCAAAATGGCAATGCTTTGTCTCCTTCTCCTGCCCAGCTGCATCAGTTCTCCCAGCGATCCCATTGCATTCGGCGAGCTTTGCGAACCTTCCACTGACAAATGCCCCAATACGGTACTCTTTACACGCGATTCTGTAGGACGCAATCAACTCGACTATACCTTAGAAAACCTTGGGCCCGATCCCGTTAGCGTTGAAGTTCTTGCGCTAAGCCAGGAGGTGAGTTCCTTGGATCTGACTAGCGTCGATCCCGATCTTATCATTGCACGACAAACCCACAGCCTGATACAATCGACCGCAAAGATAGGTAATCGTATCACACCGAAACTTCTCGGTACCCGAGACGCCTTTCGCCTTTTTATTCTGTGCAAAGATGAGAATCCTACCTGTAATATCAAAGTCGATTATGTATTTGAAAGCGTCCCCGTGGAATGTTTCGACGATAATGATTGTTCATCGGGCCGTTTATGTAACGTGCCGGTCGGTCATTGTGTGGAGTGTCTGAGCGCTGAGGATTGCAACGATGATCAAAGTTGCGACGCGCTCCAAAACACGTGCACACCAGAAGACGCCACGCCCTCGTGCTCAACATCACCGGATGGTCCAAGCTTTCTTTTCCTTATGATCTTCGTCTTCCTATTCTTTGGATGGCGACGCGGAAGAGCAACGACTGGAACCCCACTTTTGCTTACCCTCTTTTTCGTTCTCTTTCTCGCCACCTTTTCCTCATCTGCCTTTGCCCTCCCCCCGCCAACACCTGCGATTTCGGTAGGCGGTGGTGTACGTTATTTTCTAGGCGATCTTGGAAACGATACCCAACGTGGCATCGGCCTCCATATCGCTCAAGAATTGAGGTGGAGGTACGTTGGGGCTTTTGTGCTCTTGGGAACAAGTTTCTACCAAACCACCCAAGACCCACCTCCCTTTAGCCGGGGGCTAGGAACCTATACCGCCGCGATTGGTCCGCGATTCTTTTTGGCTTTCGGAAAAAACGAGCTGGCCCTAAGCGCGGATATACGAAGAATCGGATTCTTAAGTAACAGCTTGGTCAGGGTAACCGGATTGGAAAATGATTTTACCGCAGCCGCCTTCGGGCTTGGATATCGCTATCATTTTGAAAAGGTAGAAATAAAATTGGACGCCTCAGTGGCGCCCTTCTTTAGTCTACCGGGTTCGGTATTATCCTTTGATATTTCTATCGGATTTAATGCAAATTAGCTTATAGATATTTTGCAGGATTCGCTTTGAATTTATCAACGCATCCACCACAACAAAAGTAGTATGTTTTACCATCAAGATCGGCCTTGGGGCTATCGTTGGCAACGGTGAAGAGCTTTCCAGTTACGGGGCATTTAGTAACTTCGCCTACTTGTCGGGTCCCGTCATTAGGCAAAGCGCTTGATGCGCTCTCCGATGAACTTGCGGGCTTAGCGTTCAAGTACTTCGCAGGATCTGCTTTGAATTTATCAACGCAGCCCTTACAACAAAAGTAGTATGTTTTACCATCAATTTCAGCTTTTGGAGAATCGGCGCTAATCGTAAATGCAGAATTTGTAACGGGGCACATCGTGACGTCGCCGATTTGAGCTGCTCCGTCATTGGGCTTCATGTTCGCCGCACTCTCTGGAGAGATTTCAGGCTTCTTGTGCTTATCGCACTTCGCGCCATCTTTGTGACCTTTGCATTTTTCCTTATCACACTTTCCGTCGCACTTTTTACTTTCCGACTCCGTCACCGGCTTATCCGCTTTCGTGGATTTTCCGCCACACGCGTTGAGTGCGAAAATAGAAAAACAAAGAACGAGAAATTGAATGGATGATTTAAACGACATTGATACTCCTTAAAGATCGATAATAATTGTTTCAACCGATCTAGCGGTTATCATAGTTCATCGAAGGGTTCAAGATATTATGGTTTCTAAGAAATAGGAGGTCATGGTAGGAAGGATACCCAAAACGGAGATCGGAATGGATAAGGTTAACAATCTACTTTTTCTATGTGTCGCAAATTCGGCACGCTCTCAAATGGCAGAAGGCTTGGCGCGTCATATTTTTGGAGACGCCCTCCTCGTTCAATCTGCAGGTTCTGCCCCTTCAAGGGTCAATCCTTATGCCATAAAAGCAATGGCCGAACTCGGAATCAGCCTGGAAAGCCATCGTTCTAAGTCGGTTCAAGATATCGATCCCCAAAGTGTCGATCTGGTGATCACCCTTTGCGCCGAAGAAGTGTGTCCCCTTTTTCTCTCTGATGCCCAGCGTCTTCATTGGCCCCTGCAAGATCCCGATAGAAAAAATGAAACGCTTAGCGAAGAAGAGCGATTAACGCATTTCCGAACAACACGGGATGAAATCGAAGAAAGACTCGAGGCACTCAAAGAAAAAATGAATTTATAGACCTTCCGAATCGGTCCAGACCTGTGCTTCAACGTGGGCAACCTCTTCCGCTTCAGCCTTCTTTTTTAAATCCAATTTAATATCATCAGTTACTTTATAGGCATTTTCGATAGCGATTTCTAAAGTATCTTTTCGCTGCCCTTCTTTACCTTTGAAAGATTCAAAAACGTAAACCAGATTACCAGATCCGGAGACTTCCGATCGTGCGATATTGCTCAGCACCATCGCATTAAGAATTTTTTCCGCCTTTTCGATCGAAAGATTTCCCTCCAGCGATAACTCGGCAATGGAAAGAAACCCTGCCTTTTTCTGGGCCAATGATAAACAAATTCGCTCACCGTTTTGCTGAATTTTTTCTGCATTTCCTTTGGGTTTCTTGAACGCTTTATATGCGCCATACGCAAATACTAAAGCTCCAAAAATACAAATAATTGAGGCTCCGATAGAACCTGGAGACTCAAAGCCTTTTGAAAAACCAACAGTGAGGAGGGCCAAGGAAACCCCCGACGCGAAAAACGACATCGATCCTAAACATCCCCTCAACAGCGGGTTGGAAATGAGCTGGTTATTCTTCGGTGATGGGGTTGAGGTCATATCTTAAGATACCTTATCTGAGTTCGAAAAGTAAAGAACTCAAGCTAGTGTGATCATTTTCGGAGGATTTCAAAATCTTTAAATTTTCGTTCCCAATGCTCCGCGTGAGGACGAGTTTGACTGAATCCCCCGATCTAGATCACACAAAACTCAAGCTAAAGCTTGTTCGAGATCGGCCAGAAGATCGTCGATATCCTCAATGCCCACCGAGAGACGAACCAAGGCGTCCGAGATACCCAATTCAGCCCGAATCTCGGCAGGTACAGAGGCGTGGGTCATAATGGCAGGATGCTCGATTAAACTCTCTACACCGCCCAAACTTTCGGCGAGGGCAAAGATTTTAACTTTTTCCAACATCGTACGCGCGACCGGTAAACCACCTTTTACGAAAAAAGTAATCATACCACCAAAACCCGACATTTGTTCTTTTGCGATCTCATGCTGAGGATGGGACTCAAGTCCAGGGTAAACCACCCGTTCTACTTTTGGATGCTCTTCCAACCATTTCGCAATTCGCATTGCGCTTTTTCCGTGCTGTCGCATGCGTACATGTAATGTTTTGATACCACGCATGACAAGCCAACAATCCCAAGGACCGGGAACCGCCCCAATCGAATTTTGTAAAAAATGCAACTTTTCGGCGATCTCTTCATTGTTCGTCACAACAATTCCGCCAACCACGTCAGAGTGACCGTTGATATATTTTGTAGTCGAATGCATGACAATATCAGCGCCCAAGACAAGCGGGTTTTGGAAGTAAGGCGACATAAAAGTATTGTCGACGACAACCAACAAATTGTGCTTTTTCGCAATTTCGCAAACCGCTTTAATATCCGAAATTTTGAGCAAAGGATTGGTCGGCGACTCCAGCCATATCATTTCCGTTTTATCCGTTATTGCGTTTTTCACGTTTTCAAGATTCGTGAAATCGACAAAGGAAAATTCGAAATTTCTATCCGCTAAAACTTTCGTGAACAGACGATAGGTTCCGCCGTAAATATCATCACCCGAAATCACATGAGCGCCAGGGCTGAGGGTGTGAAGAATAGTCGTCTGAGCGGCACAACCTGATGAAAAAGAAATGCCGTAGTCTCCCTTTTCAAGGCTAGCCACACAATCCTCAAACGCATGTCGCGTTGGATTCTGCGTGCGTGAGTATTCATAACCCGTATGCTCGCCGGGGCTTTTTTGAACGTAGGTCGAGGTTTGATAAATCGGGGTCATGATGGCCCCCGTAATCGGCTCTGGCTCTTGTCCTGCGTGAATAGCACGCGTACCGAATCCGAATTTTTTATAGGAAAGATCTTTATTATGCATGGTTATTTCTCATAGTTCGCCTCTGATCTTGAGGGATCAGAAATGCTGGTGATTCAATGTGGGCTTAAAACTTTAGAGCAGCGCTTACTGACGCAGTCCAAACATTAAAAGATTGGACGCGAAATCTGGATCCGTTTCCATCATAGGTCGGATTGAAAACGGGGTTCTTTTCTTTCTCAGCATCGGCGCCTGAAAGATCAACGGTTGAGTCGGGAGACTCCTCTAGGTTATTATCCAAATCTTTACCCGTACGCGCGTTGGTAATGAAATGATCTTGGTGATGGGTTAAAGACACGCCACCTCGAAGTTGAAAATATTTTGAAGGCTGGGCCGTGAAGCCGATCTTTCCGGCAAAACTACCATAGCTTTCGGTGGTCGTAATCCCATCAAAATTGAAAGAAGGATCACTTTGTGCGTTCGACAGGTCGTAAAGGGGATTGGGTTTTCCACCGCGCAAAGGTGCGTTTGAAGGTTGTTGAGCAATCCAACCACATTCTGGAGAAGCGCCGCCTGCTTGAACTTCGCTTAAACGTTTTCCATTACAAGAGTTGTTTGCAAAGGCATCGAAAAGTGGTGAGTAATCGCGACCGTCACTTGTATAACCAAAACGAAATTGCACATCGAAGGTGTATTTGATCCCTTTAAGCGGTTCTTCGAAAGGAATAAATTCAGTACCAATGGTGATATCGCCGCGTTGAGGAGCTTGCTTAAATACCTGACCACTATTGGCAGGATCGACATCAAGAATAGGAGAATCCGTGGCGGCCAAAGGAAGATAATATTGTAAACCGAAATAGGGTTCTATCCAATCAAACTTCTTCGAAGAGGCCACTTTCCAATGCAACTCGTGCATGCCCTCGCCAACCGAGTCATTACCGGCACGTCGAACAGGAGAAATAGGCATGCGATAATCCATTCCAATTAAAAGCGTTGCTTTGGTATCATCACGCTCATCGTTAAAGGGCGCCCAAGCCAAACCGATCGTAGGATCGGAAAACCCGCTACGCTTGTATTCAGTTGTGGTGCTCGATAAATCGAAAAATTTATAGGTTGAAAAATTCGCCGAGCTATCCGCAGAAATTCTCGCCGATGAAGGTGCGATTGAAGAGTTCGCCTCATCTACACCATCGGCATAACGATACTTATGAGAGTCGATAAGAACGTAGGGAACACGAATCTGAAATTGTAAATCTTTATACAATCCAAATTTCAATGCGAAATCCAAGGTCAATTTAGTCGAGTCAACTTGGGTTTCCAAGTTGTCGATAATCTGTGGCTCAGCACAACGTTCCGGATCGATAGAAAGACGAGGATTGTTCGCCTCAAAATCTGTTGCCGCTGCGCCGACAAGGTCTGATGCTGAAGGAACACACACGCCTTCCCTCGTAACAACCGCACTTCCAAACTCGGCGATTAAATTCGGTTCTAAAATAAAATCGAATCCATCAAAGGTTTCGTCGACGAGATCATCAAAATCATCCGCCGCGTCCGCTAGATCTGTAAACTCCGCCGCAAACGCGGGCGTAGAAAGCATTGAAGTTATCACTAAAATGGAAAGGATATGATGCCGTGAAAGCATGACTATACTCCGGATAATTGATGCTCTTTGGTATCAATTCGAGCGGATTGATGTCAAGCGAAGGTTTAGATTGCTACCATCGGCCGCGACGAACTCGTGTGATCATTTTCTGAGGAATGGAAAGTGAATTGTAGCCCCGCTGCCGGGATAAAGGCGCGCCCCTCTGTGGTGCGCGAAGCCTGCCCTCGGGGTACGCCCGTTGATCCTTATTTACTCCTTATTTACAAACGATCGACGGGTATACCCGAGCACAGCGGGTTACCCCTACAAAGAAAGAAAATACCTCAGAAACGGATCACACGAACGACGTCGTCCAGAAGGTCGCCGAGGACGCTAAACATCATTCGAATAAACCTAATAATCGGTTATGTTTTTTATAATAGACCAAAACAAAAACCCAGAGTAATTTCCTTCTAAGAGAACGAGTTGACATACACCCAGTCTTGGGCGTAACCATTCAGCCACGGACTTGAGTCAGGAAATGGAATTTTATGTTATACATCTATATAGCTTCACTTCTTTTCGGCGGCCTCTTCGTTGGCCTCTCCGTCCTCTCCGGTTTGGGCGATTCCGATATCGATCTCGATAAAGAGATCGACTTTGACCACGATGTGGATTTCGATCACGAGGTGGAACTTGATTTCGACCACGACATGGATCTTGACCACGACATGGATCTTGACCACGACATGGATCTTGACCACGATTTCGACGCAGGAGTGGGCGCAGCGGATATCGAAATTCATCGACATCGAAAAAAATATACACCTTATCTTAGCTTTAAGTTTTATACCTTTATCAGTGCCTTCTTCGGACTCACAGGCGTGGTACTCACCTTGCTGCAAATGGGAACCATCACCTCGCTTGTTGCCTCGGTTATCATGGGCGCCATCGCCGGCTTCGGGATCACCCTATCGCTACACCTGGCCGACAGTTCAGTTGCCGGACAAGTCAGCGCACAAGCCTATCGTGGCTCCAGCGCAACTGTTGTTCTCCCCCTAAAAAACGGGGAAACCGGAAAGGTTAAATTTAGATTTAAAGGGCAGCTCGTCGAAATGCGAGCCGTACCTTACGATGCCGAAGACGGGGTTGTTCTCGACTTCGGCGAATCATGTTTTGTAATCGATGTGAAAGACGGCATTGCGCAGGTCATTCACGCCGAAAAATTGGAAAAGCATTCTACATAGGAGAAAGCTATGAACGAATTATTGGGAGCAGGCATTGTTGGAATCGTCATTGTGGCGGCCGTTGCCCTGTTGATATTTTTTATCTTCTTAAAGTCGCACCTCTACATCGTGCGACCGAGCGAAGTACTCATCTTGTCCGGGCGAGATAATAAACTGCCCGACGGATCAATTGTAGGATACCGCGCTATTTTCGGCGGATGGGCCTTTCGTTGGCCCCTTTTAGAAACCGTGACGAAGATGGATTTACGTCTCTTCCCCGTAAGAATTGACACACGTGGTGCCTATTCAAAGGGCGGCATTCCACTCAATGTACACGCGATCGCAAACGTAAAAATTTCAAGTGATCCCAATAAAGTTCATAACGCTATCGAACGCTTTCTTGGACGCGGACGCGCCGAAATGATCCGCGTCGCCCAAGAAACATTGGAGGGAAACCTTCGCGGGGTACTAGCCACCCTTACCCCAGAACAAGTGAACGAGAACCGACTCCTCTTTGTTGAAGAATTGGTGAACGACTCTGGGCCCGATTTGGAAAAACTAGGCCTCCATCTTGATACCTTAAAAATTCAGAACGTCTCCGACGATCGTGATTATCTGGACTCCCTTGGTCGTACACGTATCGCCGAGATCCTAAAGGTTGCCGAAGTTTCCGAGTCTACCGCATCCAAACAAGCTGAAGAAGTTGAAGCAGAGGCCAGCGGCCGTGGCGAAATCGCCAAGAAAAATGCCCAAGCTCAAATTCAAAAACTTCGAAACGAACTACGTGAATACATGGCCGAACTTGAGCTCAAAGCCAAGTCAGAAGAGGAACGTGCCTCCGCCAAAGCACTCGCCGCGCGCGCTGAAGCCGAACAAGAATTACAGCATGTGAGAACCGAACTTGAAAAACTTCGTCTGCAAGCCGATGTCGTTATTCCTGCTGAGGCCAACAAAGTCGCACGAGAATTAATCGCCGCCGGTGAAGCTGCAAAGATTGCCGAAGACGGTCGTGCCATGGCCGAAGTTCTCCAAATGATGGGACAAATCTGGAAGAAAGCCGGACCGGCTGCAAACGATGTCTTCGTCATTCAACAACTCGAAAGAATCATGCGACAGGTCGCCCAAGCTGCACGTGAAATTGAAGTCCAAGAAGTCGCCCTCATCGATAGTGGATCTGGAACCGCCCTACCCAATTATGTGGCCTCCTTCCCAAAAATTGTCGGAAGCATTTTCACCGAGATTCGCGACATCGTCGGTATCGATATTGGCGGCGCGCTAACCGGGCGAGGAATCCCAGCCTTGGCAAGTCACGCGAGCTCGACGCCTTCATCAGCACCTCAAGGTTCGGGCGGCAACGCCATCGGTGAAAAAAGAAACCCCGTCATCACGGGCGTGAATTCATCCCTGTCCTCACCAACCCTAAGACAAGATTTGGTCGCAAAACTGAACGCACCGAAAAAAGCCAGAACACAGCAATTACCGGCTGCCGTTAAACCATCAAACAATTCAGAGGAAGTATAATGGAACTCATCATCGCATTAGTTGTTATCGGATTTATCATGCTGCTCGTTGGCTTTAGCGTCGTCAGCAATCTGATCGAAATCTGTGAACCCAACGAAGTCCTCGTATTCAGCGGAATGGGAACGGGACGCCGTGGTTATCTTTTCCGACACGCGGGAAGGAAGGTACGTCTACCGCTTTTCCAAGCCGTCGATCGCATTGACGTGACCAATATGGTTATTGAAATCAACGTCACCAATGCCTACTCAAAGGGTGGGATCCCCCTCACACTCAAAGGTATCGCGAACGTAAAAATAGGCGCCCAAGAACCCCTTATTTCTAACGCCACTGAACGCTTCTTAGGAATGGCAAGAGCCCAAATCCAACAGATCGCAAAGGAAACCTTGGAAGGAAATACACGCGGTGTTCTGGCCACCCTCACCCCCGAAGAAGTCAACGACGATCGCTTGAAATTCGCGCGCTCACTTCTCGACGAAGCCGAGCACGATCTCACCAAATTGGGACTGATCCTTGATAACTTAAAAATTCAACACGTCAGTGATGACCAAGGTTATATGGAGTCCATCGGACGTCAGCAAACCGCCTCTCTTTTGATGCGTTCTCGCGTTGCCGAGGCGGCTAATCGAGCCGAGGCGGCAGTCATCGACGCGGATAACCAACTCAAAAAA
>Ga0256840_1002906_pt1 | contig 14497 bp, 15 predicted proteins | sample 355202metaG_FD_185969 | JGI IMG/M metagenome (GOLD analysis project Ga0256840, IMG submission 185969) | Hydrothermal vent microbial communities from Mid Atlantic Ridge, Atlantic Ocean - 355-202 | ecosystem: Environmental > Aquatic > Marine > Hydrothermal vents | place: Atlantic Ocean: Mid...
AAGTGTTGCTAGATTCATTTTCCAATGACGATAAGGATATACCTTCTCCTGCTTGGCATGAAGAGATACTTAACCATAGAAAAGAGAAACTCGCATCTTCAGAGGTGAAAACCTATACTTTGGATGAGTTAAAAGCCCTAAGATAGATGAATTTCTATACGGTACTTACTACTGAGTTTGCATTAAATGATTTAAAATCAGGCAGAATATTTTACGACACGTTTCCCCTATGAGATACTAGATGACGTAGCACGTGTCATCGCGGTACTTGACCAGAGAAGAGACCCGATGTATATTTATGATAAGATTGAGGGACGGTAAAATTGTGTAGGGTGGAATATTGCCGTAAGGTTTAGAAGAAAGGGTGTATTTTATGGGTGTATATTCAACGCGACCCTTAATTTAGAGACTAATTATAGTGAAGATGAGGTGTGGATTTTGGATTATCTACGGTTGAGGGTTGAAGCAGTTATACATTGATACACCATGTAATAGTTTTGTGATAGTATTTATATACAATATCTGACTTTATACCAAGGTTATTTTCAATGAACATAAAGACTATATTTTTCATCCTATCTTTTTTATATATAAGTGCTGAAGGAAGTACACTAGAGGGGAGAGGGGCATCCTTTCCTAAGGCAGTTTATCATGCTTGGATTCAAGCATATAAAGATGAATCAAATATTAGTATAGACTATCAGCCTACAGGTTCTGGTGATGGTATTATATCGGCGGTAAAAAGGATTTCTACATTTTCAGGTACAGACAAGCCTCTAAGACATTGGAGATTAAGACGATATAAGTTACATATGTTTCCTGTGGTAGTAGGGAGTATAGTATTGGCATATAATATTCCAGGCATTGAAGACAAAAAACTTAGATTAGATGAGAAAGCAATAGCAGGTATATTTTCAGGAAAAATAAAATATTGGGATGATAAGCACATACAAAAAAATAATATGCACTTATCTTTACCACATAAGCCTATATATGTAGTATTGCGTAGTGATGGCTCAGGTACTACCTACAACTTTACCTACTATCTACGTAAAATTGCCTATAAGGATTTTAGGTTTGCATCGAAACTACCTGATTGGGAGGTTTCTGGTATACGTGCAAAAGGTAATAGTGGTATGTCTAAAACAATTAAAAATACCCCCTACAGTATAGGTTATACTGACTATTCATCTAAATTGAAGTATGAACTTAGTGTTGCTACACTTAAAAATAGAGCTGGCTATTGGGTATCACCTAATATACAGTCAGCAAAACAAGGTGCAAAATCTGCCAATTTAGATATCAAAAAAGATTTTTATGGAATGATTGTTTATCCAAAAGGTAAAAAATCATATCCACTTATTGCTACAACTTTTATATTGATTCCTGATAATAACTCTAAAGAGAATAAAGAGGTGGTCAAATTTTTTAAATGGGCATTTCAAAATGGTTCTGACATTGCTGAGTCTTATGGTTTTTCTATGTTGCCATCTACAACAGTAAAAGACATTGATACTTACTTTCATCATTTACATCTTTAAAGCAGATGTATGGCTCTCATCAAATATGAGTATAATATTATTATAGAAAAAAGGATACGAGGTGATAATGATAACTCCATATAAATACCTCAAATATTCTAGCCCTTACGGCAAAATATTGACAATATGCATATTCCTTTATGTGGTGTGATAGCAATCACACCCTACGAATATTTTATTATAAAAAGCCAATTGAGGCTAACCACATTTTCGCTATAATCCCCCATGCTAAAATACCTACAACCTTACGATACTAAACTCCAAGCACAGATACAAGACCTCATAGACAATGATACGTTAGGAAAATACATACTCTCTAAATATACTAGCGTACATAGTTACAGTTCTGACAAGGCTTTGTATGGGTATGTGATGGAGTTAAAAAATAGTTTTATGAAAGGTAGCTCACCCATAGCCAAGGTGATGTACGATACCAAGATACGTGATGTCAACGCAGCTTTGGGTACACATACTTACGTGAGTAGGGTACAAGGTGGGAAACTCAAGGCAAAGCATGAGATACGCATAGCACACATCTTTAAGCCCATGCCTGAGCCATTTTTAAAGATGATAGTCACCCATGAACTAGCCCACCTCAAAATAAAAGACCACAACAAAGCCTTTTCAAACTGTGTGAACATATGGAGCCAGAGTACCATCAACTGGAGTTTGACCTGAGGGTATACCTGACATACAAAGAACGCTTTGGGTCTTTGTGGTTATAGCGTGTATTTGGGAGGTAGTTTTCTATTATTTATAAAAATATGACAATTTGACATATTTTTACCTCTTTCATTTTTATTGTGTCATACTACTCACGAGAAAGTAAAGGTCACAAAATGTGACCTTAGAAAAAAGAGGGTAGACATGAATGAATTGACCATACCCATACATCATAAAATATACACATTACGGGGCAAGCAGATAATGATTGATAGTGATTTGGCAGATTTGTATGGGGTTACCACGAAAAGACTAAATGAGCAGGTAAAAAGAAATCTCGAAAGATTTCCAGATGATTTTATGTTTCAGTTAAACGAAACAGAGTATGAAAACTTGAGGTCAAAATTTGCAACTTCAAGTATGGATAAAGACAATTCTTTAAGGTCGCAAAATGCGACCATAGAAAACAGAAGAGGGCAACACCGAAAATATATGCCTTACGCTTTTACTGAAAATGGTGTATATATGCTATCTGCTGTACTTAAAAGTAAAGTAGCCATAGAAGTGAGTATAGAAATAATGCGTACTTTTACAAAACTCAGAGAATTTACACTACACTATAATTCCTTAGGTAAAAAACTCATAGAGCTTGAACGCAAGAATGACAAGCAGTTTAAAAAGGTATTTGGTATTTTAGATAGTCTTACAAGTGAAACACAAAAGACCGATGAAAAAGTGATGGGGTTTATAAAAGATATTAGCGTGCCTTGACATACAAAGAACGCTTTGGGTCTTTGTGGTTATAGCGTGTAATTTGCTATACTACACAGATGAATACCTCAAATATAAATATCGTTTGTCCTCATTGTCTTGAAGTAAGTAAGGTAGAAAGAAGTGAGTCCAAGAGTTCTCAGAAGTGTAGAAAGTGTGGAGACTCACTTTTAGAGGCTAAACCGATTAATGCCAACGTAGTCATCTTAGAACACTTTATGAAAAACTCCGATTTACCCCTTGTGGTTGATTTTTGGGCACCTTGGTGTGGGCCTTGTATTTCTATGGCACCTCATTTTGAAAAAGCTGCACTTGCCATGCCCTTAAAAGCACAGTTTTTAAAGATAAACAATGACAATGAACAGACATTAGGCTCTAAACTTCTCATAGTAAATATACCCGCTGTGCTAATGTTTAAAGAAGGAAAAGAGATAGCTAGATTTACTGGTATGCGTAGCAGTAAGCAGATACAAAATTGGGTTAGGCAGTATATTTGAGTTGATGTTATTGGCATACATCTAACACTTTTGCAACATTTTCGTTATAATAAATACAACAATAAAAAGAGAACACATGCCAACCCTAAAAATATCAAACACCGTCACACTAGATGAAAACGAGATAGAGATATCTGCCATACGTGCCAGTGGGTCTGGTGGGCAGAAGGTAAATAAAGTCTCGGCGGCTATTCATCTTCGTTTTGATGTGGAGGCTTCGTCATTGCCCGACTACTACAAAGAAAAACTACTCTTAAGTAAAGACAAACGTATCACCAAAGAGGGGATAGTGGTCATAAAGTCTCAACAGCATAGAAGCCAAGAACAAAACAGAACAGAGGCACTAGAGCGTTTGGTTGAGTTAGTGAAGAGTGTAAATGTAGTACAAAAAAAGCGTGTGCCTACCAAACCTACTAAAGGTTCTGTAGGGAGACGACTAGACTCAAAAAAGAAGCATGCAAACAAGAAAAAATTACGTGGCAGAGTAGATGGAGAATAGATGAACTTAAAAGCAAAAAGTATAGATGACGAAAATATAGAGCTATTGGTAAGAACATTTTACCCTGAAGTCATAGCAGATGAGTTGATAGGTCCTTTTTTTATAGAGAAGCTAGGCGATGACATAAAGAGTGATGCGTGGGAAGAGCATTTGGTTTTACTGACACAGTTTTGGAGGTTTGTGGCTTTGTATGATGATGAATATACGGGAAACCCATTGCGACCACACTTTGACATAGCGGGGTTAAGTAAAAGGGCGTTTGAGCGTTGGCTTACTTTGTTTTACAAGGCAGTAGACCGTGTGTATGATGAGAAGTCAGGAACGTTGTTTAAAGAAAAAAGTACTGAGATAGCTGAAAATTTTATGCGTAGGCTAGAGTTATAGGCTATAATCACACATCAAAACAAGGCTAACCTATGGCAAAACATCCAACACTTCTACAACATTTTCGCTCTTTCGCTTACCAAAACAACATCAGTGACTTTGACAAGGCATTAGAATATTTTACCGTTTTTGGTGGCACAGGCTGGGAGATAGACAGTTCTAAAAGTGTGGCAACACTCATCGAAGAAAAAGTACTTGCTAACTATGAACCTTTACATGAAAGTATGACACGGTATACACATAACAATGGCTTGTATCATATGATATTGAACATTATAGCGTTGGGTGTGAACCATGAAAATGATGTCTTAAAAAAAGCAAAGGTAGGTAAAGATAAAGGTGAAGAAGCCATAGACTATCTTGTTAGTAAGAGTCTCATAAAGTTTGATTTATCTGTAGAAAAACCTTTGGTCGATGGCGGTGGTAAATCAGACAGAATACTGTTCGATTTACCTTTTATGCGTTTTTGGTTTGCCATGATTTCACCAAATTATCAAAGCATCGTAGAGGGTGACTATGATGAGTTCGCCCAAAAATGGCATAAGATAAGAGATAATTTTTCTATCTTGCTTTCAAACCTTTTGCTCTTAGAGTTAGTTAAAGAGACATTTAACGTCAAGTCTAAAGCTGACCCCATAGTCAAAATAGGTAGCTACTATGACAAAAAGGTAGAGATAGACATACTAGCCATTAGAAAATCAGGAGCTATGATAGCCGCAGCGTGTAAATACTCAAAAGATCCAGCAAAAAGTAACATGATGGATACGCTTATACAGAAGTGTACAAAAGCAGAACTAGAGATTGCGGATTATGCACTTTTTTCTAAAAATGGCTTTACACCAGAAGTTGAAGCCTTGAGAGAAAAGGAAGTGCTACTTTTGTCTGGAACAGACCTTTCTTCACTGCTAGATAACCTTAGTGAAGATGACTTGTTGCTGTACAAAAACAAAAAGTATTAATACTACGCGTCAGTGAAGTGCCTTAAGTTTGCTAAGGTTTTAGCAGAGGCTATGAGCTTTTCATAGTCCAAAGGGTTTCCTTCCATGCATACCCATACTAAAGAGGGTATCTTTTCTAGGGACTGTGCTTCTGTGAGTTTGTTATGTGCTAGGTCTAAAAACACGAGCTGTGTTTGTTCTATGAGAGGGTCTATGCTTGTTATGTTGTTGTGATTTGCTTCTATCTTTTTGAGTTTTGTGAGTTTGGAGATGACAGAAAGGTCAGAAATATTGTTGTTTTTCATAAAGAGATGTTTGAGTTTTGGGAAGTTTTCTAGTACTTCTATGTTTTCTATGTGGTTGTCTGCAAAAGCTAGTTTGTGTATGTTGGTAAGTGGGGCTAATATTTCTATGTTTGAGATGTTGTTTCGGGAGAGTGTTAAAGCTCCTATCCATGTAAGTTCCGCAATGGACTCTGGGATAGTGTCAAGTTCAAGGTCACTTAAACTGAGGTAGGGAATCTTCTGGGCTTTGCACAGGGCTATTTTTTCTTCGGCTTTTTCTAGATTGGTCATGGGTGCTTCCTTTAATGGGGAAATCATAGCATAACTGAACTACAAATAGGTTATAATTTGACAATTTATTAAAGGTATTTCTATGTCTCATCCTTCTTCAAAACACCCAACACTCCTAGAGCAGTTTCGCTCTTTTTGTTACCAAAATAACGTTACAGACTTTGAAAAATCTGTAGAGTACTTCGCTGTTTTTGGTGGTATTGGTTGGTCTGTTGATATGACCAAGTCTCTTGATGTACTCATCAAAAATAAAGTGCTAAACAACTACCGCTACATTCACGGTGACCTTACTAAAATCACCCACTCAAAACCCAACTACCATGCGATGCTTACAGCCATAGCTACAGGTGACAGACGTGAACACTCTGCCTTTAAGAAAGTAAACATAGGTAGAGAAGATGGAGAAGAGGTGATAGACTTTCTTATAAAAGATGGTTTTTTAGTTTTTGACAAGTCTGTAGAAAAGCCTGTAGATGAAAAAGATGGTATTTCGGACAAACTACTTTTTGTAACCCCGTTTATGCGTTTTTGGTTTGCTACGGTATCACCAACATACAAGAGCATCAAAGAGGGTGAGTATGATGACTTTAAAAAGCGTTGGGATGGCATGAAAGGTGAGTTTTCTGCACTTATTTATGTACAGTTGGTACGAGAGTTACTGCAACTTAGTTTTAAAGATGAGTTTGAGGGAGATACCATAGAGTCTATAGGCTCTTACTATGACAAAAATGTAGAGATAGACATACTCATCAAACGTAAGTCTGGTGCGATGTTGGCAGGAAGTTGTAAACTTGGGAAACAAAAGATGAACAAGTCTGAACTGACTAAACTCAAAGAAAATTGTAAAAAAGCAGACCTTGATGTAGAGACCTTTATACTCTTTTCAAAAAATAAGTTTTCATCAGAACTAAAAAAAGAAAAAGGGGAGAGTATACGTCTTTTTTCTCTACGTAACCTTACTAAACTTATGGATAATTTGTCAGAAGATGATTTACTCGAATACAGTAATAAGATGTATTAATTCACATTAAATTAACATTGTGAGATTATAATAATTTATTAATAATTAAGGATTTTACCGTGAAAAACACACTAATACTTCTATCGACTGCTAGCACAATGATGTTTGCATCAAATGGTACAGAACTTGTCAAAGCAAACTGTGCTTCATGTCACATGCTTACAACACCAACAGCTGACATGATACCAAACATGAAAGCACCTGCTATGGATGCTGTGGCATTTCATATTAACCTTGCTATAGCCGATAAAAAAGATGCAAAAGCATTCATAGTGGATTATGTGCAAAATCCCCATATAGCTAAAACGGTATGTGAGTCTAACAAAGTAGCGAAGTTTGGTGTGATGCCATCACTTAAAGGGACAGTGTCTCCTGCAGACTTAGAGATTATTGCAGAAGAAGTCATGGCAAACTTTCCAACGCCAGAATTTGTAAAGATGATTACAGAAGTACAAAGAAATGATAAGATGAATGCCCTCTTAAATTCACCATTTCTCATCAACCAAGAGGCTTTACCTCATATGACAAAGATACTGATGCAGAACTGGGACAAAGCATCACTGGGTCTAAGCGATGAGCAAAAACAAAAACTACTTGTCATCCGTAAAAATACGATGGGTGCAGTAATGAAAATAAAAAAGAAAATTAAAATACTTGAGGCAGATATTATAGAAGTAGTTGTGGATGCTGAAGATCTTAAAAGTGCAAATGTTAAAGTAGATGAAGTGGCTAAACTTAAAGCTGAAGCAACAAAAGTGCACCTCAAATGTATAACAGATACAGTAGAAACACTTAACGATGAACAAATGGAAACACTTTTTCCATTTTTTGATGCGTAGGTTTAGAAGATTAACCTCTGATATTTAAAAAGTTTCGTGTGCTGATGTCATCAAAAGGTTTGTTGAGTTTGTAGAAGGCTTCATAGCTTTTGAGTACACGTTTGAAGTCTGCACTTTTTTTACTCTCATCTTCTAAGACTTCACCCAGTGCTACTTTGGCCGCATCCATCATCTCTTTAGGAAATGTTTTTATCTGTACATTTTTAGGAAGCTCTTGCAGTGCTTTGGCATTTTTATACCTAAACTCTTGAAGCATAGTCCCTGTCATCTCTTCACTGGCAGCGGTGATGATGGCTTGATGCTCCTTGCTTAGCTTTTCCCAGCGTGCTTTGTTAAAGGTGATTTCCAAGATGCTCCCTGGTTCATGCCAGCCTGTGTAGTAGTAGTTCGCAGCTTTAGAAAAACCCATCATGCTGTCAAGTGCTGGTCCTACCCACTCTGTGGCATCTATGGTACCACGCTCTAGTGAAGTGTATATTTCTCCTGCAGGAAGTAGTACGGGGTTGACGCCCAGTTTTTTCATCACCTCGCCACCAAGCCCAGGGATACGCATCTTTAATCCTTTGAGGTCGGCTAGGGAGTTAATGGGTTTTTTAAACCATCCACCCATCTGAGGTCCTGTAGTTCCACCTATGAGAGGGTAGAGATTAAACTTAGCATACATTTCACGCCAAAGCTCGTAGCCTCCGCCAAATTTCATCCATGTTATCATCTCTTCACTGGTTAGACCAAGTGGCATGCCACCAAAGATACTAAAGGCAGGGTTCTTCCCTTTCCAGTAGTACACTCCTGAGTGAAAAGCATCTATCTGTGCAGCAGAACAACTGTCAAATACTTGTAGGGCAGGGACTAAGATGTTTTTAGGGTAAATCTTTATCTCCAAGCTTCCACCTGAGAGTTCAAAACAACGCTTAGCAAAGTTATCTACCCCTGTTCCCATGATGGGGAAATGTGCAGGCCATGAAGTGGCAAGTTTTAGGGTAACTTTCTTTTTTTTAACACTGTTTACTTCACCTGCTTTACTCTCTTCTTCTGCCCTATGGCATCCACCTACGGCTAAAGCTGTAGCACCCAGTGCTGTAGTGGCGATAAAGTCTCTTCTTTTCATCTATAATCATCCTTGCATTAATGGACTTAATAGTAACATAAGATAGTTTTTAAAGGGGTGAAATTGCATTGTCATATTTGTGTGACTCGTAACGAAGCTCCAGCTTCGTTATGCTCTATCGGTATCTAAATTACGCAATAAAATATATGCTGATAAAAAGTCATACAGTTGGAGCTGTGTGACTAGAGAAGAGTAAAAAACCTCATATAACCCACAAGATGTTATACTAAAAATAAAATGAAACCAAGAGTGTATTGAAAAGAATGATACCGATAGGCATTCCACAGCTGGAGCTGTGGAACGAGTTTGATTGAGGGAAAAGAAAATGAACGTTTTTAAAACCATACAAAAACTTACACTAAGCACCGTTCTTATACTAGCACTAAGTGCATGTAGTAACAAAGACAATAATGATACAAATACTACAGAGCAAACGACAAGCACGACACAAGGTGGTGGAGAGAGTGGCAGTACAGATGAGACTAATGATAGTTCTAATGATGATACAACTACAGACAACAACACAAACACAGAAAATAACGAGACTAACCTAGTTGATGACAATGCTACAGCCACGCTAAAGTCTCTCACACTTACCCTCGATGAAACCACAGACCTAAGCCTACAAGCCACATACTCTAACAACACAAGTAAAACACTTAGCAACAACATAGAGTGGATAGTAAGCCCAAGTGATGCAGTGCAGATAACAGACCATACACTCACAGCTAAAAAAGACAGCAATGTCACAGTACAAGCCAAAGTAGGAAACATACTTTCAAACACCATATCCCTCAACATCACATGGGTAGTAAACGGACATGTCTTGCCACCTGAACCAGACAAAACACTGAATGACTCAACGCTTCTTGGTATCGACAGTAATGACAATGGGGTTAGGGATGATGTGGAGAGGTATATTCTTCAAACTTATGGGAAAGAAGAAATCACTATACAGATAGGGTTTCAAGTAGCTAGAGCATACAATTCTGTGATAGAGCATCCTGAGAATGCTTGGGAGACTGATAAGGTATTGAGTGCAGCTCAGGATTGTGCATCTTATTTTAGCTCTTTTGCAGAATTTTTTAATGAGCCAATTTTATTGGATAAAAACATAGTAGTATCAAAAAAGTTTAAATCTATAATGCTGAATACAAGGGAAAGAATTAAAAATTATTTACTTTATAATCAAAAATTAAGTGGAGGCATCTTTGCATCTACTCCCCTAGATGAATTAAAAGTAAAGTGTAAGTTTGATGTAGAGATTTTATTAAAGGTTAGAAAATGAAAAAATATCTTTTTTTTATCCTGATTACATTTCTAACACAACTTAACGCAGAAGTTATCAATGAATATATGAATGATATTTACTTTAACTCGTAACGAAGCTCCAGCTTCGTTATGCTCTATCGGTATCTTATATGCTGATAAGAAGTCACACAGCTGGAGCTGTGTGACTAGAGAACGAATATAACGCTTATTAAGGAGTGCTAGTGAATTGCCATATTTGTCAGTTAGAGGCTGTATCGTTTACCCATGAAAAAACAAACATAACTTACTATTACTGTAAGTCTTGCGAATATATCTTTAAATCTCCAGAGTGTTACCAAGATTTTGAAGCACAAAAAGAACGTTATAATCTGCACGAAAACAATGAAGAAGATGCAGGATATAGGGCTTACTTTCAACGTTTTTTAGATTTTATTTTACCTTTAGTAAGTAAACCTAAGTGTGCTTTAGATTTTGGCTGTGGTCGCACCTCGCTGTTGGCATCTCTGTTAGATAAAGAGGGGATAACTTGTGATTACTATGACCCTATCTACCATCCAGATACACTTGTAGAGGGTAAAAAGTATGACCTTATAATTTCTACGGAGGTATTTGAACATTTACATCAGCCAAGTTTTGTGTTTGAAAGTTTGTTAGAGAAGTTACATACTGGAGGCTATTTAGCCTTACAAACTGAATTTCATAGCAATGATGTAGATAGCTTCCAAAAGTGGTGGTATCCTAGTGATACTACACATATAGTCTTTTTTAGACCACAAACGTTTAAGGTCTTATGTGAAATGTACAGATGTAGATATGTAAAGGACAATGGCAAAAATATGGTACTTATGCAGAAGGTTTAGTCTTTTGTGTTCTATTTGAATCTTTTTTCTTTTTTTTACTTCTAAATGCCTTGATATTTTTGACATGTTGCTTGTAGCTCGCACTAAAGTCATGCCTTCCTTTTTTGTTTAGCATAAAGTAAAGGTAGTTTGTTTTTTTGGGATGTAGTGCAGCGTGTAAGGCATCAAGGCTTACTGTACAAAGAGGAGCAGGTGGGATGCCTCCATGTATGTAGGTGTTGTAATAGCTTGTGTCCTTACGTATACGTTTAGAGGTGATGGGTTTATGTGCATACTCACCATAACTAAGTGTACCATCCATCTGTAGTTTCATCCCTTTGTTTAGTCTATTTTCGATGACAGAAGCGATGATGGGCATTTCAGATTTATGGTAGGTCTCTTTTTGTATGATAGACGCTAAAATAAGTAAAATCTTCAACTCAAGTTCATTGGGTTCAGTTGCTGAACAGTTAAAAAGCGTGAAGTTTTTAAATTTCTCTTGGGACATTTGAAATAAAGCAGTGATAATGGCCCGTTCATCAGCTTTTCGTGCCACTGTATAGTACCCTGCAATGATATCACCTTCCAGGTATTTTGTAAGTCTTCTGTACTCTTGTAGAAGCTTCTTAGGTTTGAGTTTTAAATCATTTGCCAAACGTTTCGTAAGTTCAATGCTTGTCTCCCCAGCATAGAGTTTAACCCGCATAGTTTTTGCTTTTTGTGAGCTAAGCTTTTCAAAAAATGTAAAACGTTGTTTGGGTATTTTTTTGACACTATACCAGCCTTTTTCAGGGGCTTTAAAAAACTGAAGCATGAGTTTGTCTATTTTTGAAACACCATAGCCATTCTCTTTGAGTGTGTCTATGACACTGTCTATGTCAGATGAGGGTAGGTAGAAAGTTGTTTTACCCTTTTGTACAGGGATGTAGTTATAGACCAAAGGGGTGAGTAAAAGTAAAATGAGTACTTTACTAAGAAAACGTAAGATACGGTATTTAGTACGTATGATACGTTTCATATTATGAACCTTTATTTGTTACTATTATAAATATAGTTTATAAAGGCTTCATGACTACTGAATAAGATGGCCTAAAAGAGTGAATACTCTTCTTTAATCGTGTTTAAGATACTTTTGTCCGCATTGTAAATAAAAGCATAGTTATAGTGTATGTTTTTAAGCAGCTCTCGGACTTCTTCTTCTGTTTTAAACCAATGAGGATGGTCGATACCAGGTATCTTAGTTTTTGGTGGTGAGAAAACAACTGACTTGACCCACATGTTGCTACGCATCACGTACTCTCTTGCCTTGGTGATGTCTGAAGTGTTGTCTGTAAAGATGGCAACACGGTCTGTTTTACTCGCTTGCGTTGAGCGTAACTTTGCATCTATGAAAACAGGTAAAAAGTGTTTGGTATACTTGATGCGATCCATGGTGTAAGGCATGTCATGTACTGTACAAAAATCAACAGCACGTAAAAGGTACTCTAAGTGAAAAGGAATAAGCTCTTTTTCTTGATACAAAAAACCACCCACTTTATAGGTAGACTTAAAGAGTGTATCTGAAACTATATAGCCATCAACTTCACGGTTTAACCTTGGAACGTCAGGTTTTATCATCTCCATGAGTTCTTTATCTGTACCTACAAAAAGTGAAGCATCAGAGTTGAGTATCTGCTCAAATGCTTTTCGCCAGTCATTTGGGATGAAGGCTACGTTACCTTTATGTTTGAGTATCATCTTTAAGAAAGTGAGTTCATGTTTGCTAAGTAGGTAAAATACGGCTTCTTTTTTGATGATGACATAGCGGATGAGTTTAAAGGCTGCCAGTTGGATGTCTGAGACTTTTATCCATGCGACTTCATCATCATTTTTGACTATGTTTTCATTATCATAGATGATGGCATAGGCACCATTTGCTAGGGCTTGGTCTATCTCTTCTTGGTTAGAAGAGAAAAACAGATCACCATGTTCTACTTTTGACTGATACACTGTCGCAGACTCAATGGCTTGTACTTGTGGAGAGTTTGTAAGGACGCCCTCTGTAAGATTTAAGATATCTTCTATTTTCATCATTAACCTATATTTGTTCCAGCCGTTTTAGGCTGTTCAGGACGTATCATACACAGTCCATTTTCATCTTTAGCAGCTAAAAGCATACCTTCACTAACCATACCCATAAGTTTGGCTGGTTTGAGGTTTGCGACGACACAGACTTGTGTGTTTAGCATATCTTCAGCAGAGTACCACTCTTTGATGCCAGCGACAACTTGTCTAGGCTCTGCTTCACCTACGTCCACTTGAAGTAAAAGAAGTTTTTTACTTTTAGGGACTTCTTCGGCTTGTACGACAGTTCCTACTTTGAGTGAAGTCTGGAAAAATTGGTCAATGCCAATGAGTGCGATGCCTTCAGTTGTATCATTGTTTTTAGCTTCAGCCAGCTTTTTCTTTTTTTCGTTCCCTGAGCTTGTCGAAGGGTTTGTGTCTTCAGGTTCTATCTGTGTTAGAAGAGGCTCTTCTATACGTGGGAAAAGTGGGTCTACTTTTTCAAGTGTAAAGACTTCTAAAAGTTGTGTCTCTTTTACCATAGTTTTCCATGTGTTGGTGTCTATGTTAAAGTGCAAGGCTTCAGAAATCTTTTTACACACTGCAGGCATGACAGGAGAAAGCATGATAGAGACTTTTGCAAGGATGGCTGCGATGAGTCCATTAAGAGCCATGGCTTCTTCTTCTTTGCCATTTTTCATGAGGTTCCATGGTTCATACTTGTCTATGGCACGGTTTGCCACAGTAAGTGGTCTCCAAAGTTCTTCTAGGTAACGGTGAATTTGCATCTCATATAGTAGTGGCTCAAGTTTATCAAGAGAAGCATGTACTTCATCGAGTTCTGTTTGATAATATTTTGCAACATTAACAGAGTCAACTTTGCCTTCAAAATACTTACCAGACATACCGATGACACGGTTGAGTAAGTTTCCAAGGTCATTACCAAGGTCAGAGTTTATACGGTCTATGAGTGCTTTTTGACTAAAGTCACCATCTCCACCAAAAGGCACTTCACGTAACATGAAGTAACGAAAATTGTCTAGCCCATACGCGTCTGCAACTTCTTTAGGGTTGACTACATTGCCTTTGGACTTTGACATTTTTTCACCATCACGTGTCCACCAACCATGTGCTGCGATGTGCTTAGGTAAAGGAAGCCCCAAACTCATCAAAAATGCTGGCCAGTAAATAGCATGAAAACGTAAAATATCTTTACCTATAAGCTGTACACGTGCAGGCCAGAAGTCCATATCTTTATCATCTGTTCCATAGCCAAGTGCTGTTACATAATTCATAAGAGCATCAAGCCATACATACATGACATGTTTTGGGTCATTCATCTCAGCAGGGAGTTTCACACCCCAGTCAAATGATGTTCTTGTGATAGACAGGTCAGTAAGCCCACCTTCTACAAAACGAATGACTTCATTTTTTTTGCTTCTTGGTAAGATACAGTCAGGCGTGTCGTTGTACCATGCAAGAAGCTTGTCTTCGTAGGCAGAGAGTT
>Ga0256840_1002907_pt1 | contig 14494 bp, 11 predicted proteins | sample 355202metaG_FD_185969 | JGI IMG/M metagenome (GOLD analysis project Ga0256840, IMG submission 185969) | Hydrothermal vent microbial communities from Mid Atlantic Ridge, Atlantic Ocean - 355-202 | ecosystem: Environmental > Aquatic > Marine > Hydrothermal vents | place: Atlantic Ocean: Mid...
AAAAAGAAAGTTACTACTTAGATTTGGTAGCGAAGTTTATATAAACGACGAATTAAATAAACCTTTTTTAGCAAATTTAATTTTTACGAATAAAGATAATTTAAACTATGTAAATAGTGTCGTTCATCCTAAAGTGCATCAACATTTTAAGCGATGGATTAAAAAACAAATCAAGCTTAAACAATCAAATTATTTAATACAAGAAAACGCCATTTTATTTGAAAACGGCTCAGATGTTTTGTTTGATAAAATTATTACTGTAACTGCACCTTTAGACGTTAAAATTAAACGAGTTGTAAGTAGAGATAGTACAACTAAAAAACAAGTACTTAACAGAATGAAAAATCAATGGTCTGACAAAGAGAAAATAAAAAAATCTGATTATATCGTTGAAAACATAAATATTAAACAAACCGAAAATACGGTTGCTAAAATTCATAAGCAACTGCTTCAAACTAAGGTGTAATTTGCCAATATTTTGTTAAATAATAGTGTATTTAGTTAATGTAAGTTAAATAAATATTGTCTTAATTAATAAATGTTAAATTTGCTATTATGAGTAAGAAAATATTTGTTTTATTAATTGTTACAATGAGTATAGCAGTCGTTGGTATTATTTCTGTTCAAATATTTTGGATTAATAATGCATTAGAAATACGTAACAAACAATTTGTAACAAATACCAAGTCCGCTTTAGTTGAAGTAGCTACAAATGTTCAAAAAAAAGAGTTTAGAAATTATTATAAAAAAATACATCCTATTTATAGTAAGTTAAAGACACTTGACAATAGAGAAGTGAGAGAATTTATTTACCAACAATACGATACAGTTAATAAAGAACTCTTTACTTATAAACGAAAAATACTTCAAAATAATTTTACAAACCCTTTAGAAGTTTTAAAAGATGATTCTATTGATAATAGAATTAATTTTAAATCCTATTTTTATAGAAAAGAAAAAGAAGTTACATCCTTACATACAGCAAGTGGCAAAGATATAAATATTGGTAATTCAACAATAAAAGAAGTAAATATTGGTAAGTTGTCACATTTAGAAATGATGGAAATTGAAGATATGTACAAAGAAAGCGCACAGCGATATCCTATTTATAAACGTGTTAGTAAAGAAGAGTTACAATTTAAAATAAAAAATGAATTAATAAAAAGAAATATAAATACACCTTTTGAATTTGCAGTTTATGATGGTGTTTTGCCAACTAAAATAGAAACATCAAAATTTAATATTAAAAAATTTGATATTTCAGTAGCGCTATTCGATTCTGATAGAAGTAATAGTAATTATAAATTACATGTAAGTTTTCCAGAGAAAAATGACTTTATGATGGCAAATATTAAAAGACAATTAATATTAGCAGCAACGTTTATCATTTTTATCATAATAGCGTTTTCAAGTGCATTGTATCAATTGTTAAAGCAAAAAAAAATATCGGTTATAAAAACAGATTTTATTAATAATATGACACATGAGTTTAAAACACCAATTGCAACAATTAATTTAGCTTTAGATGCCATAAAAAATCCTAAAATAATTAATAATAATGATAGTGTTTTAAAATATGTTAAAATGATACGTCAAGAAAATAAACGTATGCATTCGCAAGTAGAAAATGTTTTACAAATATCTAAATTAGAAAAAAATCAGCTTGAAATTAGTAAGGATATAGTAGACATTCACGACATAATAGAAGATGCTATTACTCATGTAAGTTTAATAGTAAAAGATAAAGGAGGTTTTATAAAAACAAATTTTGAAGCAATTCAAACAGAAATGTCTGGAAGTCAGTTACATTTAACCAATGTAATTGTTAATATTTTAGACAATGCAATGAAATATACAGAGAAAAAACCAGAAATTGATATCTTTACAGAGAATGCAGGAAATTTTGTGATTATTAAAATTAAAGATAACGGAATTGGAATGAGTAAAGTTGTGCAAAAAAGTATCTTTGATAAATTTTATAGAGAGCAAAAAGGAAATGTACATAATATAAAAGGACATGGCTTGGGTTTATCGTATGTCAAAAAAATAATTGTTAATCATTTTGGTACAGTTTATGTGGAAAGTGAAAAAGGAAAAGGAAGTACGTTTTTTATAAAATTACCAGTTGTGTAAGGTATGATAAAATTGAATAAGCTGCTTTTACTACTTGTAAAATCAGTATAATAAAATATTAAATAATAAAATTATGGCAAATAAAAGAGTATTATTAGTAGAGGATGATCCGAATTTTGGAACAGTGTTGAAAGATTATTTAATATTAAATGATTATGATGTAACTCTTGCAAAAGATGGTTTAGAAGGCTTAATTATGTTTAAAAACAACGATTACGATATTTGTATTTTAGATGTAATGATGCCAAGAAAAGATGGCTTTTCATTAGCAAAAGATATTAGGGCTAAAAATACCGAAATACCCATTGTGTTTTTAACGGCAAAAACAATGAAAGAAGATGTTTTAAAAGGCTATCAAGTAGGAGCAGATGACTATTTAAACAAGCCTTTTGACAGTGAAGTACTTTTATATAAAATAAGTGCAATTTTGCAAAGAAAAAAAGATTCATCTAATGAAAATGATGATATTATAGAGTTTAATATTGGAAAGTTTCACTTAAATACAAATTTGAGACATTTGACTTTTTCTGATGGTAATGTGCAAAAATTATCACCAAAAGAAAATAAGTTATTGCGATTACTAACAATTCATAAAAACGATTTAATGCCGAGAGAATTGGCGTTAACCAAAATTTGGAGAGATGATAATTATTTTACTTCAAGAAGTATGGATGTTTATATCGCTAAATTAAGAAAGTATTTAAAATTAGACGAAAAAGTAGAAATCGTAAATATTCATGGTGAAGGATTTAGACTTATAGAAAACAGCTAAATTTTAATTATTATTGTATTTTTGAGCCATTAAAGGAATTAAGATGGCAGATTTTATTAAAATTTATAATGAAAACCCAAACGAACGAGAAATAGCGAAAGCTGTTTCGGTGTTAAAAAAAGGCGGTTTAATTATCTATCCAACCGATACTGTATATGGTTTAGGTTGTGATATAACAAATGCTAAAGCATTAGATAAAATTGCGAAAATTAAAGGTGTTAAATTAGAAAAAGCCAATTTTTCGTTTATATGCCATGATTTAAGTAATATTTCTACCTATGTAAAACAGATAGATACAGCTACATTTAAATTATTAAAAAGAGCATTACCAGGTGCTTATACTTTTATTTTAGCAGGTAATAATAATCTTCCAAAAGTTTTTAAAAAGAAAAAAACAGTTGGTATTAGAGTGCCAGATAATAATATTGCAAGAGCAATTGTAGCAGCTTTAGGCAACCCAATAGTATCGACATCTATTTACGATGAGGACGATGTTATTGAGTATACAACTGACCCAGAATTGATTTACGAAAAGTGGCAATCTAAAGTAGATTTAGTTATTGATGGCGGTTATGGTAATAATGTGGCTTCAACAGTTATTAATTTATCAGAAGATGAAATTGAGGTAATAAGAGAAGGTAAAGGCAGTTTAGATATTTTATAGTTTTAAAAAATTGAAGTAATAAAAAATCCCACTAAAAATTAGTAGGATTTTATAGAAGAGTAAAGTTAAAAGCATTAATAAATTTTATAACTAAAACTTAGGCTAAATGAACGTTGTTTACTGTATGAGCTGTAAATTTCTTGCGCTGAATTATATGAACTGTAGTACTGTTTAAAATTATCATTTAATAAATTTTTTGCAGAAAAACTTAATTTGTATTTGGAATCATCTCCAAATTTATAAGATGTTTTAATATTTAAGCCATGAAAAGGATCTTCAAAAACATCAGGAACAATACCACTACCAACAATAGCTAATTTTTTGCCTTGTACGTTGTAACTTAAATTAAAGTCAAAGTCATCATTGTATAAATTTAATGAAGCATTGACAATAAATGGAGATTGTCCTTGCATTGTTCTAAATTGATTAATTGTTTCTCCATCTCTTGCATTTTCAGTTCGCAAGTCATATTCAGTTTTATTATTTGTATTAACAATTACATTTTTAGTGTTTACTTTAGAAATTAAGTAAGTAAAATTAGTAGCTGCCGAAACATTTAATTTTGCATCTTTACGAGAAAGTAATTTTTTAATTTCAAATTCTCCGCCATAAACTTTTGCACTTCCTGCATTTTTTGGTTGAATATTATTTGGACTTAATGCAAATGGTACAATTTCTATTGGGTTTTTAAAACTTTTATAAAAACCACTTATAGATATCATTTCGCCTTGTTTAAAGAAGTTTTCCCAACGTATATCTACATTGTCAATATTAGTCTCTTTTAAATCTAAATTACCAATAAATAAATTTTGCGATATTGGGTCAAAAATATGAGCATTCGATTTTTCTTTAAAAGACGGTCTGGCAACTGTTTTAGAATATGACATTCTTAAATTTGTGTTATCGGCTAATGCATAAATTAAATTTAATGATGGTAATGCTACTAATTCATTGTGTACTTGTTTTTTGAATACAAATCCTTGATAATAGCCATCATAATCAATTGTAGCATTTTCTATACGTACACCATAAACAGATTTTAATTTTTCAAAAATGGCTAATTCATTCATTACATAACCAGCAATGTTGTTACTTTTTGAATTGTACTGATTGTTTAAATCTTCAAATCCTTGAACATAAATTCCAGATTGCGATGTAGTATTCCAAATATTAGCATTGTTTAAAATTGTATTTGGATCTTCATTAAAGTCATTAAAATCAGCTGTTTTATTAAATTTATAATCAGTAATTTGATAATCTCTATTTTTATAAATATTTGAAAAACCAAACTTTAACTTTGAATTTTCATCCTTTAAAAATTTAAATTTATAGGTAAAATCTATTTTAGAAACCATGTTTACTTCGTTTAACGAGCGATAATACCGATTAATTCCAGCGCCATCGCCTAATTTTAATTGAAACGTGTTAGTGTCTTCATCATAAGATAAACGAGTAGATCTAACATCAGGTTCTAAAATTTTTGAATAAGTTGGTGAAAGTCTCCAATCTACATTAAATTTATCATCATTAAAAACATGTTTTCCTTTAAGTATAAAATTTGAAATTGATTTTTGTGAATATTGTATAGCATCTTTATATAAAGTTGTGTTTGTTTCATCAAAATTTTGTGAAATATAATCAGCTGCTTGCAAACTACCATTCTGACTGTGAAATAAAGAGGCAGAATATTTGCTATTGTCAAATTTTAAAGCTCCACCAATTAAACCACTCCATAAAACATTATTCTCGCCTAAAGAACCTTTAGTTACTTCTCTTTTGTCTAACTTATTTTCATTAGAATTAGTGTCTTTAAAATAAATACCTTGTACAATATCGTCGTAATATTTATACGAATTATTGTAATTTAAAGCAAAATTAACACCTAAAGTACTTTTCTCTTTTTGATATTGGTTTCCGAAACTAATACTATAATTTTGGTTTAAAAATGAGTTAGCTCCTTTTTTAACACCTAATTCTTTTGAGAAACTATTGGTTAAGTTTGTTAATTCTGGATCGTTTAAAGATTCGTCAGGAATAACTGTATTTGTATTAAAGCTTAATTTTCGAGTATTATTTCCAAAACCCAACCAATCTAAATTTCCTTTTTCAGATAGAACAAAATTAGAATTAAAATTCATATTTGATGTTGTTCCGTAACCTAATGAAGTAATGAATGTTTTTTTTGAAGGAAAATCTTTAGTGGTAATATCTACTAAACCACCAGTAAAATCACCTGGTAAATCAGGGCTAAAAGTTTTGTAAACAACTAAATTGTCTATTAAGTTTGTTGGAAATAAATCCATCTGTACTGTGTTTTTATCAGGATCTAAACCAGGAATTGTAATGCCGTTAAGTGTTGTTTTAGTATAACGATCACTCAAGCCTCTTACATAAATAAATTTACCGTCTTCTACCGATAAACCAGTTACTCTTTTTAAAGCACTTGCCACATCAGAATCACCATTTTTGCTAATTGATTCTGAAGAAATACCATCTAATAGTTTTACCGATTTTTTTTGCATGGTAAGTAATGCTTCAGCAGTACGATTACTTTTAGAAGCTTGAATTACAACTTCATCTAATTGTGCACTAGATTGCTGTAATGAGATGTTTAAAATTTCAACTTTTTCATTAGTAATTGTTACATCTTTAATAGTTGTTGTTTTGTAGCCAATTGAAGAAACAGTAATAGAATAAACGCCTTGTGGTGCTTTTAATGAATAGACGCCATCAAAATCGGTTGTTGTACCTATTGATGTACCTTCAATAATAACATTTACAGCCATAACAGGCTCTCCATTTGAACTGTCAATTATCGTACCTCTTAAGCTACCATTTGCAAAAATAAAATTTGTAATTAGTAAAATAATGCTTAAAAATAATGTTTTCATGTTTTGTTATTAAGTTTTAAAATAATGTGTAAAAACTCCCAATACTAATCAAAGTATTGAGAGTTAAAACAATTCAAATATTAATCAATGTTTTTATAATTTATTATTTATGCCTGTCCAAGTCCAATTTTCAAATTCACTTTGACTTACACCGTTATTATTTAGATTTGATGAATTTTCAGCGTTAATGTAAATTGCATTAGCGTTATCTTGAATAGTAGTTGCTAAATCAGTACAAATTGCTCCAGTAGTATCTTCGGATTTAGTATATACATTTAATGTAGCGTCTGTTTTATTCGTTTCTATTTTTAAAGAGAAATCTATATAGTGTGAATATGCATCTGTTAAAACAGTTGAGCAATCATCTTCTAATTTTACACTTAATTTAAATTTTGTTAAACCTGTAAAATCATTATTTTTAATTAAACCTTGTGCTTTTGATTTTAAATCTACACTTCCATCATTTGTTTTAGAAATAAAAGTACAATTTTCTATAGTAAATAATCCATTAGTATTGGTGCTGTTTTCAGGACCATCAATTTCTAAAAATTCATCACCAGTATTATTATATACAACCATAGAATTTTTAAAAGTACCAGAATAATTTTGATCAATATCAAAGGCATCATCTTGTTGGTATGCAACTAATGCATGATTAACATTAACTGATCCACCAAAGCATTCTATACCATCATCTAAATTTGCAACCACCTCAATGTAATTTATTGTTGTGCCATTACCAACACCGCCTAAAGTTAAACCATTAATTTCATTTCCATCTCCAATTGTAATACCACCATGTCTTATAGAAACATAAGTTAATGTTCCAGAATTGTCACTGTCATCGTTTCCTCCATAAGTTCCATAACTTGCATCAGCAGGAATTCCTTCAATGTGTCCTTCTGTATCACCTACTTTTGTTGATACTTTTGCTTTACCAAGAATAATTACTCCACCCCATTTTTGAGCGTCAGTCTCGTCTAAATTTGTTCCTGTTTTTTGACCAATTTTAATATCGTCTAATACACTTGTAAAGATGATTGGCTTGTCAGCAGTTCCTTGTGCCATTAATTTTCCACCTCTTGCAACAATTAACGCTGAAGCATTTAAACCGTCACCTTGTTTTCCTTTAATAATGGTTCCAGGCTCTATGGTAAGTGTAACTCCATCCGAAACAACAACTTTACCGTCTAATTCATAAATTTTGTCTGCTGACCAAGTTTCGTTAGCAGTTAGTTCTCCTGTTTTTACTTGATTAGTAGGTGTAGGGTTGTTAATTGTTTCGTCATCTCCACAAGAAGTAAAGCTAATTGAAATTAAACCTAATACAAATACTGTTTTTAAAAAATTACGTTTTAACATTTTGTTTTTTTTAAATTAAATTAATATTACAAGGCAAAATTAACTGTAAAACTTAGATTGTATGTTAATTATTAGTTACCATATTATTAATTGATTAATTATGTTCTATTTTAGTTAAATTAGATACTGGTTTGTTTTTGTATTTTTAGAGTAAGTTGTTGATAATGTTTATTTTGAATTGTTTTTATTTTGTAATGTAAAATATTTTATTTTGTTCAATAATTTACTAAAATTAAATAAACGATGTGTTTTTATTCATTTATTTCGAATTTGCATGCACTATGTTAATTTAATGTTAACTCTATTATGAAAAATAGAAAACTCTTAAAAAAACTTAACATAAACTTAAAGTCGTATGTGTAATAATTACTTATTAAACTTATACTTTTGAGCCAGTTATGGTAAAAAAAAAAATTCTTATTGTTGATGATGAACCAGATATTCTTGAAATTTTAGCTTATAATTTTGAGAAAGAAGGTTATGCTATATTTGTAGTGGATAATGGTTTGGAAGCAATTAAAATTGCTAAGCAAGAATTGCCAGACCTTATTATATTAGATGTAATGATGCCAAAAATGGATGGTATTGAAACATGTAGAGAGTTGAGAGAAGATGAAGAGCTAAAAAATACAATAATAATTTTTTTAACAGCTAGAGGCGAAGAGTATTCAGAAATTGCGGGTTTTAATGTAGGAGCAGATGATTACATCACTAAGCCAATTAGACCAAGAGCACTTGTTACTAGAGTTAAGCATTTAATGAAACGTAACTCGAAAAGCAGTCAACTGTCTAACGAACTTGTATTTAATGATTTAAGACTTAATATTGATAAAAAGAAATTTTTCATCAATGATGAAGAAATTAAATTACCAAAAAAGGAATTTCAATTAATGAAATTATTAATTTCATCGCCAGAAAAAGCATTTGACCGTAAGGCCATTTTTGATGCTGTTTGGGGAAACGATGTTATTGTTGGTGATAGAACATTAGATGTCCACATAAGAAAGCTTCGTAAAAAAATAGGAGGTAAGTATATACGAACTATAAAAGGTGTTGGCTATGCTTTAATATAGTACATATACTGTTTTTATCAAAAAAGACCTGTTAGAATTTTCTAACAGGTCTTTTTTTTGATTTGATATTTATTTTTTAGCCTAAAACTTCAGCAATTTTTTTACCGATTTCAGCAGGCGATTCAACTACATGAATCCCATTTTCTCTTAATATTCTCATTTTTGCCTCTGCAGTATCATCAGCACCACCAACAATTGCACCAGCATGCCCCATTGTTCTACCTTTAGGTGCGGTTTGCCCAGCAATAAAACCAACAACAGGTTTTTTATTACCGTTTTCTTTTATCCATTTTGCAGCATCAGCTTCGTATGTTCCTCCAATTTCACCAATCATTACAATTGCTTCTGTTTCAGGATCATTCATTAATAATTCAACAGCATCTTTTGTTGTTGTACCAATAATAGGATCGCCACCAATACCAATGGCAGTTGTAATTCCGTAGCCTTGTTTTACAACTTGATCTGCAGCTTCGTAAGTTAAAGTACCTGATTTTGATACAATACCAATTTTTCCTTTTTTGAAAACAAAACCTGGCATAATACCAACTTTAGCTTCGCCAGGAGTTATAACACCTGGACAGTTTGGTCCAACTAATCTACAATCTTTATCCGCTAAATAAGCTTTTACCTTAACCATATCGGCAGTAGGAATACCTTCTGTAATACAAATTATTACTTTAATTCCTGCTTCAGCCGATTCCATAATTGCATCAGCAGCAAATGCTGGCGGTACAAAAATAATTGAAGTATCAGCATCGGCTTTAGTTACAGCTTCAACTACAGTATTAAAAACGGGTCTGTCTAAGTGAATATTACCACCTTTACCAGGCGTAACTCCACCAACAATATTTGTTCCGTAGGCAATCATTTGTTCAGAGTGAAAAGTTCCTTCTCCACCTGTGAAACCTTGAACTATAATTTTTGAATCTTTATTTACTAAAACGCTCATATTTTTTTGTTTATTCGTTTAATTCTTGAATTGAATTTAGTCATTTTATTTAAAACTTGTCTAAAGACAAAGCAAAGGTAATTTAATTTTAAATTTTAGATAAATTATTTTATATCTATTTTGTTAATCTTTTTAAGGTTGCTAATTCTTTTAACTTTTGTCTTGATTCTGTTATTGGTGTTCCAAAATAAGATTTGCCTCCTTTAACGGATTTAGTAACGCCAGTTTGACCTAATATTACAGCACCTTTACCTATGGTAATACCACTATTTGTACCAACTTGTCCCCAAATAGTAACTTCATCTTCAATAATACAACAGCCTGCAATACCTGTTTGACTTGCAATTAAGCATTTTTTGCCAATTATTGTATCATGACCTATTTGTATTTGATTGTCTAATTTTGAACCTTCACCAATAGTAGTATTTCCAGTTACGCCTTTGTCAATTGTGCAAGCGGCTCCAATATCTACATTGTCTTTTATTATAACACGACCACAAGAGATTAATTTATCAAAACCTTCAGGTCTATTTTTATAATAAAAAGCATCTGCGCCTAAAATGGTTCCCGCATGGATCGTTACTTGATTTCCGATAATGCAATTATCATATATAATTACATTAGGATGAATGATACAATCATTACCAATTATAACATTATTCCCAATAAATACATTGGGTTGAATTACTGTATTTTTACCAATTTTAGCGGATTCTGAAATTGAATTAGTTGCTTTTTGAAATGGTTTAAAATAGTTTGATAGTTTATTAAAATCTCTAAAAGGATCATCAGAAATAAGTAATGCTTTTCCGTCTGGGCAAGCTACTTTTTTATTAATGAGTACAACTGTTGCATTCGATTTTAATGCTTTGTCATAATATTTTGGATGGTCAACAAAAACAACGTCTCCTTCTTCAACTACATGAATTTCGTTAATTCCTTTTACAGGAAAATTTTCATCACCAATAAATTCAGTATTGGTAATAGTAGCAATTTCTTTTAATGTATGTGTTTTAAGAAATTTCATTTTATATTGCTTATTAGAAATGTAAAATTTCTAAAATATTTTTTAAAAGTATTGATATATTATGCTTTAACACGTTCTTTATACGTGCCTTTTTCCGTTTCAATTTTAATTAAATCGCCTTCATTAATAAATAATGGTACGTTAACTGAAGCTCCAGTTTCAACCGTTGCTGGTTTTGTAGCATTTGTTGCTGTATTACCTTTGATTCCAGGTTCTGTGTGTGTTACTTCTAAAATAACACTTGCAGGCATATCAACAGTTAATGGCATTTCGTCAGAAGCTCTAACAATAACAGTTACCACTTCGCCTTCTTTTAATAAATCAACCGCATCTATAGTTTCTTTAGGGAGTTGAATTTGATTATAGTCATCTGTATTCATAAAATGATACATATCGCCTTCTGGATATAGATATTGATATTTACGAGTTTCAACTCGTACTTCGTCTAATTTATGACCTGCAGAAAAGGTATTGTCAACTACTTTACCAGAAGTTAAACTTTTTAATTTAGTTCTAACAAAGGCTGGTCCTTTACCAGGTTTTACATGTTGAAATTCAATAATTTTAAATGTGTCGTGTTTAAAAATAAGACACATTCCTTTTTTAATATCAGATGTTGTTGCCATTTTATAATTTGTTTAGTTATTATAATTTATATGTTTATAAATTATACATTATTAGTATATCCTTTCATTATACCTCTTTTTGAGTTTTTAATGAATTGTAATATTAAATCTCTTTCTGTAGTTGCTTCAAATTCAGCTTCTATAATACCTACAGCTTGTGTTGTATTGTTGTTTTTTTGGTATAAAATTCTAAAAATATTTTGAATTTCATGAATTTTTTTTGGTTCAAAACCTCTTCGCCTTAAACCGATAGAGTTGATACCAATATATGATAAAGGCTCTTTTGCAGCTTTTGCAAAAGGAGGAACGTCTTTACGGACTAAAGATCCTCCAGAAATCATGGCGTGTTGACCAATATGTATAAATTGATGAATACCAGCAGAACCGCCAATAATTGCATATTCACCAACAGTAACATGACCAGCTAATAATACACCATTAACAATAATTACATTATTTTTTAAAATACAATCGTGTGCAATATGTGCCGTTGCCATAATTAGACAATTATCACCTATTTCTGTTTTTCCGTATGCACTTGTACCTCTATTAACGGTAACACATTCTCTTATTGTAACATTATTACCTATGATTACTTGAGAATCTTCGCCTTCAAATTTTAAATCTTGTGGCATTGCAGAAATAACTGCTCCAGGAAATATTTTACAATTTTCGCCAATAATTGCACCTTCCATTATTGTTACATTTGAACCAATCCAAGTACCTGAACCAATTGTTACATTATTATGGATGGTTGTAAATGGCTCGATGACTACATTTCGTGCAATTTTTGCTCCTGGATGTATATATGCTAAAGGTTGATTCATAGTTTTAAGTAATAAATTATTTTACAATTTGATAAAGTAGTGTCTATATTATTTTTCAGGATTTTTTACAATTTGAGCCATTAGTTGCGCTTCGGCTACGACTTTTCCGTTTGCGTATGCATAAGCTTGCATATGACAAATGCCTCTTCGTATAGGTGTTATTAAATCAGCTTTGAAAATAAGTGTATCACCAGGTAAAACTTTTTGTTTAAATTTTACATTATCCATTTTCATAAAATAGGTTAAGTAATTTTCTGGATCAGGTACTGTACTTAATACTAAAACACCACCACATTGTGCCATTGCCTCAATTTGTAAAACTCCAGGCATTACTGGTGCTCCAGGAAAATGTCCAACAAAAAATGGTTCGTTCATAGTCACGTTTTTCATTCCTATAACATGCGTGTCTGATAATTCTAATATTTTATCAATCAGTAAAAATGGAGGTCTATGCGGTAAAATATCCATTATTTGTTGAATATCTAATAAAGGTTTTGCATTCAAATCAACCTTTGGAACATAATTTCTTTTTTCACTTTTAATACGTTTTGCTAATTCTTTTGCAAAGTTGGTATTTATTTTATGACCGGGTTTTGTTGCGATTACTTTTCCTTGAATTCTTGTGCCAATTAATGCTAAATCGCCAATGACATCTAATAATTTATGTCTGGCAGCTTCGTTTGGCCAATGTAGTGTTAAGTTATCTAATATGCCATTTGGTTTGACTGTAATATTTTCTTTATTAAAAGCCTTTTTTATTTTAGTCATTGTAGTTTTAGATAATTCTTTGTCTACATAAACTATAGCGTTATTTAAATCGCCACCTTTAATTAAATTGTTGTCGAGTAGCATTTCTATTTCATGTAGAAAGCTAAAAGTTCGAGCTTTTGAAATTTCAGATTTAAAATCTGACATGTTGTTTAAGCTCGCATTTTGAGTGCCTAAAATATTTGTGCCAAAATCAACCATAGTTGTTATTTTAAAGCTGTCACATGGCATTACCATTATTTCGCTACCTGTTTCTTCGTCAATATATGAGATGTTTTCTGTAACGACATAAACTTCTCTTTCAGCGTCTTGTTCATGTACTTCAGCTTTTTCTAAAGCTTCAATAAAAAATTTAGATGAGCCATCCATAATTGGTGGTTCTGAAGAATTGAGTTCTATGATTAAGTTATCTATATCTAAACCAACTGCTGCTGCTAATACGTGCTCAGATGTATTGATAAAAACGCCATTTTTTTCTAAATTTGTTCCTCTTTCGGTTGCAACTACATATTGTGCCAAGGCTTCAATAGTTGGGTTGTTTTCTAAATCAGTTCTTACAAATGTAAATCCATTATTTACAGGAGCAGGTTTAAAAGTCATTTTAACTATATTTCCAGTATGTAATCCAACTCCTTCAAGTGAAACTTCGTTTAATATGGTTTTTTGATTTGTAACGGTCATTTTAGTTAATTTTTTTATTTTTTAAAAGTTTTTCTAATTCATTCACTCTTGCGTTTAGTTTTCCTAAATTTTTAAAATGAATGTATGATCTATTATAATCACTATAATTAAATGCTCTACTGCCTTGTACAATTGCATTTTCTTTTAAGTTTCCTGCGACTCCAGATAATGCCTGAACACGAGCATTATCGCCAATTTTTATATGCCCTACTACGGCAACTTGACCACCAATTTGGCAATTTTTACCAATTTTAGCCGATCCAGCTACGCCACTTTGTGCAGCAATAACAGTATTAATGTCAATTTCTACATTGTGTGCTACTTGAATTAGATTGTCTAATTTTACTCCTTTTTTTATAAGGGTTGAGCCTAAGGTTGCTCTATCAATTGTTGTATTTGCACCGACACTAACATTGTCTTCAATAATTACATTTCCAATTTGAGGAATGGCTTGGTACTCGCCATTTCCATCAGGTAAAAAACCAAAACCATCACTTCCAATAACAGCACCTGAATTGATATTACAATTCTTACCAATTATTGTATCGGAATATATTTTTGTACCTGCAAATATTGTGGTGTTTTCGTTGATAATGGTATTATCGCCAATATATGAATTGGGATAAATTTTTACATTATCACCTAAAGTGACATTATTGCCTATATATGCAAATGCTCCGATATAGATATCATTACCTAATTTAGCAGATTCGCTAATAAA
>Ga0256840_1002908_pt1 | contig 14491 bp, 13 predicted proteins | sample 355202metaG_FD_185969 | JGI IMG/M metagenome (GOLD analysis project Ga0256840, IMG submission 185969) | Hydrothermal vent microbial communities from Mid Atlantic Ridge, Atlantic Ocean - 355-202 | ecosystem: Environmental > Aquatic > Marine > Hydrothermal vents | place: Atlantic Ocean: Mid...
CTACTGCATAATTAGATTTTGGTTTTATAGGTTTTTCTTCAATACTTATTACATTTTTATTTTCATCAAATGCTGCTACTCCATAACGCTCTGGATCACTAACATAAGAACCAAAAACAACTGCTTTTTCTTCTTCTTCTACTGTTTTAATAGCATTGGTTAATAATTGTTGTAAACCACTACCATAAAAAATATTATCTCCTAATACTAAACATACATCATCAGTGCCAATAAAGCTTTCTCCAATAATAAAGGCTTGTGCCAATCCATCAGGACTTGGTTGTTCTGCATACTCTATTTTTAAACCAATTTGTGAACCATCACCAAACAAACGTCTAAAATTTGGTAAATCATGTGGTGTTGAAATAATGAGTATTTCTCTAATTCCTGCTAACATCAAGACCGATAACGGATAATAAATCATCGGTTTATCGTAAATGGGTAATAATTGTTTTGAAACTACTTTTGTTAATGGATGTAATCTTGTTCCTGATCCTCCTGCTAATATAATACCTTTCATTTTATTAATTTTAAATTTTAAGTTTTGAATGTTAAATTAGTAATTATTTAACAACACTATATCCTCCTATTTTTTTTACTACCTACCCTTATAATATACTTTTTATTTAGCAATATTCTTACATATCTATCAACTGTTCCATAAGGCATATTCAAATTTTTTGAAATATCTTTTGCTTGTATATTTTTATTACTTTTTATGTATAAATAAACTATCTTTTGTCCTTTTATTTAATTCGTTATTTAATTTTTTGCTTATATTACTGATGGTTATCTGCACAAAATCTTGCATACCATTCACTTGATAACTTAACTTAGGATAACTTTTAAACCAATCTTTTATTCGTTTAAAACCAGTACCCTGTTTTTCAATATCACCTGTTAAATAAAAGGCTTCCGTTACTAATTTGTTTCTATGTATGGAAATAGAGCTCCCTGAAAATAATTTTTCAACAGTTAAGTCTTTCATAAGTATTCTTAGTTTGGTTGCTTTCAAAATGTTCCTTAGAGCTTTTATAAAACCTCCCAATATCCACTTCTTGCTGCGCCTATTCGTTTTAATTTGTTTTTTGTTCATTTTATTATTTTCCAGTAACCTTCTTTTCTACTGCCAATTCTTTTTATTAAATTTTGTTTTTTTAACTTTTCAATATTTCGTTCAATCGTTCGTGTAGTTCTATTCGTTTTACTTGCTAATATTGTAATCGTTATTTTATTATTATTGCTTATCCATTTGATAATTGTTTTTTGTAAATCACTTAATTCATTACCGACATTATTACCGACATTATTACCGACATTATTACCGACATTATCTAGTTTTTCTTTAAAAACAACAACTTTCAATCCTTTTTGAATTACTTCAAAAGTAGGTGCAATTATTCCATAATCAAAACAAATATTCAATATTCTTTTTATTCCTGAGCCATATCGTTCAATTAATCCTATTTCTTTAAAGGCTTTTGCTACTAATTTGTTTCGAGATTTAGAGGTGTAATTATTTGATAATAAATCGGAAATACTTATTCCGCCATATAAATCTCCGGGATTATAAAATTCAATTCTATCGTCAAAAATCTTAATAATGCTTGCACTGCTATCTCGATAATCTCTATGTACTATCATATTAACTACAATTTCACGAATAGCATCTAACGGATAGTCAAATCGCTCTATTCTTGGTAATTGTTTGTCGGTAATGATATATTCTACCATTAAATGCTTTTTAATGAAAGCAATAATTTCTTCTGTTTCGGTAAATAAATCGGTATCTAAAGAAATACTATCAATAATGGTAATATCGCTTTTAAACCTTCCAACCTGTATGTCACTTATAGCACAGTACTCTTTTGCAAATAATAAATAGGCACCAAATGTTAGTTTATTATCTCTAATTATTTCTAATTTTTTAAGAAAATCTATAGGTTTTCCTTCTATTTTTTGTTGGGTTCGTTCCTCAATTTTTTTAATAAATTGACTCACTTTTTTCATAGAAATATTTTCAATACTATGATTTGGGTCTGGATAAAAATCCCAACTACTGTTGATGGTTTTTAAATGTTGGTTTGCAATTTCATTCAAATCCATTAAATGGTTTGAATTTAAGATTCGTTTGTAGTATTTATTTTTATATGAAACGGGTTTTATTGGAAATTCTTTAACCTTAAAAACTACAAGAATCTTTTGGTTTATTTCATAGGTCAAAACTTCAGGAATCAATTGTGGATAAGTTGATTGTTTCATTTGGTTTATCCAGTTTTGGATACTTTCTTCAGAAATGCTTACTCCAATTATTTCTTTATTATCGTTTACTCCAATAACAACATCGCCACCTTTTGCATTTGCAAAGGCAACCAAAGTTTCAATAACTTCTTTGTTAAAAGATGTTTTGAACTCAAGGTGAAGACTTTCACCATTTTTTATATCTTGAAGTATTTTTTTCATTAATTAATCCTCACACTATTTGTAATATTCACTACTCGTTCTTCCAACCATTCGGCATTGCTTAACCCGAATTATTCATCAATCCTCAAATGGGACTTGTCATAATGCCGTTTGAATTGGTTACATCTAAAAAATCATTTCTTTTTGTTCTGTTTTTTAACAAAACTGCATTTAACCAATAATTTGATTTCGTATTTGTTACGTTTTTACTTATAATAATTCCCAATAGCCACTTCTTGCTGAGCCTATTCGTTTTAATTTATTTTTTAGTTTTAATTTTTTGATATTTTCTTCAATTTTTCTATCTGATATTTTTATTTTTTTTGCTAGTTGTTTAGCAGTGATTTTATTATTCTTATAGATATAATCAATTATTTTTAATTGATTTTTGGTTAAATCTTCTCCGACCTTTTCTCCGACCTTTTTTTGTTTCTTAGTATGAACAACTACTACTCGAGTAGATTTGCTTTTATCATCTACGCTTATATTTAAGTTAGGTATTCTTTTTTCGTGAATAATACTTGTTTCTAAAGGATATTGGTTTTAATGGAAATTCGTTAACTGTAATGGTGATAATTAATTTATTATCGATGTAATATTTATCAAAATCTGGAAAAAGTGATGGTTCTGTATTTTGTTTTATTTCGTTAATCCAATTTTGAATAGACTCTTTATTAATTGCAATACCAATTATATTTTGGTTGTCATTTACACCAAGAATAATTCTACCACCTTTTGTATTTGAAAAAGCCACAATAGTTTCTATAACTAGCTTGCTAAAAGTTAGTTTAAATTCTAAGGTTTCACTTTCTCCTTTTTTAATTATATGTAGTAATTTGTTTTTACCCAATTAAGCTTCGTGATATTAGCAATTCTAGTTACAAAGATAAGTGTTTAATTTTTATGTTCTTCTATAAAATAAGAATAACGTTAATTTATTGACTGTAAAAAGGTGTGAATATTTATCAACGTATTTATTTTAGTGTCTTTCTATTTATTAACAGATTATGAAACGAGCCTGCCTGCCGGCAAGGCAGGTTCAGAATGACGTTTTCTTAGCAAATTAATTGTTTAAGATAATCATAATATTCTCCTTTTGAATTACCAATACTATTTTTTAAAAGGTTTTTATCAATCCATTTACGTGATTAATTGCTCTACGTTGTATGCTGAAAGTGTTATATAAATTAAAGTTTTTTGCATAGGCTGTTGATTTAATATTTTTAATACATTTTTTTATAATCGGTTAAATAAGTTAGACTAAATCTTTTAAAAATTGATTGTTTTTCCAATTTAACACATGATTACCATCACTTCTTTTTTGTTCTTGTTTTCCACTATAAAGGACAAAAGCATTTTTTTGTAGACTTAATTTTTTCCAATAATTGATATTTTTAAACCAATTATTCATAAAGGTTTTCCCTGCTTTTATTTCTATAGGTGCTATTTTATTATAATTATCAATGATTAAATCTATTTCATGACCTGTTTTGTCTCGCCAATAAAACAACGGTGGATTTATACCTTTGTTTGCATAAAATTTTACGATATCAGTAACTACCATTGTTTCAAAAAGAGCGCCTTTAAAAGGGTTGTTTTCTATATGTTCTAATTTTTTAATTCTTAGTAATGAGCAAACCAAACCTACATCATAAAAATATATTTTAGGTCTTTTTACAATTGTTTTTTTATAATTTTTATGATGTGCTTTTAATAAATAAATAATAAAACTACTCTCTAAAATGCTAATCCAAGATTTTATTGTTTTTAAATCTACACCAACCTCAATACTAATAGCGTTTAAATTGAGTTCTTGTGCTGTTCTTCCAGCTAAAACTTGTACAAATTTCTCAAAAATTAATAAGTTGTTTATGTTTTTTATTTGCCTTACATCTCTTTCTATATAGGTTTTAATATAATTAGGATACCAATCAGATGGTTTTATATTTTGATCATAAACAGGAGGATAAAATCCCTTAATAATATAATCTGTATCTGTTTGGTGCTTATGATCTGTTTTTGATAGTTCATTAACCGTAAATGGTAAAAGTGTTATATATCCAACTCTACCTGCAAGCGTTTGTACAATGTTCTCTTGTAATAAAAAGTTATTAGATCCTGTTAATATAAACAACCCTTTTTGAGTACTATTGTCTATTATTTCTTGCAAGTATGAGAAAAGAGAAGGTACGCGTTGAATTTCATCTAAAATTGCACCATTCGGCAAATTTTCTAAAAAACCTCTTGGGTCTTCTGTTGCATAAATCCTAATATCTGGATTTTCTAACGATATATATTCTTTTTTATGAAATATTTTTTTTACTAAGGTTGTCTTTCCTGATTGCCTTGGACCTATTACGGCAACTACTTTAAAAGATTTTGCTAATTGAATTAGTTTTTTTTCTGCTTCTCTTTGAATCATAATTCAAATATATGGAAAAATATGGAATCTAATTCCGTATTTGTCAACTAATTTTAATCATTATACATTTTACTATAATATTCTTGATACTTACCACTTGTTACATTTTTCAACCATTCTTCGTTATTTAGATACCAATCTATGGTCTTGGCCAAACCTTCTTCAAAAGTAACACTTGGTTTCCAACCTAGTTCTTTATTTATTTTTGATGCGTCAATTGCGTAACGCAAATCGTGTCCTGGTCTGTCTTTTATAAAAGTGATTAATTTTTGCGATGTGCCCTTTGGTTTATTTAATTTTTCATCCATTTTATCACAAAGCAGTTTAATTAAATTGATGTTTTGCCATTCGTTAAAACCACCTATATTATAGGTTTCGTTATTTTCTCCTTTATGGAAAATTAAATCTATTGCAATAGCGTGATCTATAACATAAAGCCAATCTCTAGTGTATTTTCCATCTCCATAAACTGGAAGTGATTTATTATGCAAGATATTGTTAATGAATAACGGAATTAATTTTTCAGGAAATTGATTTGCGCCATAATTATTAGAACAGTTTGAGATTACATAAGGCATTTTATAGGTTTCACCATAAGCTCGCACAAAATGATCGGAACTTGCTTTGGAAGCGGAATAAGGCGAATTTGGATCATACGAAGTAGTTTCAGTAAACAATCCTGTCACTCCAAGTGAGCCATAAACCTCATCTGTACTTACATGATAAAATAATTTATTTTTACAATTATCTTTCCATAAATTTTTAAAGGCATTCAACAAAACCATCGTACCAATTACATTGGTTTTTACAAACGCTAACGGATTGGTAATCGATCTATCTACATGTGATTCTGCTGCTAGATGTATTACTGAATCAAATTGATATTCATTAAAAATGGAATTGATAAAAGTTTCATCTACAATATCTCCTTTTAAAAAATGATAATTTGGCGCTTTTTCAATATCTTTTAAATTTTCTAAATTACCAGCATAGGTTAATTTGTCTAAATTATAAATTTGATAATTTGGATATTTTTTTACAAATAAACGCACAACATGTGAACCTATAAATCCTGCGCCTCCTGTGATTAGTATTTTTTTCATTTTGTTGTTTATTTATAAGTATGTTTTTTAAATTATTGTTTGTGTTATTGGTTTATATTTCCCTTTAAATAGGTTTCTGGAGTTAATATGGCTAATTTACTTTTTTTAAAATCTTTTATATTTCTCGTCAAAATTATTTTAATTTCTCCATTTTCTATAGCCGAAAAGTTTTGCAAAGCATCTTCAAAATCTTTAAATCCAGAATTTAATGCTTTAAAAACTGTCACTTTATCTATTTCAATAATCCCAATAATAGTAAGAAGTTGCTTTAGTTTTTCAATAATCGTATCGTGTTTTGCAGTTTTTCTTAACAAATAATATACATTAGATAGTATTAATGGAGTAGTAAATCCTACTAATTTATTTTCTTCACACAAACTTAAAACTTTTGTTGCATATTTTGAAAAAGGCTTTCTATCAAAAAAGAAATCTAGTAGTACATCTGTATCTATTAAAACTTTATCCATTTATAAATATTTTTTATCTAGACGTTTTACTAATTCTTCTTTATAATCCATATTTTTTGGCATCTTAAAGGAGCCTTTTAAAGATTCTACAACTGGACTAAGCAATTTATTATCTTGTTTTTCTTCTTCTTTGGTTAATATTTTTAAATAATTCTCTATAATATCTGACAGACTACGCTTTTTTTCTTTTGCGTATTTTTTAGCTTTTTCAATGATTTCTTGTTCTATGGTTAATGTGAGTTTTGTGTTCATCTTACTAGCTATTGAGGTTATATTTTATACAAATATATAAAAAAATTAATTATACGTGTTTATTTTTTACAAACTACACGTGTTTTTTTTATTTCTTTTAATTATTTCATAACTCATCACTATACCATTACGAATAATAAAGCTTATTTCCCAATTTGATAATATTCAAAACCGTCTTTTTCTAAATTAAAATTATGATATTGATTTCTACCATCAAAAATAATAGGTTGAACTAATTGTTTTTTTATTTCTTCAAAATCTGGCGAACGGAATTCTTTCCATTCGGTTAATAAAATTAGAGCGTCTGATTTTTCTAAAACATCGTATTTGTTTTCAAAATAGCTTACACTTTCATTTCCTTTTAGATAATGCTGTTTCGCTTCGTTTATTGCTTTTGGATCATACGCTTTAATTTTTGCACCTCTCTTTGTTAATTCATTAATTACATAAATAGCAGGAGCTTCACGCATATCATCGGTTCCAGGTTTAAAGGCTAAACCCCAAATAGCAAATGTTTTTCCTGTTAAATCATAGCCAAAACGTTTAATAACTTTGTTTGCTATTACTAATTTTTGATTATTGTTAACCGATTCAACTGCCTGAATTAATGTGGCTTGGTAGTTGCTTTCTAAGGCTATTTTGTTTAAGGCTTTTACATCTTTAGGGAAACAAGATCCTCCATAACCACAACCAGGATTAATAAAACTATAACCAATTCGTTTATCGGAACCAATTCCGTTTTTAACATGATTGACATCAGCTCCAACCAATTCGCAAATATTAGCAATTTCATTCATAAACGAAATTTTAGTAGCTAACATAGCATTTGCTGTATATTTAGTCATTTCAGCTGAACGTAAGTCCATGCTAATAAACTGACTATCATTCTGAATAAAAGGAGCGTATAATTGATGCATAATATTTACTGCTTCTTGATTATCTGCGCCAATTACCACTCTGTCTGGTTTCATAAAATCGATAATAGCATCACCTTCCTTTAAAAATTCAGGATTTGATACAATACTAAAATCAATTTTTACATTTCTATGTTGTAACTCTTTATCGATTGTTGCTTTAACTTTATCAGCAGTTCCTACTGGAACAGTAGATTTATCTACAATTATTAACGGCTTAGTCATTAATTTACCTATTTGCTCAGCAACTGCAATTACATATTGCAAATCTGCCGATCCGTCATCACCCATAGGTGTTCCAACAGCAATAAAAACAATACTTGCATTATCAATAACTTTGGATAGCTTGGTGGTAAAATCTAAATTTTTAGATTTATAATTAGATAAAACTAATTGCTCTAAACCAGGTTCAAAAATAGGTACTATTCCTTTTTTTAAATTTTCTATTTTAGTAACATCAATATCTACACACACAACATCATTTCCCATTTCTGCAAAGCATGTACCTGTAACCAAACCCACATATCCAGTACCAACAACAACTATTCTATTACTCATTTTACTATTTATTTAATTCTAAATATTTATCTACAAATACTTTAATTCCTTCTTCAATAGTTGTTGAAGGTTTAAAATCTATATAATCAAAAAGGCTTTCTACATTGGCATAAGTAGATTGTACATCACCAGGCTGCATGCCTTTAAATACTATTTTACCTTTTTTACCCAAGGCCTTCTCAACAGCTCTTACATAATCCATTAATGCTACAGGACTATTATTTCCTACATTAAATAACTGATAAGGAGCAGAACTAATTGATGGGTCTGGTTTTTTTGGATTAAATTTTGGATTATTAGGCTTTGGTGCTAACGGAATTAAACGTTTTATACTTTCTACAATATCATCTACATAAGTAAAATCTCTACTCATATCTCCATTGTTAAACACTTCAAACTCTTTATCTTCAACAATGGCTTTAGTGAAAATATGCAATGCCATGTCTGGTCTTCCCCAAGGACCATAAACAGTGAAAAATCGTAATCCAGTAGAAGGAATATTGTACAAATAAGAATAAGAATGCGCCATCATTTCATTACATTTTTTACTTGCGGCATACATTGCTAATGGATGATCTGTATGTGAACTTGTATTGAATGGTATTTCTTCACTTAAACCATAAACAGAGCTTGAAGATGCATATAGCAAATGTTCTACAGGATATGCTCTACAACCTTCTAAAATATTTAAAAAACCAGTAATATTACTATCCACATAAGCATGTGGATTAACAAGTGAGTAACGGACTCCTGCTTGAGCTGCAAGATTCATTACAAAATGAAAATGCTCATTCTTAAATAGCTTTAAAACATTGTCTTTGTCTGTTAAATCTAATTTTATAAATTTAATATTACCTTGAACAGCCTTGTTGTATTCAATTTTAGAAGTATCAATTCCTAAATCTTCTAATCTTGCGAGTTTTAGGTTTACATCATAATAATCGTTAATATTATCAATACCAACAACCTCATATCCGTTTACTACTAATAATTTAGATAGATGATGACCTATAAATCCTGCTGCTCCTGTAATTAATATTTTTTTCATCTGTTTATTTTTTCTGTTGATTCATTTACATGATTATTAAACTCAACCCATGTTATTTTATTTCCCGTTTTGGCAAAACAAGCACCTGTAACTAAACCTACATACACATAATCTATAATTGAAATTTGTTTTTTCATTTTTTATTTATGTAAAAAGCCTTATTAAAATATTTTTTCAATGGCTGATGCTGTAATGTATTTGTTTTCCGTTTCAAAATTAGTGTAATTTTTATTAACTACATAAGAATATTTCACCTTTTCATCTTTATTAAAATTCGCCAATGCTTTGAGATAGATTGGTTTTTTTAATGATTTATACTTCACTACAATACTTGTTAGATTAAACATATCATTCAATATAAAATCCACTTCTGCTCCATCACGTGTTCTATAAAAATAGATTTTGGTGTAAGACGCCTTATTCTTTAAGATTTCTAATAATACAAAGTTTTCAAACAAAGCACCATTATCCATTCGTAAATCAGGCTCATTAAAATTTTGAATAATCATATTCCGAATACCTAAATCTAAAAAATAGACCTTTTTCATCTTCTTAATTGCTTTTCGTCTGTTGCTTTCAAAAGGCTCAATAAGCTTTATGATATACATTTGTTCAAGTAAATAGATATAGTCTTCACATTTTTTATAAGTAAGCCCTGTGTTTCTTGACAATTCATTAATATTTACCAAGTTGCCAATTTGCAAAGCTAACAATCGAGTAAGTTTATTAAAGCCTATACTGTCTTTATTTTTTACAAACGATTTAACATCTCTAAGTAAATATGTTGAATAAATATCATGCAATATTTGCATCTTTTCAACAGGATTTCTTTCTAGCCATGTTCTTGGCATTCCTCCAAATACTAAGTGTTGCGTAAGTAAATTTCTGATATTGTCTGAAATAATTTCAGTTTGCGTATCGAGTTTATACTTATTATATTCATCTAACAATACTTGATGATACTTAAACAAAATACTTTCGCTAAGCGATAAGGAATACGCTTCAATCATACGAACTCTTCCTGCAAGAGATTCTTCTACTTTTTGAATAATATCAATACTGCTACTTCCACTACATAATATTTTTAATAAAGGATAGTTGTCTGCCAAGACTTTTAAAGTAGATGAAATTTTAGAAATCATCTGAAATTCATCAATAATCAATATACCGTCAAGTTGGTCATTCAATTTAATTTTTAAATAATTGATGATACTAGCTTGTTTTTTAAATAAGTCATTGGTTTCATCTAGTTGTCCGTCTAAAAAAACTTTTTTACGTTTTATGTTTAAGGATTTTAAAATAGACGATTTCCCTACTTGCCGAGCTCCAATAAGCACGGTAATAGGCATTTTTTCTATGGAGTTTTTTATTTTGGTATAGTATTTTACCCTTAATTTAATCCTTTTCATAGCGCAAATATAGTAAAATATTTAAAATAGTCGCGACCTTTTTAATAAAAGCGTGAAAATAGTCGCGACTATTTTAGAGAAAGTGTAAAAATAGTCGCGACTATTTTATACAAAAAAGAGGTTAGTTGTTCTTTTTAAACCATTCAAAAGTTATTTTAAGCCCTTTGTTTATATCAAATAGAGGATTATAACTCATTAAGGTATTCGCTTTAGAAATATTAGCTAAAGAATCACGAACATCACCTTTTCTATTTGGACCGTAATTTGCTTTGAGTTGCGTGTGAGAAACTTCTTGTAAAGTATTCCATAAAGTATTTAGGCTCACTCTATCTCCACAAGCAATATTATACACTTGATTTCCTGCTTTTGTATCTGCGAACATTCCTCTGATATTTGCCTGAACTGCATTTTCTACAAAAGTAAAATCACGTGTTTGCTCACCATCTCCATTAATTGTAGGTGGTTTTTTATCGATGAGTGCTTGCATAAAAAGCGGAATTACAGCGGCATAAGCACCATTTGGACTTTGTTTTGGTCCAAAAATATTAAAGTATCTAAATCCGATAGTGTCTGTATCATAGGTTTTAGCAAAGACATCTGCATACAATTCGTTTACTAATTTAGTAACTGCATAAGGCGATAATGGTTTACCTATATTTTCTTCTACTTTTGGAAGCGTCTTACTATCGCCATAAGTAGAGCTAGATGCTGCGTAAACCATACGTTTTACGGTGTTGCTTTCTTTTAGAGCAACTAACATATTTAAAAAACCGCCAGAATTCGTTTGATCTGTCTTAATAGGATTATCAATAGAACGAGGCACAGAGCCTAAGGCTGCTTGGTGTGATACATAATCAATGCCTTCCATTGCTTTTTTGCAAGTTTCTAAATCACAAATATCACCTTTAACAAATTCAAAGGCAGGATTTTCTTCAAATTCCTGAATGTTATGATAATATCCATTAGAAAGATTATCTAAAACACGTACTTTTTTTGCTCCGTATTTCAATAAATATTCAACGATGTTTGAACCTATAAATCCTGCGCCACCAGTTACTAAAAAATTATAATTGGAAAGGTCTTTTGTATGATATTTTGTTTGGTACATTTTTTTGTTTGTTAAATTGTTGATGTGTTTAATCGTTAAATTTAGTCTAATATCTTATTTGTTCATTTTTTTCATTGATAAAAAAACGAACCAAAAAAATCTAGGCTTACGAAAGCTAATCTAAATTTATCATTCTGCATCTAAATTTTCTGAACTCGTTCCGTACAATACTTGTTCTAATAATCATAATCTTATTTACGGAACTCAAACAGCAGAAAATTTCAAGATGCGTTCATTTCAAATTTTACGATTAGCTTTCGAATGCCGTCTAAAAATCATAATTTAATTACAATCATAATTTAATCTTATTGCTCCACTAAATTTGCAGTAGAACCTTTTTTTTATCACTTTTCACTCATAATTCATCACTCATAATTCATCACTCATAATTCATCACTCATAATTTATCACTATATTATTAAAGTCTCCTATCCGAATCTTCTTTTGGCAACATCGCTTTTACATCGTATAAAACAAAAGTATCTGCTGCTACACGTTGAATATTTAGGTTTTTAAATTCTTCATGAGCAACTACAAGAACAATGGCTTGATATTTTTTTGTAATGTCTTTAAAATCCGATATTAAATCAATATCATATTCGTGTTTTACACCAGAAATAGTCGCCCAAGGATCATACACATCTACGTTTAATTTAAAGGATTTCAATTCGTTTATTACATCAATTGCTCTAGAATTACGAATATCAGGACAATTTTCTTTAAAAGTAATTCCTAAAACCAAAGCATTGGCATCTTTTACTGGAATATCTTTATCGAGCATTAATTTAACAGTTTCTTGAGCCACAAAAGCTCCCATGCTGTCGTTTAAGCGTCTTCCTGCTAAAATTATTTCAGGATTATAACCTAATTTAATGGCTTTTTGTGCCAAATAATACGGATCAACACCAATACAATGACCTCCAACTAAACCTGGTTTAAAAGGTAAAAAGTTCCATTTTGTACCTGCAGCTTCTAAGACTTCATTGGTATCAATATCCATTAATTTGAATATTTTGGAGAGTTCATTTACAAAAGCAATATTAATATCACGTTGTGAATTTTCAATTACTTTGGCAGCTTCAGCAACTTTAATACTTGGTGCAAGATGTGTTCCTGCGGTAATAATACTTTTATAAATTGCATCAACTTTTTTACCAATTTCTCGAGTAGAACCAGAAGTTACTTTTAAAATTTTGGTTACGGTACGCTCTTTATCACCTGGATTAATACGTTCTGGCGAATAACCTACATAAAAATCTTGATTGAATTTTAATCCAGATACTTTTTCTAAAATAGGCACACATTCTTCTTCTGTTGCTCCTGGAAATACCGTAGATTCATAAACAACAATATCTCCTTTTTTTAAGATATTACCAACGGTTTCACTCGCTTTGTATAAAGGCGTTAAATCTGGTTTGTTATTTTTATCTACAGGAGTTGGCACGGTAACAATATAAAAATTAGCTTCTTTTATATCGTTTATATCTGTAGTAAGCCATAAACCGTGAGGATTGTTTTTCAACTCATCAAAACTTTTAATATTTACAGCTTTTAATTCTTCTGAAGAAGTTTCCAATGTTACATCGGTATTTTCTTTTAACTGATTTACACGAGTTTTATTAATATCAAAACCAATAGTTTGATATTTTTTTGCAAATTCAACCGCTAATGGTAATCCTACATATCCTAAACCAATAATGGCAATTTTAGTATTTTTCATTTTTTTATTTTACAAATTGAGCACTTTGGTAAATGCGTTCAATAATATCAACAATTTTCATTCCTTCTAAAGCATTTGTTTTAATAGCTTTGTTGTGTTTTAACACATTGACTACATTTTCAAAAACATAATGATGGTTTTGTGCAGAACCTTTATAAGCTCCGTAATCATTTCCTGGATTTGTAGGTGCTAATTCTGGCATTTCATAATCTTTAATATGGCAATATTCCACTTCATTCATATATTGACCTCCAATTTTAACCGCTCCATTTTCAGCAATAATAGTTATAGAACTTTCCATATTTTTATCATACAATGCCGTTGAAAAATTGAAGTTCCCAATGCCACCATTTACAAATTCAAAATTCACTATACCAGCATCTTCAAAATCGGTCATTTTTTGATGTTTAAAATCTTTCATAATTGCAGAAATATTTTTAATATCACCAAACAACCAATACATAATATCAATAAAATGAGAGAATTGTGTAAATAAAGTTCCTCCATCTAATTTTTTATCTCCATGCCAACTATCACTTTTATAATATCGTTCATCTCTGTTCCAAAAACTATTTACATGAACAGAAAATATGTTGCCAAGTGTACCATTATCTACAATTTCTTTAATCCATACTGATGGTGGAGAATATCTGTTTTGCATCACAGTAAAAACGTGTTTAGACACTTCTAAACCCTTAAAAATTACTTTTTCTGCATCTGCTTTATTAAGAGCCATCGGTTTTTCAATAATCACATGATTTTTTGCTTCGAGTACTTTTATGGCATACGCTGCATGATATCCATTAGGCGTTGCAATAGAAACAACATCAGTATTCACATCGCTTTCTAAAAATTCATCAATAGATTTAAAAAATGGGATTGTTTTATATTGTTCTATATTTAATTGTTCTTTGGGCTTGATATCAACAATTGCTACCAATTCACAATCGCTATTGCGAGTAATCATTTCTGCATGGCGTTTACCAATATGACCACAACCTATTACGGCAAATTTTAAAGACTTCTT
>Ga0256840_1002909_pt1 | contig 14484 bp, 11 predicted proteins | sample 355202metaG_FD_185969 | JGI IMG/M metagenome (GOLD analysis project Ga0256840, IMG submission 185969) | Hydrothermal vent microbial communities from Mid Atlantic Ridge, Atlantic Ocean - 355-202 | ecosystem: Environmental > Aquatic > Marine > Hydrothermal vents | place: Atlantic Ocean: Mid...
CTTTCAATTAAAACGGTGTTTTCCGCCTCTGGTATTAACAGCCTTATTCTTCCTTTTTATTCTTTCTGGTTATTCTGTGAAATTAATACTTTGCAAACTTAGGTTGGTATTACTCAGCCCAATTTTCCTTTGAGCTCTTTGCGTATTTTTACACATCAATAAAAAAAAACTTTGCGCTCTTTGCTAGAACCTCTCCCCACACACCTACTCATAAATCAAATACTTATTACGAACTTTTTTAAAAGCATCTAAATCACGTAACCAATCTTTTCTAATCTCTCTAAACGTATATTTCTGCTCAATTTGAAGTTGTAACTTTTTAGTACCAGCCAATTTAGTAAAAAATGGATTAAAAAAAATAGAATTATCAGCAGTAGCAACATAAGCCTCAATAAGCCAATCTAAATTAAGAGCGTTGAGGTTATTATGATTTCGTAAATCCTTGCCAAAACAAGCAACACCATTATGTTTAGGATGTTTAGCACCAAAATTAGGCATTGGAGTAAACACAAAACTATTGTATTTATTATCTAAAAAAGGAGAACCATAAATTTGGAATTGCATTTCAGTACCACGACCACAGCTAACATTAGTACCCTCAAAAAAGGCTAAACTAGGATAAAGATTAATAGATTTAGCATTAGGTAAATTAGGAGAAGGTTTAATAGGTAAAACGTAAGGAGATTGATGCGTGTAATTTAACAAAGGAATGACAGTCAAGTCACATTTAATATTATTTTTCAACCAATTCTCACCATTAATCATTTGAGCATATTCGCCAATAGTCATACCATAGACAAGAGGAACAGGATGCATACCGACAAAAGATTTGTGCTCCAATTCAAGCATAGGACCATCCACATAATGTGCATTAGGATTAGGTCTATCCAAAACAATAACAGGAATGTTAGCCTCCGCACAAGCCTCCATCACATAATGCAAAGTAGAAATATAGGTATAGAAACGAACACCAACATCTTGAATGTCAAATAAAACAACATCAATATCCTTTAATTGATTAGGTTTCGGCTTTTTATTATTACCATAAAGCGAAATAATAGGAAGATTAGTTTTGCTATCCACGCCATTTTTAACATATTCGCCAGCATCAGCCTTACCTCTAAACCCATGTTCAGGAGCAAAAACAGTTTTAATTTGCTTAGCAAATCTAAGTTTAAGTAAATCAACTAAATGAATAGTATCCGTTTTTGTACCAGTAGCAGATTCTCTAACAGCATATTTATGAGTGTAGTAAACCATAGAAGTTTGGTTAGCAACCACAGCAAAATTTTTATCTTTTAAAAGAGGAAAATATTGATTTAACTGGTTAGCAGCAATACCAATAGGCTGCTGTTCAATTATCATTTCAGTAGAATCAAGAGCTAAGTTATTAGAAGAATTAATAGCAGTTTTATTAGACTTATTTCGGCTTTCACAAGAAACCAAGAAAAGAGAAATAAAAAACCAAATAAAAAAAGTATTTTTGAAACAGAAATAGAACCTCATATATATTGAATTACGAATTATTTATAGCGAAGCGATTAATCGCCAATAAGAAGGATAAAAGTAGTATATCTTCTTCAATAATAAAAATAGCAATAGTATCAATTACGGTAAGTATGGTAGTAATGATATTATCTATATCTACAGGTTTAGGACTTAAAAAAAAGATAAAAGAAAAATTATCAGGATTAAGTGGGCATATAGTAATATCAAATTTTGATCAAAGTAACGTATTAAATACGGTAAAACCAATAACAAAAAATCAAGACTTTTATCCAGAATTTAAAAAAGTAGAAGGAATAAAAAAAGTACAAATATTTGCATCAAAAGCAGGAGTAATACGAACAGAAAAAGATTTTGAAAATATAGTGTTTAAAGGAGTAGGAGCAGATTATGACTGGTCATTTTTTAAAGAATACTTAGTAGAAGGAGAAACACTAAAGCTAGGAGATAAGGCAATAAATAACGTATTAATATCCAAAATAACATCAGAAAGATTAGGATTAAAAACAGGAGATAAATTTAATATGTGGTTTTTAAAAAATAATAAAAACCAGAATGTAGGAGATATAAAATCAAATACAAAAGTAAGACCATTACAAGTAGTAGGAATTTTTAATTCAGGAGTAATAGAGTTTGATAAAATATATATAATAGGAGATATTAAAATCGTACAACGATTAAATAAATGGACAACAGACCAAATAGGAGGGTTTGAGATATTTATTGAAGAATTTGATGCATTGGAAAAAAAAGGAAATGAAATATATGAACAAATAGATCCATCATTAGCTTCATATACCATAGCAGACAAAAATAATGGACTATTTGAGTGGTTAGATATGTTTGATGTAAATATTAGACTAATCATAATAATAATGATAATAATAGCAGGAATAAATATGATAACCGCATTGTTGGTGTTAATATTAGAACGGACACAAATGATAGGAATATTAAAATCATTAGGAAATTCAAATAAGAGTATTCAAAAAATATTTTTATATAACGCAGGATATTTAATATTAAAAGGATTGTTTTGGGGTAATTTAATAGGGGTAGGATTATTATTATTACAGCAATGTTTTGGATTAATAACCTTAAATCCAGAAAATTACTACGTAAATAAAGTCCCAGTATATATAAACATAGCATATTTGTTAATCCTAAATATAGGAACACTATTATTATGTTTACTCATGTTAGTAATACCAACGTTTATGGTGAGTAAAATAAATCCAGCAAAGGCAATAAAATTTGAATAAAATGAAAAAAATCAATTACTTATTAATACTAGTATTGCTATTAAGTTGTGTGCAATCTCCAAAGAAAAAAACAGTAGTAAAACAAGAGGCAATAGTAAAAAATAAAAACCAAAACAAAAAACAGAAAGTAGGGAAAAACACGTATGAGCAAGCAATAAAACGAACAACAAAATTTGCAAATGAGCTTGATTTTAATTTAGATTATATTCGAAAAAAGGGATTGGCAGATAAAAAATTTTTAGCAGAGTTTTTAGGAATGTATTTAAAATTACAAAAATCAGCAACAACAGCACAAGAAAAAGAAGTAATATATAAAAGAATAGAACCGTATTACAAAAAAACATTAGAATCAAGTTTTCATAATATGGCAAAGGTAGATGATAAGCTATTTAAAAAGAATAGCATGTCGTATATGCGAATAATGTGGTTGCTAAAAGAAATGGGCTTTGATATAACAGAATATAAACAAGAATTAGCTAAAGTTCAAAAAAGAATGGATAATCATATGCCACGAAGAGGAGAATGGCAGCGAGCAGTGTTTGATAAATATTATGATTATTTTAAAATAAAAAAACCAGTAGTATTACAAAACGCAAAACGATTAAAAGGACCAATAACAACAAGAAAACCACTAGAGTTTTACAAACGAACAAAAGCGTATGTATTAACGCACTTTTTATTTGCAGCGTATGATTATGGAAATAAAAAAACACAAACACGATTTAGCAAAGCAGATATAGAATATATAAAAACAATAGTACCGCAGATAATAAAAAAGTTTGAATTAAAACAAAATGATGATATAGTAGCAGAATTATTAACCTGTTTAATATTTATAGAAGAAACAGAAACGAATGAATTTAAAGCATCCTACAAACGATTAATAAATCGACAAAATATAGATGGCTCGTTTGGAAGTTATGAACGTAGTCGAAAAAAAATAGGAAGCGATGTAGAGTTTAGACAATATATGCACACAACATTAGTAGCATTAGAAACCTTGGTAGAATTTGAAGATAGAAAGTAAGGAAAGTTAGGAAGGGGAATTAAGATACAAGAGGCAAGAAAAAAGAAATAAGAAAACAAGATAATATTAGAATATCTGAAGTATCCATAGAATCAAAACTATCCAAAGCAAATCTATGAACTTAACAAAAACTTTACGACCTTTGCATAAGAATACTACAAATAATAAAAGAACAATATGAAATACGATATAATAATAATAGGAACAGGACCAGGAGGATATGTGACAGCAATAAGAGCATCACAATTAGGTTTTAAAGTGGCAGTAGTAGAAAAAGGAAAATTAGGAGGTATTTGCCTAAATTGGGGCTGTATACCAACAAAAGCATTATTAAAATCAGCACAAGTATACGATTATTTAAAACATGTAGATGCATACGGATTAAAAGCCGAAGCAATAGATAAAGATTTTACAGCAGTAGTAAAGCGAAGTAGAAATGTAGCAGAAGGAATGAGTAAGGGAGTTCAATTTTTAATGAAAAAAAATAAAATTGAAGTAATAAATGGATTTGGAAAAATAAAACAAGGCAAAAAAGTAGAAGTAACAAATGTAGAAGGAAAAGTTACCGAATATAGTGCAGATCATGTAATAATAGCAACAGGAGCACGCTCACGAGAATTACCATTTATGCCAATAGATGGGGAAAAAGTAATAGGGTATAGACAAGCATTAACATTGCCAGAGCAACCAAAAAAGATGATAATAGTAGGTTCAGGAGCAATAGGAGTAGAATTTGCATATTTTTATAATGCAATGGGAACAGAAGTAACCATAATAGAATACTTACCAAAAATAGTACCGTTAGAAGATGAAGATATATCAAAACAATTTGAACGCTCGTTAAAAAAGCAAAGTATAAAAGTAATGACAAACTCTAGTGTAACAGCAGTAGATATAGCAGGAGATGGCGTAAAAGCAACAGTAAAAACAAAAAAAGGAGAAGAGATATTAGAAGCAGATGTATTATTATCGGCAGTAGGAATAAAATCAAATATAGAAAATATAGGGTTAGAAGAAGTAGGAATAGTAATAGATAAAGATAAGATATTGGTAGATAAATATTATCAAACAAACTTACCAGGTTATTATGCAATAGGCGATGTGGTGCCAGGACCAGCATTAGCACACGTAGCATCAGCAGAAGGAATAACATGTGTAGAAAAAATAGCAGGCTTACAAGTAGAAGCAGTAGATTATGGAAATGTACCAGGATGTACCTATGCAACACCAGAAATAGCAAGTGTAGGGTTAACAGAGCAAGAATGTAAAGAGCAAGGTTTAGAGGTAAAAGTAGGGAAATTTCCGTTTTCAGCATCAGGAAAAGCAGCAGCAGCAGGAACAACAGAAGGCTTTGTGAAAGTAATATTTGATGCAAAATACGGAGAATGGTTAGGGTGCCACATGATAGGAGCAGGAGTAACCGATATGATAGCAGAAGCAGTACTAGGAAGAAAACTAGAAACAACAGGGCATGAAGTATTAAAAGCAATACATCCACACCCAACCATGAGTGAAGCAGTGATGGAAGCAGTAGCTGCAGCATATGATGAGGTAATACACTTATAGAAATGTACTATATAAAATTAAAAACCATTTGTCTAATTCAAATGGTTTTTTTTATGATATTTTTTTTAACTTTTAAAGTGGTCTTTCAAAAAGGTTAAATAGTACTTTTGTATCGCTTTACAAATTAAAAAAATGAAAATAAATAGAAATAATATCATAATTACAAGTATACTTTTATTTGTAAATTTAATATATGCACAAAAAGAAATTAACGGTATTGTAATAGATGCAATAACCAAAAAACCAATAGTAAAAGCAAAAGTGTATGTAGGACAAAATATACAAACAACAACTAATGCAAAAGGGTTTTTTAGACTAAGAGTAGCGACTGAAACAACAAGTTTACTATGCGAATACCCAAATTATAAAATGCAGCAAATACTATTAGATAAAACAAGAAAAAAAGAAGAACAATTAAAAATAAAGTTAGAACCATTTTTAGAAACACTTAATGAGGTGGCAATAATAGGAGTAGTAGATATTATAAAAAAAAGACAAGTGCCAATGGCAGTATCTACACTAAAAACCTATGAAATAGCACATCAAGTAGGGACAAACGAATTACCAGAATTATTAAAAACAACACCATCCGTATATACCTCAAAAAAAGGAGGAGGTTATGGAGATGTAAGTATAAAAGTACGAGGGTTTGATCAACGAAATACAGCAGTACTTATTAATGGAATGCCAGTAAATGATATGGAAACTGGAAATGTATATTGGAGTAATTGGTTAGGAATAACAGATGTAACAGCAGCAATACAGATACAACGAGGGTTAGGAGCATCAAAATTAGCGATACCATCCGTAGGAGGGACAATAAATATATTAACAAAACCATCAAGTAAAAAACAAGGAATAATAGCAAAATTTGATACACAAAATGATAATTATAGTAGAGCCTCAGTACAATATAATTCAGGGAAAATAAAAGATAAAGCATCATTGTCAATATTAATGAGCCATTTTAAAGGGGATGGATATGTAGATGCAACAGAAGGGGAAGGTTATAGTTTTTATATAGATGCAGAATATGAAATAAATGATAAACATAGTATACAATACACAATGTTAACGGCTCCACAGTGGCATAGACAACGAAATAATGCTATAGCAATAGCAGATTATATAAAATATAGTAAAACAGAAAAACCAAATATTAGATATAATAGTGAGTGGGGATATAAAAAAAACAAAGTATATACATGGAGTAAAAACTATTACCATAAACCAGTAATGTCCATAAATTGGAATTATAAAAAAAACAAAAACACACAATTAAATACAGTATTGTATGCATCTTGGGGTAAAGGAGGAGGAACAGGACCAGTAGGGAATATAAACGGTATATATGCCTTAAATTCACAATTTAGGAATTCACAAGGATTGTATCGTTTTGATGAAATAGTAGCATGGAATTCAGGAGAAAATATATCAGATTTTGGAGCAGTACGTACAGCAGACATAAGCGGGTCATATACCAATAATATAGGAGCAGGTTTGACAAGGTTTGCATTTATAAACTCACAAGCATGGTATGGAAGTATAATAAATTTACAAACACAATTGCACAAAAAAATAACATGGCAAATAGGTATAGACTTACGTTCACATTCAGGAAAAAATGCACTAACAGTAAATGATGTATTGGGAGCAGATAATTATTTTGATTTTTTTGATCGAAATAATCCAAATAGAATTATAACTCAAACAGAATATATAGCAACAGATATTAATTGGAATCCATTTAAAAGCATAACAGACTTAGAGAAAATAGTATTTTATAATCAAGGAAATGTACGATGGTTAGGAGTATTTACACAATTAGAATATATCCATAAAAAAATAGCAGTATTTATACAAACGAGTATATCCAAACAAGGGTTTCAGCGAATAGATTATTTTAATTTACCAAGAGATGTGGATGAAGATGGAATAGAAGAAGAACAAAAATCAGAATGGTATAAAAAAAATGGAGGAAATATAAAAGGAGGAATAAATTATAAGATAAATAGTAAAAATAACATGTATTTTAATATGGGGTATTATAGTAAACAACCATTATTTGAAGCAGTATTTTCAAACTTTTCGGACAATACTGTAACAACGGATTTGCAAAACGAAAAGATAACAGCATTTGAAGCAGGATACACACATTTATTATCAAAAGGAAATGTAACAATAAACTTGTATAAAACGATCTGGTCAGATAGATATGCAACAGCAACAGGAGTTGTAAATGGAGTAAATGTAAGAGGACGAATGTTTGGAGTAAAAGAAGATCATAGTGGAATAGAAATAGAAGTCAAACACTATTTTAATAGATTAAAAATAGCAGGAGTGTTATCCTTAGGAGACTGGAAATATGTAAAAAATATAACAGGAGTAAAATTATATGATGATACACAGCAATTTATAGAAGAAAGAAATTATAAATTGAACAATGTAAAAGTTGGTAACGCAGCACAGTTTACAGCAAATTATGGAATAGATTACAAAATAGCAGCCGATCTACATCTAACATTTAACCATTCGTTTTATGACAACTTATATGCAAATATAGATGTCAATGATTTTGGTGAAAATACACAAAATAGTATTTTAAAACTACCAACATATCAACTGATAGATATAGGAACTTCATATAATTTAGATATAATAAAATTTGGAAACATTTCCTTTCAAATTAATATCAATAATTTATTGAATACAACCTACATATCAGAATCCAATACCAATATTCAAGCGCAAACAGACAGTCAAACATGGAAAGGTGTCAATACAAAAAATCAAGTGTTTTTTGGATTAGGACGAACTTGGCTATTTTCGACTAAGTTCACATTTTAAAACTTATTAATAATCTAAGTTAGACTAAGAATTCTATTTACAAGAAACAAATAAAAGGTGATATTTGAATGAAATCTTTAAAAGAATAACGAGTTATTTTAAGGGCATTTTCTGAAAAAGGATTGATTTTATTAGTTTTTCTTTGGATTAGATGAACTTTCAGTCGAACTCAGGTTAATATTGTAATAAAACATTATCTAACAAACCATAATGTCTAGTAGTATCATGAATATAATTGTAACTTTCAATAAAGCCAAGTTCCTTACCATTAGCATCAACAATAACAATAGTAGGGAAAACTCTTTTACTACGCGTTTTGCTATACTTAGCACTTAAGGATTCGTTAACCGCTTTTTGATCTAAAGGAACTAAATCCGTTCTTCTAGGAAAATCAGCTTTGTATAAAATAAGATTTTTATTAGCAATACTTTTAAATTTATCAGTAGATAGAAAATCTTTATCTAACATTTTGCAAATACCACACCAGTCAGAACCAGTAAAGAAAATAAGAATAGGTTTATTTTCAGTAGCGGCTAACTTTTTGGCTTCATCAAAATTAGAAATCCAATTCAAATCATTATTTATTACATCTTCTTGCGCATTTAAAAAGCTAATTTGAAATAGGATAATAGTAAGAAATAAAAATATTTTTTTCATTATATAAAATTTTAATTGTAGTTATTTAGTTTATCATTATTATTAATCGATTTGTCTCGTAATCCAATCATACAAGTATTCAACTCATAGCCTAATAAAAGGATAATAGAGTTAAGCCAAATAAAAAGCATTAATATCAGTACAGTACCAATAATACCATAAAGCTCATTATACTTAGCAAATTTACTAACATAAATTCCAAATAAAACAAAATTTAGAATAATTAGTGCGGTAGTAAAAATAGAACCAGGAGATAAAAAGTTGATTTTCTTACCCTCTTTAGTTCCAAAAAAATAAAGAACAGAGACACCAACCAATAGCATCAAAAGTAAAATGGCATTTTTGCCAAAACCAATCCAATAAATATCGTCCGAAACAAAGCCATTGGCTTTTAACTTACCAACACCAATTTCAAAGTAAAATATTACTGCAACAGTTAAGAGCAATAATAATGCCATTATTATAGAAGTATATAAGGCAGCAATATATTGCATAACCATATTTCTAGTTTTAATTTTATGGTAGGTATATTCAAAGCCACTAAACAGAGCATTAACACCATTAGTCATTAAAAAAATAGAAAGAATAAAGACAGAAGATAATAAACCACCATACGTATTATTAGCAATATCTTTAATAACATAATCCACACTATCCGCAGTTTTAGGAGGTAAAGCCTCTTCCACAAGAACTAAAAAATCTTCTTGAAAATTCTCAATAGGAATGTATGGAATTAAGGTAAGAATAAAAAGAGCAAACGGAAAAAGAGCCATAAAAAAACTAAAAGCAATACTCCCAGCACGAGAAGTAACAGCACCTTTAACAATACCAATAATATACATTTCCAAAAGATCAAAAAGGCTCATACCTTTAAGACCAGGAACTTTAATTTTATCAGCAAATTTTATTAAAAAGCCAATAACAGGAATTTTTAATAAACGTTCTTTGTTTTCCATAGATGTAAAATTTTTCTTAAAACAGCAAATTAATTAATCGTATTTAGCATCAAAATTAGAACTCCATTTATTTTGAACTTTCATAACTTGTTCAATAATATCACGAACGGCACCCTTACCACCTTTCTTATGTGAAATATATTTAGCAACCTGTTTGATTTCAGAAGCAGCATCTTGAGGACAAGTAGGTAAACCAACTAGTTCCATTACAGGATAATCAGGAATATCATCACCCATATACAAAACGTTATCTAAATTAATATTTTTTTTATCAAGATAATCGTGTAGTTGTACAATTTTATTATGAGCACCTAAATAAATGTCTTTAATACCAAGACCTTCCAAACGTTTTTTTACAGATTGGTTAGTGCCACCAGAAATAATACAGATATTAAAATTGTTATCCACAGCAGTTTTTAAAGCATAGCCATCTTTAATATTCATTTTTCGAACCAATTCACCATTGGGGAATATAGTAACAGTACCATCCGTAAGAACACCATCAATATCAAAAATTAATGTAGTAATTTGAGGTAATATTTCTTTATAATTTTTACTCATATGAAATTTTTTAAATTTTTAATCCAATAATAGAATCCGTTAGCAAAATATAAATTTTTTGTTGTTTATCCGTTAATAAATCCAAATGATTAGCAATAGTTTTTTTATCATTCCTTTTAGCAGGTCCAGTTTGTGCATCACTAGGAGATAATGAAACGATTTTTTTAGCCGTTTCTATAATAAGAGGTTTTAAAATTTCAAAATCAACATTATTAGTAGTACAAATATCATTTCCTATTTTGTATAAGTGATTAACAAAATTATTAACAAAAACAGCAGCAACATGTAAACTTTTGCGTTGTTCAGAATTAATAGAATAAACTTTTTTGGAAATAGAATTAGCAACCGTATCAAGTAGTTTGTAGTCCTTTTCATTATTAGCTTCAATACAAATAGGGATTTTTTTAAAATTCAAATTTTTATGTTTACTAATAGTTTGTAATGGATAAAAAACACCTTTATTAGCAACACAATGTAAATCCTGTAAGGCAACACTGCCAGAAGTATGTACAACCAATTTGTCTTTAAGAATTAAATTCTTAGAAAAATTAGAAATAGCATCATCAGAAATGGCAATAATATACAAATCAGCCTCAATTAAATCCTTTAGATTACTAGTAGTAGGAATATGGTTATCAATAAAAAAAACAGCAGGTTTAGATCTAGAATATAGCTGCACAAGCTGAACTTTTTTTGTTTTATAAAAAGCATTAGCAAATTGTATAGCAACATTTCCACCACCAAGAATAACAACATCAATCATACGGCAAAGATAGTAAAAAGCATTAATGCTCAAAAGAGCAAAAGCATACTTTTTTATTTTATAAGTAATATTTTATAGATGTAAAAAAAACTTCACTTAGCATTAAGGCATCTTTACGAGATAATACTCTATATTAAAAAATATTTAGGATACTATTCATATACAGGCGCACCATTTAAAATATCATCATTAGCACCATCCTCAAAAGTTTTAAAATTCTCATGAAAAGATTTAGCTAAATGTTCAGCTTTCTTATCATAAGCAGCTTTATCACTCCAAGTGTTTCTAGGGTTTAAAACCTCAGTAGGAACGTTATCACATAGAGTAGGCATAGCAAGTTTAAAAATAGGATGTATAATAAAAGGAACATCATCTAACTTACCATCTAAAGCAGCATTTATCATAGCTCTAGTATATTTTAGTTTCATTCGACTACCAATGCCATAAGGACCACCAGTCCAACCAGTATTAACCAACCAAACATTAACATTGTGTTTACTCATATTATCACTTAGCATTTCAGCATATTTTGCAGGATGTAAAGGCATAAAAGGAGCTCCGAAACAAGCAGAAAACGAAGGGACAGGTTCTGTAATACCTTCTTCAGTACCAGCAACCTTAGCAGTATAACCAGAAATAAAATGGTAAGCAGCTTGACCAGGAGTTAATTTAGAAATTGGAGGTAAAACACCAAAAGCATCCGCAGTTAAAAAGAAGATATTTTTAGGGTTTTCGCCAATAGAAGGAACTTGAATATTTTCAATATAATCAATAGGATAACTAACACGAGTATTTTGAGTTATGGAAACATCAGAATAATCAACATCATTAGAACCATTCTTAAAAATTACATTTTCAAGTAAGGCACCATCTTTAATTGCAGCAAAAATTTCAGGTTCATTTTTAGCAGAAAGATCAATAACCTTAGCATAACAGCCACCTTCAACATTAAAAACGCGATTGCCATCCGTCCAACCATGTTCATCATCACCAATTAATCTACGATGTACATCAGCCGATAAAGTAGTTTTTCCAGTACCAGACAAACCAAAGAAAATAGCAGTTTCACCATTTTCGCCAACATTAGCAGAGCAATGCATCGGAAAAGTATTTTTATTAACAGGTAGAATAAAATTCATAACCGAAAAAATACCTTTTTTAACCTCACCAGTATAACCAGAACCACCAATAAGAATAATCTTACGAGTAAAATTAATAATACTAAAATTGTGTTGGCGAGTACCATCTCTATCAGCAACAGCCATAAAAGAAGGCGCTTGTAAAACAACCCATTCAGGTTTAAAATTATTTAATTCCTCATTAGTAGGAGTAATAAACATGTTATAAGCAAATAAGCTAACCCACGGTAATTCGGTAACAACCCTAATCGGAAGTTGGTATTTTTTATCGGCACCAGCAAAGGCATCACGAACATATAATTCTTTTTCAGAAAGGTAAGCAACAACCTTATCGTACAAGCTGTCAAAATTATCTTTATCAAAAGGAATATTAATAGTGCCATCCCACCAAACAGTATTAGCCGTAATAGAATCTTTAACAATAAAACGATCTTTAGGAGAGCGACCAGTAAACTTACCAGTATTAACAGCCAAAGCGCCAGAGCTAGCAATTTTACCAATACCTTTATCAAGACAAATGTCAATTAGATTTTTAGGAGAAAGGTTCCAATGCGTGTTAGAACTATTTATTTTATATTCACTTAACGAAAACGTTTTCGTATCCATAATGTTTTAAGTTGTGTGTTTATAGATTGCAAAATTACATATAATTATAACATGAGGTTTTTTTGAGCAAAAAATTATTAACTATAAATTGTTAATTTCTTTTTGAAAACTGATACAATAAAGATAACCACCCAATTATAAAAAACAAACCACCAAGAGGAGTAACAAACCAAATGCTTTTAGCAGTGATATTTCCAGCAGAAATAGCAAATAAAGAACCAGAAAAGAATAAAATACCAATAAAAAATAACAAACTAATGCGATTTTTTACTTTTTGAGAAAAATCACTATAAGAATTAACAAATAACAAAACAATAACATGATACATTTGATATCTAACACCAGTTTCAAAAACTTTTAAACCATCAACACCTAATTTTTCTTTTAAGGCATGTGCACCAAAAGCGCCAAGAGCAATAGCTAAAAAGCCTAAAAAAGCAGTAATACTTAAAATCTTATTCATTATATATTTGTTTGTACAAAGATATTGAAAATTACGATAAAAATAAATAAGAATTAAGGAATAAGGGTTTAAGAATGTTAAAAAGGATAATAGATTTAAAATTAACTTATTGAAATAAAATGTTTAAAAGTCATTAAAAAATAGAAATTAAAACATCAAGTATTATTCACAATTTTGTAAATTTGAAAATCAATTTAATAGAAAAAAAATGAGAATATTAATTAATTTAACTTGAATTAAAATCAGGCATAATAATGAGAAAAATATTAGTAATAGGAGCAGGACGTTCAGCATCATCATTAATAAAATATTTATTAGATAAATCAGAAAGTGAAAAGTTACAAATTACTGTGGCAGATAAGCAAATAGAATCAGCCAAAAAAATGATAGCGAATCATAAAAATGGAGAAGCAATAGCATTAGATGTATTTGAAGAAAAAAGTAGGAGCAAAGCAGTACAAGAAGCAAATATTGTTATATCCATGTTACCAGCAAGATATCATTTAGAAGTAGCAAAGGATTGTATAAAATTTGGAAAAAGTATGGTAACAGCATCTTATATATCTAAAGAGATGCAAGCACTAAATGAAGAAGTGGTGGACAAAGGCTTAGTATTTATGAATGAGATAGGATTAGATCCAGGAATAGATCACATGAGTGCAATGCAAATTATAGATAGAATAAGAGAAAATGGCGCAAAATTATTACTTTTTGAATCATTTACAGGCGGACTAGTAGCGCCAGAAAGTGATGATAATTTATGGAATTATAAATTTACATGGAATCCAAGAAACGTAGTAGTAGCAGGACAAGGAGGAGGGGCAAAATTCATACAGGAGGGGAAATATAAATACATACCATATCATAAATTATTTAGAAGGACAGAGATATTAAACCTTAGAGAATATGGAAAATTTGAAGCATTAGCAAACAGAGATTCGTTAAAATATAGAAGCGTATATGGTCTGGAGGAAGTATTAACATTATATAGAGGAACAATACGTAAAATAGGATTCTCTAGAGCATGGAATGTATTTGTACAATTAGGAATGACAGATGATAGTTATACAATAGATGATTCAGAAAACATGACATATAGAGATTTTACAAACTCCTTTTTAGCATATTCCC
>Ga0256840_1002910_pt1 | contig 14483 bp, 10 predicted proteins | sample 355202metaG_FD_185969 | JGI IMG/M metagenome (GOLD analysis project Ga0256840, IMG submission 185969) | Hydrothermal vent microbial communities from Mid Atlantic Ridge, Atlantic Ocean - 355-202 | ecosystem: Environmental > Aquatic > Marine > Hydrothermal vents | place: Atlantic Ocean: Mid...
GCAAATTTATCCATAAGTTCAACTAGTGCTTCAACGCCTTCTAGGCTCATGGCATTGTAGATTGATGCTCTTAATCCACCGATTGATCTATGTCCTTTTAACCCAATCATTCCGACTTTTGTTGCAAGGTTTACAAGTTTGCTCTCTAGCTCAGAATCTCCATCTTTTATATTGAAAGAGACATTCATAAGACTCCTTGAATCTTTTTTTGCGTGCCCAGTGTAAAATCCATTAGAATTGTCAATCGCATCATATAACAGAGCCGCTTTTTTCTCATTGTTTTTTGCCACTGCTTCGACTCCGCCTTTGGATTTGATCCACTTTAAGACAAGGTCTAAGATATATATGCCAAATGTTGGAGGCGTGTTAAACAAAGACTTTTTTTCGGCATGAGTTTTGTATCTAAACATAGTAGGTACGCTATCTTTTACTCTATCTAGTAAATCTTTGTTTATGATGACGATCGTTACACCAGAGAGTCCTGCATTTTTTTGAGCTCCGGCAAATAGTAGATCAACCCTATCCCAATCTATTGGATATGAGAATATGTCACTCGAAGCATCCACTACTAGAGGGGCTTTTGTCTTTGGAAACTCTTTATACTGTGTTCCATAAATCGTATTGTTAGATGTTATGTAAGCATAATCAGCATCATCACTAAACTCTATATTTAAAGGGATTTGATCATAAGAGGTATCTTTACTGCTAGCAACTACCTCAAGATCTAAGCCTTGGATTTTTGCCTCTTTGATGGCTTTTGCTGACCAAGCTCCAGTATCTACATACTGAACTTTTCCACCCATTGCTAGATTTAGTGGAACCATAGCAAACTGTGTTGAAGCTCCACCTTGAAGAAAAAGTATGTCAAAATTTTGGGGAACTTTATATAGTTCTCGGATAGACTCAATAGCGCTATTATGAACTTCATCATACATTTTAGACCTATGAGAAGCCTCCATGATACTCATACCATTTCCGTGAAAATCTACTAGATATTTTTGCGCCTCTTCTAAAACCTCTACAGGTATGGTAGATGGACCAGCACCAAAATTATAAACTCTGCTCATATTTACTCCTAATGTTTTTTGTATTATAACTGACCTTACGCACTATAAGCACGCCTAGGTGATAAAAGTTGCACTCTAATGCAAGAAAGTATAGCAAAATCGTAGTTAAACTACTATAAGCATAAAAAATAAGTGGTTGTAGATCATGCATCTTTGATGAAAATTCTACTGTATTCTTCTTCATCAAAAGCTACAATTACATTGCTGTTTTGCTCTATAACAGGTCTTTTTATAAGCATATTTTCTTTTGCTAGCCACTCTTTTTTGCTATTTTCGTCAAGATTTAACTCTTTTAATTTAAGAGTTCTGTATTTTGTACCTCTACTGTTGAAAAGTTTATCGATAGAGACCTTGCTAAGCCAATACTCAATCTTTTTTTCATCTACTGGACTCTTTTTTATATCTATAAATTCAAACTCAATCTCATTTTCTTTGAAAAACTTTATAGCTTTGTGAACACTCCCACAAGTCTTGATTCCATATAATTTCATTTATGCCCTTTCTTTTGGTTGGGTACTTAGTATACAAATATATGGTTTAAATATGACTAAATTGATATTTTATAAGAAATGCTATATAATAAGGATACTAAGATAAAATATAATGAAAAAGTGGGCACATGTACGCAATATTTAAAAATGTTTTTAAATATAACTATAGCAATGAACAGATAAAAGTAGTTATATCAAACGCACTATTGAGCTCAATTACCGTAAATGTTCTAATACCACTGTTTGCACTTCTTTTTCTGCATGAAAATTTTAATGATATTTACATATTAGCTTGGCTTTTTGCAAATATAATTTTATCTGTTTTTAAAGTTATTGTAAGTAAAAAAATAGAGAAATATTTGCGTATCGGTAAAGCTAGATATATTGATTTTTATTTTAAGTACTATATTTTTATCATTGCATTAAGTGGATTGTTATGGGGATTGTTTCTGTTTTTTGGCATTGTATATTCAGATGAGATTTATAGATTTTTCTTTCTAACTATTATGTTTGCTTTAACTTCAGGTTCTATTGTAACGATAGGTTTAGCATTTCATGCGGTATTTTTATTTATCATTTTTGTTAGTATTCCCACAATTGTAGCATTTTTGATAACAGCATCAGATTTTTTGCATATTGGTGAATCCCTGCTTATGGTTTCATATGTTTTGGTTATTTTGGGAGTTGTTTACAAAAATAAAAAGTTAATTTTAAAAAACAAAGAACAATTAGATTTACTAAATCAGTATCATGAAGTTGCAAATAAAAGTGCAATAGTTTCAAAAACAGATACCAGAGGCATTATCATATATGTAAATGATAATTTTTGTGAAATCTCCGGATACAAAGAGTATGAACTCATAGGAAAAAATCACAATATAGTAAGACACCCAGATGTCCCAAAATTTATCTTTAAACAAATGTGGAACAGGATAAAAGTAGAGAGGAAGACATGGCAAGGTATCATAAAAAATAGAGCAAAAAATGGAGATACATACTATGTTAGTGCTACGATATCTCCTATACTAGATAGTGATGGAAATATAAAGGAATTCATAGCGCTTAGACATAATATAACTTCGATAATCAGTGATAAAAAACAACTTTTTGATTACTTATCAGTCAATAAATTGGCAGTTTTGATTATGTTTCAAATTGAAGATTATGATATTTTGGAAAAATTTTATGATAAAAATACACTCGAAACTCTTGAAAAAAACTTTGGAGATAATATCTTGTATCTCATTCCTGATTATTGTTCTTTCCAAAGAGTTTATTTTCTAGGAAACGGTCAATTTGCTCTAGCCAAAGATAGAAGAAGCTGCCAAGCAAGCCAGGCAGAATTGGAAAATATGCTTTTGGAATTTTTAAACAATGTCAAAAATTATATAATTAAATTAGATGATATAGAGTATGACATATCTGTTATATGTAGTTATTCATATGGAGCAATTCAACTGTATGAGGATGTAAAGATTGGCATAGAAAAAGCCTTGAGAGAGAAAAAAGAGATAGTATATGCAGATAGTTTATCTATGTTTGAGCAAGAGGATGCTCACAAAAACATAAAAACTTTAAAAACTTTAAAAACAGCACTTGAAGACAAAAAAATAGTCTCATATTTTCAACCAATCGTTGATAATCAAACGAAAAAAATAGTTAAATATGAATCTCTAGTCAGATTGATAAATGGTGATGGAAGAGTGCTCTCCCCATATGAATTTTTAGATGTTGCCAAAAAAGGAAAGTACTATCTATACATCACGAAAGTAGTGCTTGAAAACTCTTTTAAGGTGTTGAGAGAGGTTGATGAGAGTATATCTATCAACTTGTCTGCTATAGATATAGAGTCTTATGAGATGAGGAAATTGATCATAAGATACCTCTTACAACATAAAGAATTAGCCAGCAGGGTAACATTTGAGCTTTTAGAGAGTGAAGAGGTTAAAGATGTAGATGTTGTTTTTAATTTTATCAAAAAGGTGAAAAAATTTGGAGTAAAAATTGCGATAGATGATTTTGGTACAGGGTATTCAAATTTTGAAAAAATATTACAATATGAACCAGATTATATAAAAATAGATGGAAGTCTAATAAAAAATATAAATCACAATGGACTAAGTAAAAATATAGTAGAAACAATAGTGGATTTTGCGAAAAAACAGGATATAGAAACTATCGCAGAGTATGTTGAAAACGATGAAATATATGAGATTATCAAGAGTTTAGGTATCGATTATTCGCAAGGTTATGCTTTTGGGAGACCACAAAAGCTCATAAGTACTGCTATATAGACAGAAGAATACTTCTTTCCATTAGAAATTAAAGATAATTTTGGTAAAATAGATATAAATTCAAGAAAAGAGGTTAGTGTATGGAAAATCTTTTTGATAATAATCAAGATATTCAAGAGATAAATATTGAGGATTCTATAAAGAGTAGTTATCTTGATTACTCTATGAGTGTTATAATCGGTAGAGCATTGCCAGATGCTAGAGATGGATTGAAGCCTGTGCATAGAAGAATTTTATATGCCATGAATGATCTGAGTATCAGCTCAAGAAGTCCCTATAAGAAATCGGCTCGTATAGTCGGTGATGTTATAGGTAAGTACCACCCTCACGGCGATACGGCGGTTTATGATGCTCTTGTTCGTATGGCTCAACCGTTTTCTATGAGAATTCCATCAGTCGATGGACAAGGAAACTTTGGCTCTATCGATGGTGATAATGCAGCTGCTATGCGTTATACTGAAGCTAGAATGACACCACTTTCAGAAGAGTTACTTAAGGATTTAGACAAAGATACTGTCGATTTTGTCGCTAACTATGACGATAGTCTGAGTGAACCAGATGTGCTTCCAAGTCGTGTTCCAAATCTACTTTTAAACGGCTCTAGCGGAATCGCTGTCGGAATGGCGACAAACATTCCTCCACACTGCTTAGATGAGCTTATAGATGCGCTACTTCTTTTGGTAGATAATCCAGAAGCAAAACTTGATGAGGTTATGGAGTTTATAAAAGGTCCAGATTTTCCAACCAAGGGTATCATTTTTGGTAAAAAAGGGATTCTAGATGCTTATAAAACAGGTCGAGGTAGAATCAAAATACGAGCAAAAATCCACATAGAAAAAAAGGGCAATAAAGATATAATCATAGTAGATGAACTCCCATATCAAGTAAATAAATCCAGACTTATAGAGCAGATAGTAGCACTAGTAAAAGAGAAACAAGTCGAGGGAATCAGCGAAATAAGAGATGAGAGTGACAGAGATGGCATAAGAATGGTGATTGAGCTCAAAAGAGATGCTATGAGCGAAATTGTCTTGAACAATCTCTATAAATCAACAAATCTTGAAGTAACATTTGGAGTTATTTTATTGGCGATTGAAAATAAAGAACCAAAAGTCTTTACGCTTATCGAACTACTTCAACTCTTTTTAAAGCACAGAAAAACTGTCATCATCAGAAGAACTATTTTCGAATTAGAAAAAGCAAAAGCAAGAGCTCACATCTTAGATGGTTTAAAAATTGCACTTGACAATATAGACGATGTTATAAAACTTATAAAATCAAGCAAGGATGCCAAAGAAGCAAAAGATGGTTTGGTCGCTACATTTGGTTTAAGCCAGATTCAAGCAAGTGCTATTTTGGATATGAAACTCCAAAGATTAACAGGACTTGAGCGAGAAAAGATAGAGAATGAATTAGCAGCTCTCATGAAAGAGATTGAGAGATTAAATGCCATACTTAAAAGTGAAAGCATACTAAATGAGCTTATCAAAAAAGAGCTCCTAGAGATAAAAGATAAGTTTAAATCACCTCGTATAACTGAGATAGAAGATAATTATGACGATATAGATATAGAGGATTTGATCCCAAATGAGCCGATGGTTGTAACTATAACTCATAGAGGTTATATAAAAAGAGTTCCACTAAAATCTTATGAAAAACAGAAAAGAGGCGGAAAAGGCAAAACTGCTATCACTACCTATGATGATGACTTTATAGAAAACTTTTTTGTTTCAAATACTCACGATACCTTGATGTTTGTAACAGACAAAGGACAGCTATATTGGTTGAAAGTTTACAGAATTCCAGAGGGAAGCAGAACTGCGAAAGGAAAAGCAGTTGTAAATCTTATACAACTTCAACCAAATGAAAAGATTATGGAGATAATCCCAACTACAGACTTTAGTCCAGAAAAATCGCTAACTTTTTTCACAAGAAATGGTATAGTAAAAAGAACAAATCTAGCAGAGTTTAAAAATATAAGATCAGTCGGAGTTAGAGCAATAACTCTTGATGATGACGATGCTTTGGTTACAGCAAAAGTTGCAACTCCTGGTGTTAAAAACCTATTTATAGTAACTAAAAAGGGAATGTGTATAAGATTTGATATAAATGATGCCAGAGAGATAGGAAGAACCGCTAGAGGGGTGACTGGAATCCGCTTCAAAGAAGAGGGCGATGAGGTAGTAGGGGCTGTTACAATTTTGAGTGACGAGGAGGAACTTTTGACTGTGAGTGAAAAGGGGATAGGAAAACGAACTACCGCTCAAGAGTACAGACTACAAAAAAGAGGTGGCAAAGGTGTAATTGCTATGAAACTGACTGCTAAAACAAAAGATTTGGTCGGAGTTGTTATAGTAGATGAAAATAAAGATTTGATGGCTCTTGGAAGTAGTGGCAAAATGATAAGAGTTGATATGCAAACTATTAGAAAAGCGGGTAGAAATACAAGTGGCGTTAAAGTTGTAAGCGTTTCAGGCGATGATATAGTAGCTAGTATCGCAAGGTGTCCCAAAGAGGAGCCAGAAGAGATAGATGTTATAAGTGAAATCGATACTCCATCAAATGAAAATTCATGATGGAATGAGAGTTGCTTATAAAGGTAAAATTACTTAAAAAGGTGTATTTATGAGAAGAGTTATTTTTATGGTTGTGATTGGTTTGGGAGCACTATTGTTGTTTTCTGGTTGCAATGGAGTGATGCCTGTACAACAAACGCAAAAACCAAAGGTGATCAAACAAGTCATTGTGCAAAAAGTTAGTAAAGAGCAGATAGCTCAAGTTATAAGAGATGAAAAACTTGCTCAGGCAAATATGATGCCAGAAAAACAGTTTGTAGTTTACGGAGAGGGAATCGCTCCTATGAATACCATATCTCCTGCTCAAGCTTTAGCGTTGGCAAAAAGAGCTGCTGTAACAGATGCATATAGACAATTGGGCGAAAAACTTTATGGAATCAGAGTAAATGCCAAAGAGACAGTAAAAGATGCAGCACTAAAAGACTCTAGAATTGTTACTCAAGTTAATGGCTTGGTTAAAAATGCGACTATCACTGATACTAAGTTTAAAGATGGTCTCTTTACAGTTAGAATGGAGCTAGATATGAATGGAAATAGGTGGAAAGAAATCTTCTCCTACTAGCACTATTATGTAGCATATTATCAGCGAGTAACACTTTTTGGTTTTCATATAAAGGTGTTACTCACAATAAAACCCTGATATATGAAGAAAAAAATATCTCTCCAGTTATGATTCCGTTCGTCGGTAAAAAAGTCTCTACATGTAGAGTTAAAATCAATAAAAAAAGTCGCACTTCAAAACTCCAACTACTAAACAAGAACTTTTACAAGATATTACCTTGTTTCTATGGAGTATCTACAAAAATCACATCTCAAACTCAAATAACTCTAAACGGCATAAAAGATGAGGTGGAGTTTATCATAGTCCCAACTCACTTTATAGTAGATTTTAAAGATGATTTTGCTAAGATAACTATTCTAAAATAAGAATCAAAAGGCATTTTATGAAAATCGTTATCGTTGAAGACGATATCAATATGAGGAAATCATTGGAATTTGCACTAAAAGAGTATGACGAATTTAGTGTAAAATGCTATAAAAATGCGATTGATGCTCTTAAAAAGATAGATGACGATACAGATATGGTTATAACTGATATCAATATGCCAGGTATGGATGGTATAGAGTTTGTAAAAAAACTAGATGGTAAGTATGATATCATAGTCATAACAGGAAATGCTACTTTAAATCGTGCCATAGAGTCAGTAAGACTTGGTGTAAAGGATTTTTTAACTAAGCCTTTTGAGATAGATACGCTGGTCGATGCGATAAAAAGAAATGTCAAAATCAGAGAAAAAATTTCCAAAAAAATAGAAGTTAAAAAGAGTGAAAACAGAGCTTTTTTAGGCAGCTCAAAACAACTTGAAGCCTCTTTGGCTCTAGCAAAAAAAGCAGCCGTGACTGATGCGAGTGTATTGCTTTTAGGAGAAAGTGGCGTAGGAAAAGAGCTTTTTGCTAACTATATACACCAAAATTCCAAAAGAAGTAGTGAAAAATTTGTAGCTATAAATATGGCTGCGATCCCTGAAAATCTACTTGAGAGCGAGCTTTTTGGTTATGTAAAGGGTGCATTTACAGATGCATTAAATGATAAAAAAGGTTACTTTGAGTCAGCTCACAAGGGGACAATATTTCTTGATGAGATTGCTGAAATGTCAGTAGCTCTTCAGAGTAAGATTTTAAGAGTTTTGCAAGAGAGGGTTGTTTTTAGAGTGGGAGGAGTCAAGCCGATTCCTGTAGATATCAGGATTATTTCGGCAACAAATGTAGATATACATAGAGTGATAGATGAGGGTAAATTTAGAGAGGATTTATACTTTAGGTTAAATACAATTCCGATTAAAATACCCCCACTAAAACAAAGAGTAGATGAGATTTTAGATATCGCTCAAAAAACTCTCGATAGTGTAATAGCTCGATATGACCTAAAGATCAAACAGTTTTCACAAGAGGCAAAAGATGCTCTTTTAAAATATGATTGGCCAGGCAATATAAGAGAACTTATCTCCGTTGTAGAGAGAGCGGCAATTTTAAGTGATGATGAAAAGATTACGCAAAAAGATCTCTTTTTGGAGAGCAGAAGTAGTAAAAAAAGTATAAATAGTATGGAAAAAGAGTTGATTCAAGAGGTGCTTCAAAGTGTTGATTACAATATAAATGAGGCTAGTAAGATGTTAGGAATGAGCAAAAGTTCGACAATGAACAAGATAAATAAATACAATATAGAGGTAATAAAATGAGAAAATATACCGTAGCCATAGTAGGTGCAACAGGAGCGGTTGGTGAAGAGTTATGTAGAGTATTAGAGGATTTGAACTTTCCAGTTGGAGTTCTTATACCACTAGCAAGTGCTAAAAGTGCTGGACTTGATGTAGAGTTTAAAGGTAAAAATTATAAAGTTATAGAGCTTACCTCTAGTGTATTTGAAGAGAAAGAGGTGGACATCGCTTTTTTTAGTGCAGGTGGTAGTATATCAGCTAAATTTGCACCATTTGCAGCAGAGGCAGGAGCCGTTGTGATAGACAATACAAGCCACTTTAGGATGGACAGTGATGTTCCTCTAGTCGTGCCGGAGTGCAATCCAAATGACATAAGCGGATGGAAAAACAGAGGAATTATAGCAAATCCAAACTGCTCAACCATACAAATGGTGCAAGTTCTAAAGCCACTCGATGATGTTTTTGATATAAAAAGAGTAGATGTAAGCACATATCAGGCAGTTAGTGGAGCTGGCAAAAGCGGTATGGCTGAGTTAGTAAATCAGATGCAAGACTTTTTTGCATTTAAATTGGACGAGAGTAAAGTTGAGAAATTTCAACATAGAATCGCACTAAATGTTATACCTCATATCGATGTTTTTGGTGATAACGACTATACAAAAGAGGAGATGAAGATGGTAAATGAAACCCAAAAAATTCTCCATAAAGATGTAGAGGTAAGCGCTACTTGTGTAAGAGTGCCGATCCTTAGAAGTCATAGTGAAGCTATCACGATTCACTTTAATCACCCAGTTGACGCGGATAAGGCGAGAGAGATTTTAAGAGATGCTCCAAATATCGTAGTAGTTGATGAGCCAAGTAAAAATGAGTATCCTATGCCTATAATTTCAACTGATACAGATGAAACATTTGTTGGAAGAGTTAGAAAAGATATATATAGAGACAATGTGCTTCATCTGTGGTGTTGTGCAGATCAGATTAGAGTAGGAGCTGCTACAAATGCGGTAAGAATCGCACAAAAGTGGATAGAGAGCGAAGGATAAATTGATGAGTAAAATTTTTGTAGATGCTTGTAGAGGCAAAAAAACACCATATACTCCGGTGTGGATGATGAGGCAAGCGGGTCGTTATCTGCCAGAGTATATGGAAGTAAGGGCGGAAGCTGGAGATTTTTTGTCTCTTTGTAAAGATCCGAAAAAAGCTTGTGAAGTTTCTCTTCAGCCTGTAGATATAGTTGGTGTTGATGCTGCTATCATGTTTAGTGATATCTTAGTGGTTCCACTAGAGATGGGTATGGAGCTAAAGTTTGTAAAAGGCGAGGGACCGGTTTTTTCAAATCCTATCACTTCGCTTGAAGATGTAGAAAAACTTGATGTACAAAAAGCTGCCAATGAACTTAAGTATGTATATGATACTATCAAACTCATAAGAGGAAAACTAGCAGCAGATAAAGCTCTGATCGGTTTTTGTGGGGCTCCTTGGACACTTGCAACATATATGATAGAGGGCCAGGGAACCAAGACTTATAACAAAGTTAAAAAGATGATATATACAAATCCAAACCTCATGCATGCGCTTCTTGCAAAAGTGACTGAAGCGTTGAAATTGTATATGGAAAATCAGATAAAAAGCGGCATAGATGTAGCCATGGTATTCGACTCTTGGGCGGTAGCACTTGAGCAGAGTGCTTATTTTGAATTTAGTTGGAAATACATCAAAGAGTTGACGAGCTTTTTGAAGAAAAATTATCCAGATACTCCTATCATCGTATTTCCAAAAGGGATAAGCGGTTATCTTGATGAGATAGATGGCGAATTTGATGTATTTGGCGTGGATTGGTCAACTCCGATGGAACTGGCTAAAGAGAAACTAGGTGATAAATATATACTTCAAGGAAATATGGAACCAACAAGGCTTTATGATAAAAAAGCGATAGATGAGGGCGTCGATAGAGTTATAAAAGTGATGAAAAATGAGAGACATATTTTCAATCTAGGTCATGGAATTTTACCTGATGTTCCAGTAGAAAATGCAAAGTACTTTATAAAAACAGTACAGGAAAAAACAAAAAATCTATGAGTGAAATCATATTTGGACCAGTCAATTCAAGAAGATTTGGCAAATCTTTAGGAATCGACCTTTCCCCTGCGCTAAAACAGTGCAATTTTGATTGTGTTTATTGCGAGCTAAAGGGCGCTAAACCTATAAAAGAGATGCAAGAAATTGTGAGCGTTGATGAGGTGATATCGGCACTAAAAATTGCACTTAAAAAACACTCCGATATAGATGTCATCACGATTACTGCAAATGGAGAGCCGACTCTATATCCATATCTTGATGAACTTGTAGATGAGATAAATAAGATAAAAGGTGACCATAAACTACTGATTTTAAGCAATGGTGCAAATATCGTCGATCAAAATGTGCAAAAAAGTTTAGCAAAGATAGATATAGTAAAACTTTCACTAGATTGTGTTAGCCAAAAATGTTTCAAAAAGATAGATAGAGCATATAACGACATAGATATTGAAAAAATTATAAAATCTATGAGGAGTTTTAGAAAAACCTACAAAGGCTCTTTAGTTATAGAGGTTTTGGTAGTTGAGGGCATTAATGATAAAGACGAAGAGTTTGAGAAATTAAATCTAGTTTTAAATGAAATTAACCCAAATAGAGTAGATATAAGCACTATAGACAGACCACCAGCCTATAGAGTCAAACGAGTCAGTATGGAGAGATTAAAAGAGCTCTCTTTGAAGATAAAAAACCTACATGTAAGTCTTGCATATAGAAAAGAGTATCAAGGTAAAAAAGAAAATTTTAGAGAAGATGAAATACTAAATCTGATTTCAAAGAGACCTCAGAGCCAGCAGGATATTGAGTTGGGTTTTGATGATGAAAGCAAAACTAGATTTGAAAAACTACTAAAGAAAGATTTAATTCATAAAGAAGAGATTGCGGGAAGTCTGTTTTATACAAGGTGAGCTAAAAAGCCCACCTTGTAATTTGTTAAGCTAAAGCTTTTTCTCTTTTTACTTTGCCTTTTTGTATCATATACACAGTTATATATATGGCAGCTCCAATTACATAAGATATGTAGTGGGTTGGAAAATCCAAATGTGTAGCCATGATTTTAGGCAACATCATAAATGGTATCAGTGCTATAAGCAATAGTCTTTCAAGAGTATTTGTTTTTGTAAGCATAAAGCCCTGAGTTGCAGAGGTAAATGCAAACATTCCAGCCACTGCTCCTGCGAAGATAATCAATATCTCCAGAGGATTTGATATCCATATCCATTTAGATGAGTCATTTGGATCAGTTGGATCTACATACTCTATCATTAGAAGGTTATTATTGAAAAAGAACATAAATGGCAATATCGCAGTTCTGATATCATAGAAAAACCCTTGAAGACCTGTTTTTATAGGATCGGCTTTTGCGATTCCGGCTGCGGCATATGCCGCTAGACCAACAGGAGGTGTATCATCAGCTAGGATACCAAAGTAGAACACGAACATATGAGCTGCAATCATCGGTATAACATATCCATTTTGGTTTGCAAGATCCATGATAACAGGTGCAGTTAATGAAGCCATAACGATATAGTTCGCAGTTGTTGGAAGTCCCATACCAAGTATCAATGATGTGATAGCAGTGAAAAGAAGTACAAGTATGATGTATCCATGAGAAAGCTGATCGATAACATCAGAGAGTATAAGCCCTATACCTGTAAGGGTAACAGATCCCACGATGATACCAGCAACACCAGTGGCTATAGCGATCGGAACCATGCTTTTAGCTCCATTTACCATGCCCCAACCTATATCAGTAAAACCTTGTATAAATGTCTGTTTTGTTAACTTCTCTTTTTTCATGATAGCAGCTATCGGTCTTTGAGTGATCATGATAAGCATCATAAACATGATGGCATTAAACGCTGCACTTTGAGCAGAGTGTCTTAGTATGATCAAAGTGTACATCAAGAAGAAGATAGGAATGATATAGTGAATACCACTTATAAATATCGGCCATGCACGACTTAACTTACTAGGATCCTCACCTTTAAGCCCCTGTTTTTTAGCCTCTAAATGGACTATATAAAATAGAGCAAAATAACTAGTAAAAGCAGGCACAAAAGCTGCAAAAACTATCTCTGTATAGTTTAGTCCTAAAAATTCCGCCATGATAAATGCGGCAGCTCCCATGATCGGAGGCATTAATTGACCATTTACTGAGGATGCAACTTCGACGGCTCCGGCTTTATGAGCAGGAAATCCCAATCTTTTCATCAACGGAATCGTAAAAGTTCCTGTTGTAACTGTATTTGCTATGGAAGAACCAGATATGATTCCCATCATACCAGAAGCTGCAACTGAAGCCTTTGCGGGACCTCCGTCAAATCTTCCTAGTAGGGTATATGCAAGGTCTATAAAGTATTTACCAGCCCCAGCTCTATCAAGTAGTGCTCCAAACAGAACAAATAAAAATACATAACTAGCACTAACACCCAAAGGAACTCCAAAAATTCCCTCTGTGGTTAGAACCATTTGACCCATTAATTTGCTGACACTTGCACCTTTGTGTGCTATGAGATCAGGCATATAAGGACCAAATACATCATAAATCATAAATATCACTGATATGAGTGGCAAAGGAAGCCCCATGACCCTTCTAGCTCCCTCAAGTACAATTATACAGACTATTACGCCTACAATGACATCTGTTTGTGTCCATGCACCCGAACGCATCGCTAGATTGTTGTATTCGTACCATTTGTATAGAACAACTACTACACCAACAATAGCAAATGCAAAATCATACCAAGTTATCTTTTTTCTTAAATTTACAGTTTTAAATATAGGATATACTGTATAAGCTAAAATAACAGCAAACGCCAAGTGTCCCGCTCTTGCAAATACGCTATTGATAGGATTCAGAACTATATACATTTGAAATGCTGACCAAGTAAAAGCGATAACAGCTATAAACCAATACTGCCAAGTGTTTTCAGCAAAGTTTCTTTGTCCTTCTAGTTCACTGATGAGTGTCTCTTCATCGATGGAGTCTTGAGGATCTGGTGGAACTTCTTCTTTAAGGTGAGATAGATTCTCTAGCGCACCTTCATTGTCCTTTTCAATCTCTTCAAGATACTCTTTCTCTCTTTGGATTTTTTTCTTCAACCTTTCCTCCTTATTGTTAAAAGGGTATTTCTAAACACTAAGATAATGAATAGTGATTAAAAATACCCTGTCTTCATTACGATTTTCGAAGCTCTACATGTAGAGCTTCGAATTTTAGAAAGTTACTATAGAATTCCTGCTTCTTTAAATGCTTTAATTGCACCTGGATGTTGAGGGATACTCAAACCATCAAGTAGGCTTTTCTTAGTAATTGTTTTATATGCTGGGTGAAGCTTTTTGAAAGCTGCGAAGTTATCTAAGATAGTTTTCATAACTGTATAGACAACTTTATCACTAGTTTTTGCGCTAGTAACCAAAACAGCTTTTACACCGATACTTGGAGTATCATGAGTAACACCTTTGTAGAATGTTCCTGAAATGATACCTTTTGCATAGTAAGGATACTTTTTAACTAGCATATCAACTGGTTTTCCTTCGATAGGAATCAAGTCAATATCAACTGAGTTAGCAGCATCTTTGATATTTGCTGTTGGGTGACCAAATACTGCAAAGTAACCATCTACATGGTCATCTTTAAGTAGTGTAGGACCTTCACTTGAGCTAAGCTCATCTATTTGTTTCAAATCAGAGTGTTTGATACCGAATGCTTTAAGAACTATCTCAGTAGTCATTCTAGTACCTGAGCCCGGGGTGT
>Ga0256840_1002911_pt1 | contig 14483 bp, 15 predicted proteins | sample 355202metaG_FD_185969 | JGI IMG/M metagenome (GOLD analysis project Ga0256840, IMG submission 185969) | Hydrothermal vent microbial communities from Mid Atlantic Ridge, Atlantic Ocean - 355-202 | ecosystem: Environmental > Aquatic > Marine > Hydrothermal vents | place: Atlantic Ocean: Mid...
ACCAAAATCATTGGTGATGACCTTATGAAATATCCTGCAGCCGATTTTTTACCTATTTCTTTGGGTATAGTTTTTGGCATCTTATTGGGTAGTATTCCTTTTTCTGTTCCTGGTATTGGTAGCATAAAACTGAGTTTTGTTGGTGGGATTTTGCTTACTGCTTTGCTTCTTGGAAGAAAGGGTAGGATTGGACCTATTGTTTGGCAACTTTCGCCTCACTCAACAAGTATGATGAAAACTCTTGGTCAGCTTATTTTTATGGCTACAATCGGCACAAATGCAGGTAAATATCTAGTAGAAGCAGTCTCTCAAAATGGCTTTATGCCAGTTTATATAGCTCTATTTGGTCTCATAGTTCCTATAATGATAATGACCATCGTTTGCCGTTTCTTTTTAAAGATGAATTTCATAAATATCTTAGGACTTCTATCAGGTGCGATGGTATCAACACCAACTCTAACTATGGTAAATAATACTACAAAATCAGAGTATTCATCTATCTCTTATGCTGCAGTATATCCCATGAGTTTAGTTTTGATGATAATTTTAGCTCAATTTGGTATGAAAATATTTTAATGATGTTTATAAAAGATAAGCTTATATTGATTGGAGCTTCCACTGGTGGTCCTGGTCATTTAAAGAAAATTTTTACGAGTTTGGATAGTGGTTTTTCAACTCCCGTCATAATAGCACAACATATGAATTGTGTTTTTATAAAAAGTTTTGTAAAGCAATTTGATGATGAATTGCCTTTTAATTTTTATCTTGCAGATAGCAAACATGATATAAAAAAACACAGTGTACATATTTGTGGTACTCATTGTGAGATTAGTAAAAGAGATGGGCATCTAAAGTTGCAAAGTACAAATAATGTTATATCGAATTATAATCCGAGTGTAGATTGTCTTTTTAATTCTGCTATAGAGTTATGTAGTGATTATGATGTTTTGGCAGTATTGCTTACAGGCATAGGTAGTGATGGTGCTAAAGCAATGAGCAATCTTAAAGATGCTGGGGCAACTTGTATTGCTGAGAGTGAAGAGAGTGCTATAGTTTATGGTATGCCAAAAAAAGCAGCAGAATTTAATAGTAAGATAAAAGTCATGAACCTAAATGATATAATAAAATATATTAAAAGATTTGGTAATTAAATGTTTTTTCGTAAAAAAAGTCCTTATGTTAAGCCAGTAGAAAAACCAGTAAAAGAAGAATTTAGTACGTTTGGTTTTAACGATGTATTACAGTATATAAAAAGAGAAACAGGTGTTGATTTATTTATAAAAAAAAGTATTATTGAAACTAGATTGAAATTTTTCTGTGAAGATAGAGATATTGGTAGTTTTAAAAAACTTCATGATGCTATACAACATAAAGATGATTTAAAACAAGAACTTATAAATTTACTCACAGTAAATGAAACATATTTTTATAGAGAAGAAAAACAGCTACAAGAAGCAGTTGCTTTTGCAGATGGTATTGATAGTGATTTGAACATACTTTGTGCTCCTTGTGCTTCAGGAGAAGAAGTTTACACACTCAATATGATGATAAATGAGCAGTTAGGATTAACAAAAAAGTTTACAATTAGAGGAATAGATATAAATACTGAAGCAATTAAAAAAGCAAATCAAGGCATATATTCACAAAGGTCATTGCACAAATTATCACTTGAGCTTAAGGATAAATATTTTATTTTGGATAAAGATACGTATAGTGTAAAAAAGCATCTTTTTTCTGCTGTTAGCTTTTCTAAAGTTAATATATTTGATAATTCATTTATAAATATGGGGAGTTTTGATATTATTTTTTCTAGAAATATGCTTATCTATTTTGATGATGAATTTAGAGTAGCTGCGATGAAAAGATTTGCACAACTTTTAAAACCAGAAGGTAGGCTTTATTTGGGGCATGCTGACATTGTTCCAGAGAATAAGTGGCTCAACAAGCACGGCTTTGGTAGCAGTTGTTATTATACTAAATATTAGTTATATTTTTTAGTTTAACATACATCATAGCTGTCATAATAGCATCATTGATTGCATCATGTTGACCAAAAATCGGCAGTTCTAAATCTTCCATGATTGAATTAAATTTTAAATCTACAATGCCTTGAGGATTAACCCTACTTTTTTTAGCGTAATAGCTTTTAGAAACTTCTATCTGTTTGTTTGGAAGCTTAATGCCTAAGTATGGTTTTAGATACTTATTTATCATTTTAACATCAAATTCAAGGTAGTATCCAACAAGAGGACGAGAGCCTACAAAGTGCAAAAACTTGTCCAGCGCTTCATTTGGTTCACTTCCATTTTGTAAATCTATATTTCTAATTCTGTGTATTTTTATACTTTCTTCATTTATATCTTTAGTTGGCTTTACAAAAATCTCAAATTTTTCAGAAGTTATTATCTTATTTTTTCTTACTTTTACAGCTCCGATAGAGAGTATTTCATCTGTTTTTGGATTTAGTCCAGTTGTTTCAGTATCATAAACGACATATTCATCCAAAGGTGGCTCTTCAAACAAAAAAGCGTACTTATCATCTTTTAATTTTTTTCTATTAAAGTGTTTTGAAATATTATTTATCATTATTGAATCATATTTAGTTTAAAATTGTGTTTTAAAAAGTTTTTAAATTTATCAACTATTTTGAAACTATCTTTTAAAAGATCTAATTCTAACTGATTAAGATTGTCTATATCAATAGTATTGTCTGGATCTTCTTCATGGTCAAAGTATCTTAGCCTCTCTTGTAGTCTCAAGTTTAAGAGCGTGTCAAAAGCTTCCTCAACCAAATCACATACGCATCCATCCATAATCTGAAGTTTTTTTAACTCTCTTATTCTGCTATTTGTATTTGTAACCCGTACACCATGTTCAAGAGCCATACTTCTTATGCCTTGAACTATTGGAAAAATCCCACCTTTTTTTACATCTATATGGTGATTTTTTGAAACTAGATTTGAAAACATCCCAATGGGGGTTTCAAAAAGAAGAGCAGCTTTTGCAAAGTTTGCCATAAAAACACTTCTATCTTTGACTCCATCAAAAATCATATCTTTTAGTTCTGTGAGTAAATCATGGTTTCCTGCAACACTCATAGCATCAAAAAATATTGCCAAGTGCATATAGTCATCCCCAACTGGAGCTTCAAGCCACCTATCTATCTCGCTTTTATAAGCAGCTACATTTTTTCTCCAGTACTCATTTGATACCATTATGTTTCCATCGCATTTTGGAAATCCGAAATCTATCAGTATGCTAGTGAATTTTTCCATGCACTCTTTGTAGTCTTCTACATTTGCATCATTTACAATGATGAGGGCATTATCTTGGTCGGTTTTAAGCATCTGTTCTTTTCTGCCTTCACTTCCCATGACTACAAGGCACGCTTTTTTAGCTAACTCTTTTGGAACTATCATTTCATAAAGTTTTTCATATATCTTTTCATTAAGTTCTGAGATAAGTTTTGAAATATACTCTACTTTAGTACCTTTAGCTTGTAATTTTTTGATGATATTGATAAAATCTGCACTTGCTAATTTTAACTCTTCAATGGAAGTTGCTTTTTTTATTTGTACGGCAACCAAGTAAGTGTGATTTGCAAAATAACTAAGTAGGTCTAGCTGTTCTAGTACTCCTATGACTTTGTCCTGTTTTGTTACGATGATTCTTTTAATTGAATTTTTGGTAAAAGAGAGCAGGGCATTAAACAAAAAATCATCGTGTTCTATAGTTATGATTGGGCTTAAAGCTATGGGACCAATGGGTCCAAATTTATCGTAATCTTGATAAAGTATGTGTTTTCTAAGTATGCTATCAGTTACAATACCTAGTTTGCCATCATCTTCTACCAATATGCAGTTTGTTTTTAGTTTTTCCATCTCTTTTAGTGCATCCATAATAGGCTTGTCTTTATCGACAATACAAGGTTGATGCAGATAAGAATCACTGACACGCGCTATCATAAATCCTGACATCTGTGTTGTGTACTCTTTGTGTTTGGAAGATTGAATTTTATTTGCTAAATCTTGTATGAAAAAGTTTTTAAATTGAGTATTAGACTCCATCAAATCTTTAAAATCTTGTTTCTTCATTTCAAAACAGATAAGTTCTTCAAGAACAGTAAAAGTGTCTTCAGTTTTATCATATATAAGTGAATCAGCATCAAAAGTATTGGCATTGTCATGCACTTTTATAAGTTCACCTTTATGATACTCTCCAACTTCACCTTTTATAATCAGGTATAAAAATTCTGAAATTTTATCAGGAGATATAAGAATAGTATCTTTTACATAGTAAGCGATATCCATAGAGGTAACAGCTTTTTTAACTTCTTTTGGTGTTAGTAGTTCAAATGGATGGATAGATTTTAAAAATGCTTCTTGATCGTGTAAGCTCATTTGTGACCTTAGTATTAGACTTCTATTAAGTTATCACAAATAAGTTAAGAAAAGGCTAAAAGATAGGAGACACACAGTGTTTTACTGTGTGTCTGTGTATTTTAGTGAGTTGCCCCACCAGCTCCTCTAGGGATTCTGATGCTTTCAACTAGATCTTGAATATGTTGTGGTGGTGGTGGAGTCATTTTACTCACAACCAACGCAACAATAAAGTGTAAAATCATACCAATAGTACCTATACCAGTTGGAGCAATGCCCCATAGATAATCAGCTTTATCTCCGCCCATAAATACAAAGTAAACTATGTATCCAAAAGTAAATATTAGACCAGATAACATACCAGCAATAGCGCCTTCTTTATTCATTCTTTTATAGAAAATTCCCATAACTATTGCAGGGAAGAATGATGCAGCCGCAAGTCCAAATGCAAATGCAACAACTTGTGCAACAAACCCCGGAGGATGAATTCCTAAATAACCGGCAACTACAATAGCAACAACAGCTGCTAAACGTGCAGCCACAAGCTCTGCTTTTTCACTTAAAGTAGATTTGCCTGTTGCAGGGTCTTTGAAAAGAACTTGTCCTAAAAGGTCATGTGCAATTGAAGTAGAGATAGTCAGAAGTAGACCAGCTGCTGTTGAAAGCGCTGCTGCAAGACCACCTGCTGCGATAATTGCAATAACCCAATTAGGAAGACCAGCTATTTCTGGATTTGCAAGAACTATAATATCACGATCTAAGTAAAGTTCATTTACTATTTTACCGTTTGACCTCATTTCTTCTGAACTTACATTGTGCTGAGGCATTGAGTTAGTTGTTAAACGTTCTCCACTAGCACCTCTTTTTTGTCCATCATACTTTGGTTTACCTTTTCCTTCAAATGCTTTGCCAGAAGCAAATTGCATTTTACCATCACCATTTCTATCAGTCCAACCAATAAGTCCAGAATTTTCCCAATTTTTAAACCAAGTACCGTTATTACCAGCTATTTCTCCACTTACAAACTTAGCATAATCTACGTTTTGTAGGTTTTTGATAAGGTTTATACGAGCAAAACTTGCAACAGCAGGAATTTGTGTATAAAGTATAGCGATAAATACTAAAGCCCAACCAGCAGAGATACGTGCACCCTTAACTGTAGGAGTTGTAAAAAATCTAACGATAACATGAGGAAGACCAGCAGTACCAAGCATCAATGCTGTTGTAAGCATAAATACATTCCAAGTACCACCATGGCTCACAGTATATGCACCAAAACCAAGGTCTGTCATAGAAGTATCAAGTGCATGTAGCAGATAACTTCCTGATTCTATCATCTTAACACCATCATCAAACTGGAACGGTATAGTTCCGCCAAAACCGATTTGTGGTAAAAATGTTTGAGTAACTTGAAGAGAAAGAAAGATTGCAGGAACAGTAAATGCAAAAATCATAACACAGTATTGTGCAACTTGTGTATAAGTAACACCTTTCATACCACCAAGAACAGCATAAATAAATACGATAAACATACCTATATATATACCCATATTTACATCAACTTGTAAGAATCTTGAAAAAACAATACCAACACCTCTCATCTGTCCAGCAACATATGTAAACGAAATAAAGATTACACATATAACAGCAACAGTACGAGCGAAGTCAGAATAGTATCTGTCACCAACAAAATCAGGAACAGTAAACTTACCAAATTTTCTCAAATATGGCGCTAAAAGCATTGCAAGTAGTACATAACCACCTGTCCAACCCATCAAATAAGCACCACCATCACTACCTTTTAGTGATACGATACCAGCAAGTGAGATAAAAGAAGCTGCACTCATCCAGTCTGCACCAGTTGCCATACCATTTACTATAGGATGAACTCCACCGCCCGCTATATAAAACTCTTTAGTTGTTCCAGCTCTTGCCCATATCGCAATACCGATATAAAGAGCAAACGATAGACCAACAAATAGATAAATTAAACTTTGTAATTCCATTTTATTCCCCTTTATTCGTGAATGTCGTATTTTTCTTCAAGTGCTTCCATTCTTTTTGCGTAAACAAAAATAAGCACCATAAAGACATATATTGCACCTTGTTGTGCAAACCAAAATCCTAGTTTAAATCCTCCAAATGTGATAGCATTTAGCTCATCTATGAAGATAATACCGCATCCGTAAGATACAGCGAACCATACAACTAACAGTTTGAGAATTAACGATACATTCTCTTTCCAATAAGCTTCTGCAGCTTCCTTGTTCATAGGGTCTCCTTATTATTTGATAGTCTCATCGAGATAAGATAACTCAAATCTCAATTCCTCTTACTAAAGTGCAGCCTTGCGGTCAACTTTTTAGCTACTGTCATAATATGTACTTAAAATAGCATTAGCATAGCAATATAGATTATTTAGTGTTATAGCGACTAACTTTTTGTTTTATGTGTAAAATTGAAACAATTAAAAATTGTAATATAATAGTGGAAAATAATTAGGAATATTTATGAATAAAATTATAGAAGATTTTTTGGCAACGGTTAATTCTCTACATCAACTCAAAGTTGAAAACTTGCCTGAGGATGTTTTAAATGAGATGCTTAAGATGGAAGCAAATGAGCTTTACAAATTGTGCACCCAATTTATCGTTTTACAACACAATGTGCCTACTGAAGAGAAAATGATAACTATGGACGAAGATGAATTATTAACACTTGTTGATGACTATGCCAAGGGTTTACTCAAACGCTTTAAAGGGCAAAGGTGAGTAGGTTGTTGTTATTAACTCTGCAATAGAGTTTGCAAGTATCTTGTAGCCTTCTGCATTTGGGTGTACTTGGTCTATTTTCAAATAACTATCACCAAGTATATTTTCAAGCGAAGTATCATCTAGTGGTACATTTAATTCATCGGCTATTTCATGATACATTTGAGCAGTAGATAGCGTTAAAATCTCTACAGTTGGAACTCCTACAAGAACTACATGTATGTTTTTCGCTCTTGCAAGCTTTATCATAGATATGATATTTTCTTTTGCTTTGGTTAGACTTCTTCGTCTTATAATGTCGTTTCCACCATGGCAAATAACAAGTATTTGCGGTTTGTATTTTTCGAGAAGACTTGGTAATCTTTTTAGCCCTTCACCTGTAGTTTCTCCATTTACTCCTGCATTGATTACTTCTGTGTTGAGTAATACAGAAAGCTGAGAAGGATAGTTTTGTTCACTATCAACTCTGTAACCATAAGTAATACTATCACCAAATGCAAGCACTTTTGTATCTAAGGGTAGCATTATAGCTCCGTCATACTCTTCGCTAGAAGTGTCAAAAAAGTTAAAAATAACAATTGCAATGATGCCTAAAAAGATTAATTTAATTATACTCATAGCAGATTATACCAAGTTATGCTAACATTCCACTAAAAAGAGATAAATTGATAAAAAAAGATATAGATTGGATAGCGGTTGGAGCTTTGATTACTGCTACGATGGTTTGGGCAAGTTCATTCATCGCTTTAAAATCTGCAATAGGACCCATAGGACCTATGAGTGTTATTTTTGGAAGAATGCTTCTAGCTAGTTTATGTTTTGTATTTTTTATAAAGTCATTTTTGAATCTAAAATTTAGCAAAGAAGATATCAAGTACATAGGACTTATGGTTTTGTTTGAGCCATGCTTATACTTTATATTTGAAGCTAAAGCATTAGAGCTTACAAGTGCCGGTCAAGCAGGTATGATAACTTCTATGATGCCTCTCATAACAGCTGTTGGAGCTGGCATATTGCTAAAAGAAATCATAACTAAAAAAGTCATTATTGGTTCTCTTTTGGCTGTAAGTGGAGCAATCTGGCTGAGTTTGTCTTCTGACGCAGATATAAACGCTTCAAATCCATTGCTTGGGAACTTTTTAGAGTTTTGTGCGATGATTTGTGGAGCAGGGTATGCAATCTCAATCAGGCGTTTGAGTGAAAAGTTTTCAGCTCTATTTTTAACTGCAATCCAAGCCTTCGCTGGTATGATTTTCTTTTTTCCTTTTGCGCTTTGGGAGTACAATACGATAGATATGGTTTTTACCAATGAATCTTTATTATGGGTAGTATATTTGGGTATTATCGTAACACTTGGTGGATATGGACTATTTAACTTTGCACTTGGAAGGATGGAAGCTAGCAAGGCATCTGTCTATATAAACCTTATTCCTGTTTTTTCTGTTGTTTTAGCATATTTTATACTAGGTGAAAAGCTGACATTTACAGGTATGATTGCATCAGCTATTATATTGTGTGGAGTTTTTATCTCACAAATGCCAGCAGAACGAATAAAGCAAGCCCATATCAGACGAAAAGCACGAAAAAAACGGTTTTGATGAACTCCTGATTTACTGTACTTTTCATTTTTGATGCATAAAACTTGCTCGTATATCTGATATAGAGATAAATAGTCTATTTTTTTCATTTTCAAATGACTTAAAACCAAATTTTTCATAAAAAGATTTTACGCCATCTTTAGCATCCACAATTACAATAGCAAATCCAACTGTATCGCTAGCATTTAGTAGCTTTTGTAAAGCATCTATAAGTAACAAAGAACCTATGCCTTTGTTTGCGTATTGTTTATCTACGGCTAACCGCGCTATTAGCCCAGCAGAAGTACTGTTTTTGTGTTTTTTTTGTAATTTATTTGGCAGTTTTTCCAAGTTGACACTTATCATACTTAAAGTATAAAATCCCACTATAATAGATTTGTCATCTTCGCCTTCTATAATATAAGTACGAGAATTGTCTTTAAGTGATTGTTGATTTGCTGTGAGCTTAAGATAAGTGTTTAATGCGACTATTGTGCAGTCAAATTTCTCACGATTATGTATGTTTTTATCAAGAGCTGTGCTTATCATCTAAAGTATTTTATCTCTATATTGTTTAAACGCCTTATTTAGGTTAAAGTTTACTTCGGCTGGTTTATTTACAGCTTCTAAAAAAAGTAAACTATCTTCTTTGCCGAGTAATAGGGAATTTTCAGCTTTCATAATATGGTTTGCTTTTTCTATAGCAGCATTTAGCACAAATGAGTTTATACTAGATATGCCAATCAAAGAAGCAGCTTTTGAGAGTAATTCTTGAGTATCAAGGCTAACTCTAGCAGTTATTCTAGGCGATATAGTTGTCATAATAAATCCTTTATATGTGACATATTGGCACACATAAGGATTTTACCACTTTTTTGTATTTAAGTCAATAAGTATAAGGTACGATGTCTATTGTCACTATTTTTTACCCAAACTGCACCATTTTCTGCTACAGCAAACTCAGCTTTTATGACAGCTAAATCTACATTTTTCAAAGGGTGCGGAGTATTTGGTATGTTTGCGTTTTTAGTTTCCCCTGTAAACTCTTTACATGTAGAGACAATTATTGCCATCCTGTAGACAAAAAAACTGTATAATAGATAAATTATAATTTATAGGACTTCCATATATGAACAAACTTACACTTGAAACTTTAGAGAGATGGCTATGGGATAGTGCTGATTTGATGCGAGGGCATATTGATAGTTCTGATTTTAAGAACTATATCTTTGGGCTACTCTTCTTAAAAAGAGCAAATGACCAATTTATAGAAGAAGCAAATATTGCTGTTGCTGATGATGGTGTAAGTTTTGAAGTTGCACTTCTTGATGAGGACTACCACCAATTTTTTATCCCTTTTGAAGCCTATTGGTCTGAGCTTACTAAAAAAACTGAAAACATTGGTCAAGCACTTGATAAAGCTTTTTCACTCATAGAAGAAAACAATCCACAACTTGAAGGTGTTATGACTGCCGTTCATTTTGGAGATACTGAAAAACTTCCAGATAACCTGCTTTCAAGACTACTGCAACACTTTAATAAATTTTCTCTTGCTAATGAACACTTAGATAATCCAGATATTCTTGGAAGTGCTTATGAGTATCTAATCCGTGAATTTGCTGATGATGGTGGAAAAAAAGGTGGGGAGTTTTATACACCAAAAGAGGTTGTTAAACTTGTTGTAAGCCTTATAAAGCCAGAAGCTGGAAATAGTGTTTATGACCCTACTTGTGGAAGTGGTGGTATGCTTATACAAAGTGCTAACTATATTAAAGTAAATGGTGGAGTTGTTGGTAAGTTTGTAGATGCCAAACTTTACGGACAAGAGAAAAACCTTGGAACTTGGGCTATATGTAAAATCAATATGATTGTTCATAACTTCAAAGATAGTGATATACGAAAAGGCGATACTTTATCAGCACCAAAACATTTAGAGAATGGCGAACTAATGACTTATGATAGAGTTATAGCTAATCCACCCTTTTCATTAAAGAAGTGGTGGGCTCCTGCTGAGATAGATACTAAACAAGATGAAAAAGGTAAAGAGATAGCACCAAAGTATAACTCTGTTGTATCTGATGAGTATGGAAGATTTAAGTATGGCATACCCCCAAGAGGTTATGGAGATTTAGCATTTGTTCAGCATATGGTCTCAGTTCTAAAAAATAATGGTCGTATGGGTGTTGTATTGCCACACGGTATATTGTTTCGTGGTGGAACAGAGGGCAAAATTAGAGAGGGATTACTTCAAGATGATTTAGTAGAAGCTATCGTTGGACTTCCTGAAAAACTTTTTTACAACACGGGTATTCCTGCTTCGATCATAATCATAAACAAAGCAAAAGCTGTAAACTTAAAAAACAAAGTTGTGTTTATAGATGCTTCAAGTGAGTATAAAGATGGGAAAAATCAAAACATTCTGACTACTGAAAATATCAAAAAAATAGTTGATGGATATGATGGACTTACAGAGATAGATAAGTTTATGAGAGTTGTTGATATGAGTGAGATAAAAGAGAACGATTACAACTTAAATATTTCACGATACATTGATACAAGTGAAGAAGAAGTTATTATTGATATTAAAGCTACTATGGAAGATATTAGTGAGTTGGAAGTAAAAGAGCAAGAGATAGATAATAAGCTCAATAATTATCTTACAAGTTTAGGTTTTTAGTATGATAGCCGATGGTTATAAAGATACTGAGATAGGTGTTATTCCTGTTGAGTGGGATGTTGTGAAACTTGAAACAATTTGTGATGTTAGAGATGGAACTCACGATAGTCCAAAATATCAAGAAAATGGAATACCATTTATCACTTCAAAACATTTAACAGATAATGGAGTAGATTTCAGCGATGTTAATTATATTTCAAATGAAGACCATATCAATTTTAGTAAAAGGTCATTGGTAGAAAATGGAGATATTTTATTTGGTATGATTGGAACTATTGGAAAGCCATTAATCGTTAATTATGATTTTGAGTTTTCAATAAAAAATGTTGCTTTATTAAAATTCAAAAACAATACGAAACTTAGCAACTCTTTTACTCTTAATTTATTGAAATCTACAATTATTGATAAGCAATTCAGCAAGTTGTCAAATGGTGGGGTTCAATCATTTATAGCTCTTGGTATGATTAGAAGTCTTAAAATCCCACTCCCACCACTAAAAGAACAAGAAAAAATAGCAGATATTCTCTGCTCTGCTGATGATAAGATAGATGCTATTGCTTCACAAATTCAAAAAGCCGAAACACTCAAAATTGGGCTACTACAAAAGCTATTAAGTGAGGGTATAGGACATAGTGAGTTTAAGGATAGTGAGCTTGGGAAGATACCTGAGAGTTGGGAGGTTGTTGAGTTAAAAAAACTATTGACTTTTAAGAATGGTGTTAATGCTTCAAAAGAACAGTATGGCAAAGGTTATAGATTTATTAATGTATTAGATATTATTAATAATCTTACTATTAAGCACGATGATATAATAGGACTTGTTGATATTACTGATAAAGAATTTGAATTATATGAAGTAAAATATGGAGATATATTATTTCAAAGAAGTTCAGAAACAAGAGAAGAAGTTGGTCAATCTAATGTATATTTAGACAAAGAACAATCAGCTACTTTTGGTGGATTTGTAATTAAAGGAAGTGCCAAGCAAGAATATAATCCAGTGTTTATGAATTACTTATTTAAGATACCTACTATACGAAAACAAATCACTTCAAAAAGTGGTGGAAGCACAAGATACAATATTGGTCAAAGTAGCTTAAATCAAGTAGTTGTTCAATTCCCACCCCTCAAAGAACAAAAACAAATAGCCGACATCTTATCAACTGCTGATGAAAAGTTAGAAGTGCTTAGAGCTAAAAAGCAGAAGTATGAAACACTCAAAATTGGTTTATTACAGAAGCTTTTGAGTGGAGAGCTTAGGGTATGAAAAAAAAGTTAAACAAACAAAGTGTTCAAGAATTTTCAAACTTTGTAATCTTCAAGATAGAAGACTCCAAAGTAAATATTGATGTGAAGTTTCAAGATGAAACGCTATGGCTTACTCAAAAACAGATAGGTGAGCTTTTTGCAAGAAGTAGAACAACGGTTACTGAACACCTTAAAAATATATTTGGCAGTGAAGAACTTGATGAAAATGCAGTATGTCGGAATTTCCGACGCACTGCAAATGATGGTAAAAGTTATGATACTAAATATTATAATTTGTCAGCTATTATCGCCGTTGGATATAGAGCAAATTCTCATCGTGCAACAGAGTTTAGAAAGTGGGCAACAGAAATCTTACACGAGTATATCATCAAAGGTTTTGCTATGGATGATGAGCGATTAAAACAAGCAAAACATTTTGGACAAGACTATTTTGATGAGCAGTTAGAGCGAATACGAGAGATACGAGCTAGTGAGAGACGCTTTTATCAAAAGATAACTGACATTTATACTCTTAGTGCTGATTATGATAAAAATGCACCACTTACTTTGGAGTTTTATGCAACCGTGCAAAATAAAATGCACTGGGCTATTTGTGGTAAAACGGCAGCTGAAATCATATACAGTGAAGCAGATGCAAGTAAGATATATATGGGATTAAAAACTTGGAAAAATGCACCCGATGGTAAAATACTAAAATCAGATGTAAGTATCGCTAAAAATTATCTCAATATTGAGCATATAAAACAGCTAGATAAAATTGTTGTTGCATTTTTGGAACTGGCTGAGATTAGAGCCTCGCAGGCTATTGTTATGAATATGCAAGACTGGATAGTATTTTTAGATAGATTTATAGAACTTTCAAGCTACCCAATACTCTTAGATAGTGGAAAAATCTCAGCACTTCAAGCAAAACTAAAAGCCCATAGTGAATATGAAAAATATAGAGTTATACAAGACAAAGAATTTCTGTCTGATTTTGACAAACTACTCTTAGAGAGTAAAGAGGATAAATAAATGAGCGAATACTTACAAAGCGAACTCCCAGCAATAGAACTTTTCAAAAAGCTAAAATATGACTACTTTGATGCTAAGGGCGAGATGTATGAAGTTGTTCTTGAAGATAAACTAACAACGGCACTTAAAAAAATAAATCCTTGGCTAAATGAAAATAACCTTCAAAAAGTAGTTCGTAAAGTATTGGCTACAAGTAGTGTAGGTAGTTCTCTTATGGAGATAAACTCTGAGATACACAAACTTATTACTCGTGCCGATGCTCTATCTCTTAAACCAACACCACAAGAACATCCAAAAGCAGTAAAATTTATAGACTATGATAATCTTGATAACAATGAGTTTTTAGTAGTAAATCAAATGAAGTTCAAGGGAGAAAGAGCTAACTCTATCCCTGATTTAGTTGTATTTATCAATGGACTGCCACTTGCCGTAATAGAAGCAAAAAACCAAACAATAGACATAAGCGATATTCCAGATTTAGATTACTATCAAACCAACTCTCCAAAACTATTTCACTACAATCAAATAATAGGTGCTATTAACCGCATAAGTGGTTTATATGGAACAATAGAAGCTTCAATGAAGTTCTACTCAAAATACAATGAAAAAGCTTCTGTTGAACTCATAGAGCTTCTTGAAAATGAACCAACACCGCAAGATATACTTATCTACAACCTGTTTGAGCCAAGAAAGTTTTTAGACATCATCAAATACTTTGTAATTTTTGAAGTGGTTGAGGGCAAGACAATCAAAAAACTACCAAGATACCAACAACTTAGAGCAGTAAATAGAATAG
>Ga0256840_1002912_pt1 | contig 14476 bp, 13 predicted proteins | sample 355202metaG_FD_185969 | JGI IMG/M metagenome (GOLD analysis project Ga0256840, IMG submission 185969) | Hydrothermal vent microbial communities from Mid Atlantic Ridge, Atlantic Ocean - 355-202 | ecosystem: Environmental > Aquatic > Marine > Hydrothermal vents | place: Atlantic Ocean: Mid...
ATCTTAGAGCCTATTATCCCTCATGTATGTTGGGAGCTTAGTGAGAGATATTTTGGACTTAAAAATTTTAGAAAAATTGAGATAATCGATGAGGTTTTTGAAGAGGATAGTGTAAAGCTTGTCATCACAATTAACGGTAAAAAAAGAGATGAGATAGAAGTAGCAAAAGATATGCCAAAAGATGAGGTGCTTTTAAAGGCAAAAGAGAAAGCATCAAAGTGGTTAGAGGGAAAAAGTATCGCAAAAGAGATCTTTGTTCCGGGTAAACTTATAAATATAGTGGTTAAGTAAATTTTAAGTTGTGAATGTTGGATTATGAATGATGTGTAAAGAGGTGAAAGGATTAAAAATATGGAAACTATCAATGAGTATTGTTAATAAAATTCAATTCAACATTCAACATTCAGCATTTATAATTGTCTTATCTTTGCTGGTCTTTTGCGGTTGTGGCTATAAACCATCTTCATACTACACAAAGCAGGTTTTAGGAGATAAGATTTATGCAAAAGTGCTGATTGACATCAATGATCCTGAAAACTCCGTCTTGATAAAAGATGCTATAAACGAAGCGATTGTGAGTAGATTTAAATCAAAAATAGCCAAGAAGAGAGACCTTTCCAATACAGAACTTATTGTAAAGTTTAATTCAAAAAGTTTTACACCAATAGCGTATGATAAAGATGGTTATGTTATCGCTTATAAAACAAAAGTTTCATTAAACATAAGCTACATAGATAAGTTTGGTAAAAAAGGGAACATGGATGTCCAAGGGAGTTACGACTTTCCTATAGAAGCAAACAGTGTCATTTCTGATACAAAAAGGTTTGAAGCTATCAAATTTGCTTCATATAAGGCGCTTTCGGAATTTATATCAAAAATGTCCGTAAAAGGAATGGAAAATGTCAACAAAGATAAATGATATCATAAAAGAGAGTATCAAAAGAATACAAAAAGAGAAGATCTCTTTTACACCTGCTAATTATCAGGAGATTTTTTGTAAGGTTGCGAAAGAGAAGGGTTTTATCTTGGAAGATTGCAGAAGGGTAGAGAAATATATACAAAAGCTAGATAGAACCTTAAAAAATGAGATAAAAAATTTTAAGGTTAAAAACCTAGATGAGCTTTTTGCATTTTTATCTTCAAGACTCTCAAGAAGTTTAAAATCAGAAAGCGGTGAAATAGTCGAAGCCCTATATGTTTTAGTAAGAAGAGTTTTACAGGCAACCTCTGTTTTGCACAATAAAAAAGCAAAAGAGCTTAGCGATTACTCTTTGGAGAAACTAAAAACTAAAAACGATTTAAAAGTAATAGGAGAATTAAAAGACAAATGGTTTGACTTTTTAACAAGTTATGATGACTCATTTTTAAATAAGATAGATGCTTTATGCCCGGCTGATAAGAGTGATCTTGAAAAATTTGTAAACAATATAGTAAAATGTTTAAGCAGTAACAATGATAAAGATATATATAAAAAATTGGCACCTCTTGTAGTAGCAACCTTGGCACCCTCGATAGCTTCTAATGTAGATGATGAACTAGCAGCTATCAGCTATGAACTTAAAAACTCCCCGGAGATTTTAGCCACCGACTCTATACAAGATGATATCAAAAAGATGATAAAAAAGAGGGTAGAGTTAGATAAAAAAGAGTTAAAAAAGAAGTTTAGTGAAGTAGATAAGATCTTAGTTGAGATAGAGAAGAGACTTTTAGGGCTTATTGATACAAGTAATGTGAGCAACAAAAATGTAATCAAAGTAAGGGATGAGTTAAGAGATATAGACTTTAAAACCGATACATTTGAAGTAGTCCAAAAAAAATTGATAGGTATAGCAGATGCTTTAGAGTTTGAAACTAGAACTTTAAATGAGAAGATGAAAGAGAATCAAGAGGTTATTAAAAAGTTAAAACTTAGAAATGAAAAACTAGAACATGCCTTGGAGCTAGCTAAAAAAGAGGGCAAAGAGGACTTTTTGACAAAACTTCCTTCAAGAAGAGCACTTGATGATGAGCTAAAGAAGGTTGAAGAGGCATATAAAAGATATAAGATAGACTACTCTGTCTGCTTTGTAGACATAGACCATTTTAAGACTATAAACGATACATATGGTCACGATGCGGGGGATATAGTTTTATCGGCACTTGGAAAAGTCCTAAAACGATATACAAGAGATGTTGACTTTACAGGTCGTTATGGCGGGGAAGAATTTTTGATAATTCTCCCGAGTACGGAGCTAAATAGTGCTATAGAGTTTGCAAATAAGATAAAAGATATCATAGCCAACTTTAAATTTATCTATAAAAATGAGAGAATCGATGTAAAAGTTAGTATAGGTGTTAGTGAGAGAAAATTAAATAGCTCACTTCAAGAGACTATAAAAAAAGCTGATGAGATGCTATATAAAGCGAAAAAAGAGGGAAGAAACAGAGTCTGCCCGGCTCTTAATAAATGAGTTATAAAGAGTTTTTAGAGAACAAGCCTCTCTTCTATAAAGAGATAGATTTTGAAAGGATGCCCTCAGTTTGGCAGAAGATAAAACACAATTTTAAACTTCCAAAAATTATCCATATAGTCGGAACAAATGGGAAGGGTAGCACAGGTAGATTTTTAGCCTATTATCTTTATAAAAAGGGGTATAAAACCGGACACTACACATCTCCTCATATCCTAAGTTTTAACGAGAGGATTTGGCTAAATGGTAAAGATATTGATGATCGCTCTTTAGAAAATGCCCACAAAATTTTACAAAATATTTTAGAAAAAGATGATAGCAAAAGCTTGTCATACTTTGAATACACAACCCTGCTTGCTATGCAAATTTTTCAAGAGTGCGATTATATCATTTTTGAGGCAGGGCTTGGCGGTGAGTATGATGCTACAAGCGTGTTTGAAAATATTTTAACACTAGTTACTCCAATTGATTATGACCACCGGGAGTTTTTAGGCAGTAGTATAAAAGAGATAGCTAAAACAAAGCTAAAAGCGATAAAAAAGAGAGCTATCATAGGGTATCAGCCGCACTATGAGGTTTGGGATGTGGCTTTAGATTTATCTAAAAAGATGGGTTTTGAGGTTAAAGACTTTAAAGAGTTTATGGACAAAGATACAGAGTTTGAAGTCCGGCAATTTTTAAAAAGACACGCTTTTCCCTCTTTTTTTCAAAACAATATCTTTTTGGCTATATCTGCCATAATAGAGTTGGGATTTGAGTTTGATGTAAAACTTTTTGAAGGTGTAACTATCTTTGGAAGATTTCAAAAAATTGCACCCAATATCATCATAGATGTAGGCCACAATGCTTTAGCTGCAACCGCTGTAAAAGAGGCTTTAAAAGATAAAAAAGTTACTTTAGTATATAATAGCTACAAAGATAAAGAGTATGAAAAAATTTTATCTATTTTAAAGCCTGTGATCAAAAGAATCGAGATATTGCCGATTGATAACGAAAGAGCAGAAGAAAAAAAAGAGCTTTTAAGTGCCGTTGAGAGATTGGGTTTAAGTTATGGTGATTTTAAAGGTGTAAAAAAAGAGGAAAATTATCTGATATTTGGCTCTTTTAGTGTTGTAGAAGAGTTTTTAAAGGAATTTTTTGAGAGATAAGCTTACTATCATTATATCTGATGTCAATGGATCAAAGCATTATACCGTAAGTCAAATTATAAAAAAGATATTGCTTTATGTTGTGCTAGTTATTGTTTTACTTTTTGTTGTAGGTGTAGTATGGATAAAATTTTTGCTTGGTGAGGTTGATAATATTAACAAAAGAAAAGCAGTTTACGAAAAACGGTCCAAAGAGCTGCTTGTACAAAATAGAGAATTTTTTAATAAACTAAAAGTTTTAGAAAGCGACATCAAGATAAAACAAGAGAAACTTGATGAGATAAATGATAAGATATCTGACCTTGAAGAGAGTATGGGGCTAAAGAATGATATAAATAATACGATTGATACCAGAATTGATACACTAAAGCTGACATCTTTACAAAGAGCTATCTTTTTTAGAAATATTCCAAATGGCTCTCCCGTGCCATATAAGGGTATAACAAGCAAATTTGGATGGAGGAAAAACCCCATCTTAAAAAGAAGAGAGTTTCATCCCGGACTTGACCTAAGAGCAAAAGCCAGAGAAAAGATAGTAGCGCCGGCTGATGGGATCGTAGAGTTTGCCGGGTATAGCAAAAAAAGTGGGTATGGAAATTTGATCATAATTGATCATAATTACGGATTTAAGACTATGTATGGACACTTAAGTAAAATTGCAGTTAAGTTGGGTGATTATGTTAAAAAGGGAACAGTTATAGGGTATGTTGGTAGTACCGGTCTCTCAACGGGGCACCATTTGCATTATGGGGTTATGTATATACAAAGGATTCTAAACCCTATATATTTTGTAAAATGGAATAACAAAAATTTTGACTATATCTTTAAAAAAGAGAGGAGAGTAAAATGGCAATCTTTGATAAAAGCAGTACAGAATCAAATACTACTATCATCGCCGCAGGCACAAAAATAGATGGCGAGTTTCATATAGAGTGCAAGCTTCATATCGATGGAGAAGTTAGCGGCAAGATAGTATCATCAAATATAGTTAGTATCGGTAGTGGCGGGAGTTTTAACGGAGAGCTTGTTGCAAAAAAACTTATAGTAAGTGGCATCTTTGAAGGAAGTGCGGATAGTGAGAGTTTAGAGCTTTTGAAAGATGGAAAAATAGTCGGAAAGATTATCTCAAAAGATTTGATGATAGAGTCTGGCTCTATTTTTGAAGGTGAGAGTGAATTAAAAAAAGAGATAAAGTCAAATAGTGCAAGCGAAGATTTATGAATTTCTAAAAGATAAGGAGTTTGAGAGTAGACTTTTTATCGTTAAAGATAATAAAAACAGTGAAGACATCGCAGATGTTTGTAGCTTTTTAGGTTATAAAACTTTTTGCTTTCCGGAGATTAGAGCAGGATTTGGAGAAGATTTAAGAGCCTACAAGAGTGAGTTTGACGAACTTATAAAGAGTTTGTCACTCTTTTTTAGAGATAAAAGTAAAAAAAAGATCATTATCTCCCCTTTTTCTACTGTGGCTTATCCTCTGCCAAGAGAGGAACTTCTAAAAATAAAAACTATAGATTTTGCCCAAAGCTTGGATCTAAACAGCCTCAAAGATGAGTTTTTTTTATGGGGATATAGCTTTGTTGATATTATACAAGAGGTTGGCGAAGTCTCCTTTAGGGGCGATATTATCGATATTTTTCCTCCAAACAGTGAAAATCCGATCCGTATATCACTATTTGATGATAAGGTGGAGAGCATCAGATATTTTGATGCGGGAAGTCAAAAAAGCATAAAAGATGAGTTGGAATCCATAGAGATCTTACCCGCAAACTTCTCTTTTGATAAAGAGCAGTATGAAGCTGTGCAAAAAAGAGTGGAAGAGTTAAAAAGCGATAGCTTCATAAGAGATGTAAACTCTTTAGGTTTTTGGGTCTTAGATGAATTTGCTACCTATCTACCATCTCATTTGGAGACTTTTTTTTGTGAAGACATAGAGAGTGATTTTGAGGAGTTTAAAAGTTTTTATCCTGATATAAAAGATATCACTGAGTATGGTCAAAATATACCTGAGGCAAAGAGATATAAAAGCGTTAAACCACTTGAGATAAACGAGTTTCTAAAATTTCACTCTCGTAAAAAGATAAAAATCCTCTCTAGAAGTGATGCCCTTATAAAAAGTTTTGGACTAGATAAAGAGTATCTAAAGTTTATCCAAAAAGATGATAGAGTTATCAACATAACAAGTAACGATGATCTTATCATCTCGCTTAACAGCAGAATAAGAAAAAAGAGGTTAAAAAGAAGTAAAATTGTTCTTGATGAGCTAAAAGTAGGGGATTATGTGGTTCATGAAGATTATGGTGTAGGTATATTTAAAGGCCTCGAAAATACGACCGTTTTGGGTGCTAAGAGGGACTTTATAGTTATCAATTACCAAAATGATGATAAGCTTCTTTTACCGGTAGAAAATATAGATAAAATAGACAGATACATAAGTGATAGCGGTTCATTGGCAGTGCTTGATAAACTTGGCAAGGGTAGTTTTACAAAATTAAAAGCCAAGGTTAAAGAGAAGCTTTTTGAGATAGCTAAAGAGCTTGTAGAAATGGCAGCACTTAGAGAGCTTGAAAATGGTATCGTTATAAAAGAGCCTTTGGAGTTAAAAATTTTTCAAAAAGAGGCGGGATTTAACTACACGGAAGATCAGATAAAGGCGATAGAAGAGATACTAAAAGATTTGGGCTCTTCAAAGATAATGGACAGGCTTTTAAGTGGTGATGTTGGTTTTGGAAAGACTGAAGTTGCTATGAATGCTATCTTTACGACTATTAGAAACGGTTATCAAGCTGCTTTTGTTGCTCCTACAACACTTTTGGTCAATCAACACTATAAAACTCTCAAAAGCAGGTTTGAAAAGTTTGGCATCAATGTTTACAAGCTTGATAGATTTGTTTCAACTAAAGATAAAAAAGCTATCTTGCAAGGCTTGGAAGAGGGCAGTGTGTCGGTTTGTGTAGGAACTCATGCTCTTTTTAACGCCAAATTTAACAACTTAGCACTTTTAGTGATAGATGAAGAGCATAAGTTTGGAGTAAAACAGAAAGAGAAGCTTAAAAATCTTAAACAAGATATACATGTTCTGTCCATGAGCGCAACCCCGATACCAAGAAGTCTAAATATGGCATTAAGCTCGATAAAGCAATATTCACAACTTTTAACTCCTCCTATTGATAAAAAGGGAGTTAGAACTTTTGTAAAAGAGTTTAGCAAACCTATCATAAAAGAGGTGATTTTAAGAGAGTTAAGAAGAGGTGGGCAGATATTTTTCATACACAATAGAATTGCTACTATCGAAGAGAGAAAGAGGTATTTAAAAGAGTTATTGCCACAGCTAAAAATCCTCTCGCTTCACTCCAAAGTAGAGTCTGGTAAACTTGAAAAAGAGATGATAGCCTTTGAAAACGGCGAGTATGATCTTTTGCTCTCAACCTCCATAGTAGAGTCAGGACTTCATATGCCAAAAGTAAACTCAATGATCATAGAAAATGCAGAGAGATTTGGTATAGCTGACCTTCATCAATTAAGAGGAAGAGTAGGCAGGGGTAAAGTTGAGGGGTACTGCTATCTTTTGGTGAACAATAAAGAGACTTTAGAGGGTGCTTCAAAAAAGAGGCTCTTAGCGCTTGAGTCCAACTCATTTCTTGGAAGTGGCTCGGTTTTGGCTTATCATGACTTGGAGATAAGAGGTGGGGGTAACTTGATAGGCAAAGCTCAAAGCGGACATATAAAAAATATAGGCTATATGCAATACCTTAGAATGTTAGAAGATGCCATCAATGAGTTACTAAATAGAAAAAGTATCAAAAAAAGAGAGGTAAATATCAAGCTAAATGTTAGTGCTTATATAGAGAGTGATTATGTGAGTGAAGATAGACTAAGGCTTGATCTTTACAGAAGACTTGGCAACTGTGAAGAACTGAGTGAAGTTTATGAGATAGAGGAGGAGATGAACGATCGCTTTGGTGATGTGTCGCCAATTACCAAAAGATTTTTAGATTTAATCGCCATCAAAATCTTAGCTATCAAAAACTCTATCATTTTGGTAACAAATTACCAACAAAACATAACCATAACCAAAGAAGGCGGTGAAAAGTTTGACATAAAAGCCAAAAGCAAAGACGATGAAGATATTTTGGAAGCAACTTTTGATAGACTAAGGAGCATGATAAAAAAATGATAGTGGGTTTTATAGGTGATATAGTTGGAAAACCGGGTAGAGAGATGATAAAAGAGCACCTTTTAGCTTTAAGGGAAGAGTTTTTGTTAGATTTGGTTATAGCTAATGGAGAAAATGCAAGCCATGGGTTTGGAGTGAGTTATAAAAATGCCAATGAACTTTTTAGTTACGGTATCGATTGTATAACAGGTGGCAACCATATATGGGATAAAAAAGATATAGTATCACATTTAGAAACTCTGCCTATTGTGAGACCTCTAAATTATCCTGACGGAGTTCCCGGAGTTGGGGTTAGGATTATAAACCCTTTGGCTATTATCAATCTGATGGGGCACTTTACAATGCCGATGGTTTCCAACCCTTTTATAGCTGTAAAGGAGGAGGTAAAGAGGCTAAAAAATAGAGGAGTAAGAGATATTTTTATAGATTTTCATGCCGAAGCTACCAGTGAGAAAAATGCCCTTTTTGCTTTTTTAAAAGGTGAAGTTAGCGCCATATGTGGAACTCATACTCATGTAGGAACAGATGATATGGTGATAGATAACGGAACATTTTATGTTAGTGATGTAGGACTTACAGGTTGTAGAGACGCCGTGATAGGGATGGATACGAAAGCTCCTTTGAAAAGATTTCTTACCGGACTTCCAGCTCCTCATGATATACCTAAAAAATGTAAGAAGATTTTGCAGATGGTTATCTTGGAGATAAAAGGTGGAGAGTGTTTAGGGGCAAAAAAGGTAAAGATATATGATGACAAAGATGAAAAGATTATTCAAAAAGCTTTTATGGAGTAAGAATGCAAAATAGTTTTAAGATATTTGAATTTTTAAAAAACAAAGGGTATCTAAAAGAGTTAAGAGATCCTTTATGGTGGCCAAATAGCGGAACATTTGAGGTGGTAGTTGGAGCTATTTTAACCCAACAAACAAAGTGGCAAAAGGTTGAAAAAGCACTTGAAAACTTAAAAAATGAGCAGCTTTTATCACTTGAGGCTTTGGCGGAGTGCGATACAAAAAAATTGTCAACTCTTATAAAACCAAGTGGATTTTATAACACCAAAGCAAAAAGATTGAAGCTTTTAGCAAATAATATCCTAAGAGATTTTGAAAATTTTGAAAATTTTAAGGAAAGAGTTGACAGAGAGTGGCTTTTAAGTCAAAAAGGCTTAGGTAAAGAGAGTAGCGACAGTATCCTCTGCTATGCCTGTTATAGGGATATTTTACCGGTAGATTCCTATACGAACAGGCTTTTAAAAAGATTTGGCTATGAGTTTAGCGAGTATGATGAGTTAAGAGAGTGGATGGAAGATGGAGTGCTTTCAAATCTTGATAAGATAGCCGAAATTTATGGCGAGGAAAAAAGTATCAATAAAATATTTGCAAGGTTTCATGGTAAGATAGTGGAGTATGGAAAAGAGGAGGGTTAGCTCCTCTACAATAGTATTAAAACTATAAGTTATGCTCTTTTTTATATGTAAGTATCATAGCGTAAGCTTCATCTTTTAGGGCTAGTTTCTCTTTTTTTAACTTGTCTAGTTCAAAATCACTCATATGCTCTCGTCCCTCTTCAACTTCTGTTATCTTTTTGTCAAGTTCGTTATGTCTTTCAAAGATTTTGGCAAAGTGGGCATTCTCTGTTTTTAGTTTGCTTACGATATCTCTATATTCGTGTAGCATCATCTCTCCTATGTTTAAATTTTCAGTATTATATCGATATAACGATTAAACTCTTATTATGTTCTATAGTCCGCATTTATTTTTACATATTCATAGCTTAAATCACAGCCAAAAGAGGTGAAACTATGTGTACCTACATTTAGGTCGCAAACTATTTTAAACTCATCTTTTTGCAAAACCTTTAGTGCTTTTTTCTCCAACTCTTCATCCATTTGAGGAACTTCGGGGCTATAAACAGTTATATTGTCATAGCTAATTGTTAATTTCTCTTCATCACATTCGATCCCGCTTGCTCCTATGGTAGAAGCTATTCTACCCCAGTTGGAATCTTCTCCAAAGAGTGCAGTTTTTACCAAAAGTGAGTTGCTAAGCATCTTAGAAGCCTTTTTTGCATCCTCTTCGCTTTTTGCATTTTTAACTTCAAAAGCTACCACTTTGGTTGAGCCTTCGCCATCTTTAAGTATCTGTAAACTAAGCTCTTGAGTGAGTCTCTTTAGTGCAAATTTAAAGGCTTCTTTATCATAAACTTTGCTTTTTCCATTGGCTAAAAGCATTACGGTATCATTTGTAGAAGTATCTCCATCTACACTGATTTTATTAAATGACTCATCTACTGCTTCTTTTAGAAGTTCATCCATATCTTCTTTTTCTATGTTGGCATCAGTCGCTATAAAGCAGAGCATGGTAGCCATTTGTGGATTTATCATACCTGCTCCTTTGGCAATGGCTGCTATGTGAAAATAGTTGCCGTTATTCAAAACAACCTTAAAGCAGATCTCTTTTTTAAATGTATCGGTTGTAAGTATTGCATTTGCAGCTTCTACACTTTTTTTTGCATTGAAGTCAAACTTTTTTATACCGTCTGCTATCTTCTCTTTTGGAAGCCTGTATCCTATGACTCCTGTTGAACTCATTATAGGGTTAAGTATATCTTTGTTTGTTTCTTTTAAGGTTTGAAGAATTTCCTCTATATCATTCACACCTTTTTTGCCTGTTAGGGCATTTGCATTTTTTGAATTTATAAGCACAAAATTACTCTCAAAATTTTCAGGATACTTTTTAAAGTGCTTTATGGGGGCTGCTTGAAACTTATTGGTTGTAAAAAGAGCACTTACTTTGCAAGGAAGTTCTGATCTTATAAAAGCCAAATCATTCCCCTCTTTTTTCAGACCGCAATTTACACCCCCGCCATAAAATCCATCTACATTATCCAGCCCATTTTTAAGTGAAATTATCTCAAACATTTTCATCCTTTAGTTGCTTTGGTTTTTGTTTTCTGTTTATATATCTTTTTGTAAGTGCAATATTTTTGCCGGAACCGATAACTAACAAGGTAGAGCCACTTGTTATGAGAGTTTCACCATTTGGTATGGCCATAAAATTGCCATGTTTGTCTCTAATGCCCACAATACTGACATTTAACAAATTTCTAAATCTCGCTTCTCTTATCTTTTTGAGTCTAAGCCAAGAGTCATCAGGGACTTTTATCTCCTCTATATCCAAAGGAGTATCTTTTTTGTATAAAAACTCCTCCAAGATATTTTGCATATCAGGGCGGACACTTAGTGCGCTTATCCTCTGAGCAAAAAGTTTAGCAGGAGAGATAACACTGTTAGCTCCCAGTTTTTTTAATCTCTCCATATCCTCTTTGTCTGCAGCATAAGCCATTATCAAATAGGGCTCTTTTCTTTTTATCTCCTTTTCATAGAGTCTTATAGTGGAGATAAGAGCTATATTTTCAGCAATATTTTGAGAAAGAAGTATGGCTCCTTTTGCGCTTGAGAGGTGAGATTTGAGGATCGCTTTTTGTGACTGGGGGTCCTCTTTTAGGTAGTATGTATAACTGTTTTTATGAGCAATATTTTCTAGCTTATCACTCTCATCCACCACTACAAAAGGTATAAAATTTTCCATAAAATGTTTAGACAACTCTGTTGTATAACTGTTTTGGTAAAAAACTACAAAGTGATTTTCAAGTCTTGCAACTTTGTAAAGCATACTTCTCTCCTTTAAGATCCTAAGCAGATCTCCTTTGTTGATAACCTCTATAAGAATACCTACTGAAAATGAAAAAACTCCAAATCCGACTATGATAAGAGTAATGGTGAAAATCCTACCGAGATTGGATATGGGGGCTATCTCTCCAAAACCTACTGTCGTAAAAGTTATACCTGTTTGATATATGGCATCCATGAGCGAAAAGTGATCTATCGCCATGTATCCAAGGCTTCCAAGCATCATAAGTAAAACTGTAAGTATTAGAGGTAGTCTAAGAGGTTTTAACTGTAGGTAAAGTTCCGTGTTTAGGTTGATGTGGGGTTTTTGTGAATCTTTCCAATTCAGGAGGTGCTTAATCTTTGAGATGATGCTCAATTAAGACCTCCTTGAAGTGAAGTGGATCGGTTATGAATTTTTCTTCATTGTCCTAAGTGTTGAAGCAGCTACTTTTATCTTTTTTCTAGTGCCATCTTCAAGAGTAACTCTTATAGTTCTAAGATTTGGTAAAAATCTTCTTTTTGTTTTATTGTGGGCGTGGCTGACATTATTGCCAACTGCAGGACCCTTTCCGCTAACTGCACATCTTCTTGCCATAGTTTTTTCCTTAAAAAGTTTTCGGCAATTATATAAAAATTAAGCAAAAATATTGCTTAATTGACATTTAATTTTTGTATAATTCTCTTTTTATAAAAATATAGATACAATATGGGCATGATAAAACAGAAGATAGAAAAATTTATAAGTGAAATTCCACCTTTGCCAAAAAGTGTAAAAGAGTGTATCGAAAATTTAGAGAGTGACGATCTTATTAAAGCTGCCGTAAGTGCATCCAAGGATCCTGCCTTTTCTCACTATCTCTTAAGCCTGGTAAATAAACCTATATTTGGCTTTCAAAAAGAGATAAGAGATATACATCAGGTCTTTGGCATACTTGGCGCAAAAAAGGCTCATCAGATAGTAAGTGCATACTATGCGACACTAATACTTCCTAAAAAATGGAGAGTTTTTTCATTAAATAACAGTGACTTTCAGATACTACAGTCATCACTTATATATAACTGGAACAGGATTTTAGAGTATGAAGAGTATGGTGACATGCACATTATATCAGCAGTTTCCCTGATACCTGCATCATTTGTGGTATGCGAAAAAATCTTTGAAGAGAGTATCGATGAGGTAAGGCTATTAAAAGAGCAGAAAAATATAAGCTATGATGAGATACTTTACAAGCTAAGTGGACTTAAAATATTTGATATATTTATAATGATATGTAAAGAGTGGGAATTAAATGAAAAATCATTAAAGCTTATATCTTATCTTAATGAAAAAATAGAGGATAATTCAACCTTTTCAAAGTTGGCAAAATATCTTCATCTTCTTATATTTTACGAGATCTCAAAGCCTATTTATATAGAGGCAGGACTTAATGATTTTATAGAGTTTGATGTAGAGTTTGTTCAAGAAGTTTATGAAAATTTTATGGATATAGTTGAGAACAAATGAGACCGGTAATAAAAAAAAGCACTGCTATATTTCATCCGCAAGGTTTTCTTGACGGATTAAACGCAAGTGTGATAATCGAGCCTTCCGATACAAGTTTTACAGTATCCAAAAAACCAAAGGCTGTATTTGTTTCACTCAAGAAAGTTATATTTTTTAACAAAAAAGGGCTCTCTATACTTTTGGATAATCTAAAAATAATTCAGGATAAAATCCATTGCAATATAGGATTTTGCGAATTTGACAAGAAAAAATATGAGACTATCTTATCCATGTTTGATGAGAGCCTGGACTTTTCTCTCTTTGAAAATTTAAAAGTGATGTCGCTCTTTTTTGATGAAAGTAGTGATAGTGAGCAGAAGATACTTGTATATAATGATAACAGCGATCAAAAAAACCAATTGGCTATAGAGCTTTATGAGATGGGCTATAAACCCTATGTGGCAAAAGATTATGCAGACTTTAAAGAAAAAGAGGATGAGTATACAAAATATGGCATAGTTGTTCGCTACTCATACATAGCAAATGCTGAGCATAATGTAAATGTTCACATAAAACATAATACCGTTTTTTATAACTTAAATGATTTTATAGACTCTACTATAGCCAACAAGTTCGATCTGGTATATCACAATAACCTTTTAAGGGTGGGATTTAAACTTTTTGTTTTTGATGTTACAAATGTATCTTCTATGAATATCCACGGGGTTAATTTTTTGGCTAAACTTTCAACTGCCGGAGCAGAGTATGGTACTACATTTTGTATGGTCGGAGTTGATGATAAAAAGTTAAGCCTACCTCTAAAAAATGATCTTGAGGATGCAGGTATTTTGCTTTATAAAACTATGGAAGAGTTTATGGGTGAAGAGGAGATCCAAAAAGAGGCGTTAAGTGGAGGAAAAGTACCTCAGAAAAGTAAAAAACTTACAAAAAATATTATCTCCAATATCAATACATTTGTAGATACGACCATGCATATAACCCAAATGCTATCACAAAGAAAAGGTCATAAAAAAAGTGTAAAAGTTGACAAACTTGTATTGGATAATGATAAAGATTTTTACATTGCAATTTTTGGAGTTTATAAAGAGCTAAATGCACTTTTTGCGATGGTTTTTCAAAAAGACCTTTTGGTAGATACTTGCAAAATATTTTTAAATGACAATCCAAAAAAAGAGGAACTTGACGATGCCTTGGCCGAGTTTGCCAATATAGTTGCATCAAAAATCAAATCGAACTTTAAGCTTTTTAAAAAAGATATAGAGGTTACGCTTCCAAGGGTTTTTAAAGATAAAAAAGATGCATTGGAGTTTTTTGATGATAGAAAAGGTGTTTTGATAACCCTAGACTTTGATGGAAAAATTTTAGAGCTGTTTTTATGCAAATAAGGAGAGATATGTTAGTAGCACCTAGTATTTTATCGGCTGATTTTGGCAAACTAAATGTTGAGATAAAAGATATTTGTAAATGTGGAGCAGATAAACTGCATATAGATGTTATGGATGGTCATTTTGTACCCAATCTTAC
>Ga0256840_1002913_pt1 | contig 14467 bp, 14 predicted proteins | sample 355202metaG_FD_185969 | JGI IMG/M metagenome (GOLD analysis project Ga0256840, IMG submission 185969) | Hydrothermal vent microbial communities from Mid Atlantic Ridge, Atlantic Ocean - 355-202 | ecosystem: Environmental > Aquatic > Marine > Hydrothermal vents | place: Atlantic Ocean: Mid...
TAAACATTATAGATTTGTGATTGCAAGAAGAATCAGAGCTATATTTGAAATAAAAGATGATAAACTTATTTTATTGATTTTAAAAATTGGAAAGCGTAAAAATATTTATGATTAAAGAAAAATACATAGGCATCATGTCAGGCACTTCATTTGACGGGGTTGATGTCGTGCTTTGTGAGATAGATGCTACTTCTTGCACACTCCTAGAAAGCATAGAGTTTCCATTTCCTTCAGAGCTTAAGTCTGAACTACTTAGCATGATAGTAGGACAATGCACATTAGAAGAAGTGGGACGTGCAGACCATAGTTTAGGGCTACTGTTTACAGAGGCAGTAGCTTCACTACTTGTGTCATATCATATAGATGCATCTACAGTAAGAGCCATAGGCTTACATGGACAAACCTTGTGGCATGACCCTGTAGGCGAGTATGCTTTTACCCTGCAGTTAGGTGACCCTAATATCTTAACGGCTAAAACAGGCATAGAAGTAGTCGCAGACTTCAGACGAAAAGATGTGGCTTTAGGTGGGCAGGGTGCTCCTTTTGCTCCTGCTTTTCATGAGTTTATATTTGGTAATATTAATGGGTTTATATCTGTGGTAAACATAGGTGGCATGGCAAACATTACAGTGTTAGCAAAAACAGAGAATGATAAGCTCATGGGCTATGATACTGGCTGTGGTAATGTTCTTATGGATATGTGGATAACGAAACATAAGAACCTTTCTTACGACAAAGATGGAGCATGGGCTAAGTCTGGAGAAGTAGACTATGCTTTACTTGATGTTATGATGTCAGATGATTATTTTTCATTAGATTACCCAAAGAGTACTGGGCGTGAGAAATTTAATGAAGGGTGGTTGGATACTTGCATTTCTAATGTCGGGGCAAAAAATGATAGTCATATACCCCGGCCTACGGATGTTCAACGAACTTTACTTGAACTCACAGCACTAAGCATAAGTAATGAAGTGTTAAAGTTTAACACCGATGTAGCGTTGCTTTGTGGTGGTGGGGCAAAAAACACTTTTTTAGTAGAACGTATCAAAGCACTTATGCCAAATGTTGAAGTAGCCATAGCACAAAATGCAGATGAGATAGAAGCTATGACCTTTGCGTGGCTTGCTTACAAACGCATACACAAAGAAAAAGTAAATTTAAAAGATGTCACGGGTGCAAGTGACAATGCCATTTTAGGAGGCGTATATGCATGATGAGTTAAAAGGGTGGCTAGAGTGGTTAGGCATTGATGAGCCAGAGTTAGAAGCTTTATGTGGTGATGCAAGTAGCAGACGTTATTATCGTTTAACAAAACCCATATCCATAGTCATGGATGCATCTGATGATAAGGAGGTTGTACCTAGGTTTATAGGTGTAGCCATGTTGTTACAGCAATTTAAGGTGAGACTACCACAAATCAAAGCATTTGAACAGCATAAAGGTTTCATGCTACTTGAAGATGTGGGGAGTACACATCTTTTTGACAAGGTAAACAATGAGGTTGTCGGTGATTACTATGAAAAAGCCATTAGAGAGCTTGTGAAGATACAGCAGACTCCCTCACAAGGGTTAGATCCTTATGACGCGATGTTCTTGCTAGATGAAATGAACCTTATGCCCCAGTGGTACCTCAAAGAGCATTTAGGACGATCTATCGAATGTGTGGAAGGTCGTACACTTTTAGGGGCTTTTGCACTTATATCAAAAGAAGTACTTTCTCAGCCCCAAGGTGTTTTTGTACACCGTGACTACCACTCACGTAACCTCATGATAGACGACAAAGACGACATCGTAGTCATAGACTTTCAAGATGCCAAGTCTGGAGCTTTGACATATGACTTAGTCTCATTGCTTCGTGATGCCTATGTGGAGTTAGATGATCAAGAGATACAAAGACTTGTCTTGCTCTTTAAGGAGCTAAAAGGTTTAGACGTGGATGACGAGACGTTCATGCGTTGGTTTGACTTTACTGGATTACAACGGCATATCAAAATACTTGGGATTTTTGCTCGTCTTAACATAAGAGATGGGAAAGATGGGTATTTGGATGATATTCCTCTTACGTTAAAATATATTTTGGATGTGGCTTCTAAGTATCCTGAGTTGGATGGGTTGGTTTCTATATTGAAATCTGCGTAGGGTGTTGTCCCATGACAACACCTTTTATATTTGATTGATTTTCATTTATTTGAATTTCCTTTTAGTTTGATTGTGGCGTTGTTATTCTCCTTACTTTTCTAGAAAAGTAAGCAAAAGTCGTCTCTCCTCCCAAATCACTCCGTTTTCAAGGGTGTTCGGAGAGACCAGGGCACGCAAGCGTGATTAATAAATGTGGCTTTGCCACGAAAGGAATATGTATGAAATGTATGATTTTAGCAGCAGGGCTTGGTTCGCGTATGCGACCACTTACCGATGTAACCCCTAAACCACTACTCAAAGTCGGAGGCATACCACTTATAGTTTGGCACTTAGAAAAACTAGCCCATCAAGGCATCACTGATATCGTCATAAACATCGCACACTTGGGTTATAAAATACCTGAGGCACTGGGTGATGGTTCAAACTGGGGTGTCAATATAGAGTATAGTGATGAGCAAGAAGAGGGTGGTCTTGAGAGTGCTGGGGGGATAGTGAAAGCTTTACCTTTATTAGGTGATGAGCCTTTTTTGGTAGTCAATGGTGATGTGTTTACAGACTATGACTTCCAAGACAACAGACACTTAGCAGATGGTGTATTAGCTCACTTAGTGCTAGTACCTAACCCAGAGCATAACCCTGAAGGAGATTTCGCTTTAGATGGCAATCTCGTGCTGGATAATATGCAATACACCTTTTCTGGTATAGGCTACTACTCACCCAAACTTTTTGAAGGCGTACATTATGGGAAGTCATCTTTAGCTCCATTGTTGCGTCAAGCGATGAAAGAAGGAAAGGTAACGGGTGAACTCTATGAGGGTGAGTGGTTAGATATTGGTACTCCTGAAAGGTTGGAGAGGCTAAACTATAGATTAATAAATAATAATTAGTTAATATATAATATGCTTATTAAAGATAAATATTGTTCACTTATCTACTCCTGCCATCCAACTCTTTTTCTTATACATGTCTTGGTAATAAAATTAACTTTAATAATTTTCTTTTTTCATTTCAAATATTTCAATATCTATAGGATAATCGGTATTAAATTTATATTCTGCACGTAATTCTGGAGAAAAACCTTCGTTAATTTCCTGAAATAGTTTTTTAATTGTTATGGTTTTGTTCTCTTTATATTTTTCTTCTAACTTTTTTGAATGCTGTTCATCTATAAAATATAAATCTCTTAAGTAATAAATAAAAGCTATATTATCAGTTTTTGAAGGAACGATAAACAAAGAATCAAAAATATCATAACAGTCATTCTCTTGAAGATTTTCTTTTTCTTTATATTCTTTTATTGCAGCATCATGCCACTTAAGTAATTCTTGTTTTTTGGTTTTTATATACGCTACCATCATGTCTTTTTCATTATAGTTTTTTGGGTCATTTTCAACTACACTCATAAATTCTTCAAAGCTAACACCACCATTTTTATTTTTCCATTGCATCTCGCGCTTGTAAGCATTTTCAAAATAATCTCTAAATGAAGTACTATTAAGAGCTTTTATTTTCTGTGTTCCAACAATATTTTTAAGTTTACTAAATAAGTCTGTTATAGAGAAATCTTTTAACCAATGTTTTTCTGTATTTGGTGGAGTCTTAATTTCTCCACCCATTGGGGCATTTGTTACAGTATATTCAACCCCATTTTCTATATTTGCAACTATGTCTACCCATATTCCTACAACTGGGTGAATATACATAACTGCTGTATAAGGAGTATTGAAAAATGATTTTAATTGCATACCCTCCATCTCTACAACATGGTATGTGTTATTAGGAGTAAAACCTAAGTTTATTAATTCTTCTTCAATCTTCACCGCATTTTTTTTACTAATCCAATTAGGATTAATGTCTTCATTTAAATGAATAATTAAGGGCGTCATATCCTTAGATGTATACTTACCTAAGCTAATTTTTATATAAGCATATATTCCTATTATTATTAGCATGATAGCTAAAGCCAAGCTACCTATGATTTGTAGAAAAATTTCCATTTGTATTATCTCCTTATATTTAAAAGAGAAGTATATAATTTAAAAGTCAAAAAATGTCAAATTTTCCAAATATCGGGCAACCCCATCCTCATCATTAGAATGTTCTAGTACCACATTCGCCACAGCTTTCACTTCATCTAAGGCATTGGACACAGCCACAGAAGTATTTGCAAGTTTAAACATACCTATGTCATTGACAGAGTCCCCAAAAACAGTGATGTCATTTGGGTCACGTTCTAGGTACTCCATGACTTTTTTTAGGGCATGGGCTTTGTCGCCTTCTGGGTGTAGTAGGGTGAGGAAGTGTCCTCCTCCGTACTTTTCTGGGGAGAGTTTAGCTTCTATGGTGTTTCCAAATATTTTGACCAGTTCATCATAGAGAGGTCTTAACTGCTCTTCGTAACCAAAGTAGACTATTTTAAGATTCTTCTCCATTGTTCTGTTGCTTGGGTTAAACTGCATACGTGGGTCATCTTTGTAGCCTTTGAGTACTTCTTTTTGGTAGTCATTGAGTTTTCGGGGGTAGAGAAATGCTTCATGAAGTTCATTTTCGTTTACGCCTATGATGAATGGGTCTATACCATGTTTAGAACCTATGTCTACTATGGCATCACCTATCTCTTTGTTCAATATTTTCATATCGATTATTTTTTCTTCAGCTGTGATGATAACTGTGCCATCAAGTAGTATGAGAGGTGCATTGATGTGGAGTTTTTTGAGTAAATCTTGTGCTTTTGTAAAGCTTCTAGCCGTGGCTATGCCCATAAGAGCATCTTGTGATTTACTGTTCCATATATCAGCAGAAAAATCACTAATGCTCAAATCTGAACGTAGAAATGTATGGTCTAAATCAGTGATATAAATTGGTTTCATATTATTTAGTATGTTTCGTCTTATCCGTACCTTGTGGCTGATGTTTACTCACATCAAAACGACTAGTAAGTGACATAAAAAACTCTTTGAGTGCATATGCCATAGCCCCAAATACAGCTTTACTTTCATGGTCTATAGCAGGTGTCTTAGCGATTTGAAGCAGTGCTTCTAACTCTTCTATAGTGAAATCTTTAGAAGCATAAAGTATTTCATTTTTAGAGGTTTCTGTCATCCTTTTGAGGTAGTCTTTTTTTACAAGGTCTAACATGTTATCATTCATTTTATTGCCACCGATACCATTTTTCATGAGTGGCTTCATAAGTTCATCAAAGAGTATCATCATAGATTCTTTAGATGAGAGCTTTTTACTTATTTTATCTACAAGATCTATGCGTTCATTTGCTTCAGGGGTATTTTTAAGGGTTTGCACATAAGAGCGTGTTTCATTACTTTCATGCTCTTGTGCTTCACTCGATGCAGAGACAAACTGAAGTAAAACTACGTTCTTGTAGTTTTCTAATACAGCTGTCATTTCGTCTTCACTTAAATGTTTTTCTATGTATTCTTTAAAACGAAGTGAGAGCATCTGCATATCGTAAGTGTTGTCTTCCGTCTCATTTGTGTCATTGCGTTTAAAGGCATTTTGCATGGCAGAAAACTGTGACTCTAGAGCTATGAGTTCTTCTTCAGCACGTGAGACTACAAGATATTGCTCTATCTGTTCAGGTGTCGCAGCAAAACTAAGGTGTGGAAGACCAAGGTATGTAAATAAGGTTAGTGTTAATAATGTTTTTTTCATACTCGCATTATATCTAAAAAGGTTAACTGATTTTTATTGCATATTTTTGGTTTTCAGGTAGAAGCTTAGCTTCTACTGCCTTGTCCACCATTACGGCTGTCACGTCCACCTCCTGAACGATTACGGTCTCCACCACCAGAGCGTCCGTTTCTGCCGTGGCTGTTACGTCCGCCACCACCGCCTGAACGGTTTCCACGGTAACCACCACCGCCACCGCCGCCACGTCTACGGTTACGACCACCACCGCCTCCACCACGTTGTGTCATAGCTCTTTCCATAAGAAGTGCTATCTCTTCAAGACCAAGACCGATGTTGTCTTTACCTTTAACTGAGTTTTCACTTTGTATCATAGAAGCCAATAGATGAGCGATAGTCACGATGTCAAGGTCATGCTGAAGCGTTTTTACAAGTTCTATGGCTTTGTCTGTTACTTTTGTATCCGCTATTTTAGCGATGAGCTCATCTGAACGGTTGTTTTGTACTTCCATACGTGTAGGGATGACTTGTGAAGCCATCTTCGTACCTACATCTTTTTCTATCTTTTTGATGGTTCTAAGCTCATTTGGGCTTACCAGTGTGATAGCCTCACCCGTTTTACCAGCACGCCCAGTACGACCGATACGGTGCACATAAGACTCAGAGTCAAAAGGGATGTGGTAGTTAAAGACATGCGTAACATCATTTACATCTAGCCCACGAGCAGCCACATCAGTAGCGATGAAGATATCTATGCCACCTTGTTTAAAGGCACGTATAGTTACTTCTCTTTGTTTCTGCTCCATGTCACCATGAAGACCAGATACTTTGAAGCCTTGAGCTGTCATATGTGCTACAAGTCTGTCTACCTCTTTTTTCATACGACAGAAGATGATACACTTCTCTGGGTTTTTATAGTCGATGAGTCTAACTAAAGCATCATCTCTTTCTCTTTCTTGTACCACATAGTAAAGTTGCGTAATCTTTGTATTGGTTTTTTCAGACTTTGTGATAGAAACTGTTTTAGGGTTCTTTAAAATCTGCTCTGCAAGTTTACGGATAGCATTTGGCATCGTTGCTGAAAAAAGAAGTGTTTGACGTTCTTTTGGTAGGTAGGTAAAGATGTTTTTGATTTCATCTAAGAAACCCATATCTAGCATCTCATCAGCTTCATCTAAGATGACAAATTTAGGATTAATTTTGATTTTCCCTGACTTTAGAAGGTCTTGTAACCGACCTGGTGTTGCCACGACGATAGACGCTTGTTTTATACGGTCTATTTGCTTACCATATGGCGTGCCACCATAGACAGTAGCCGTTTTAAGTCCAGAAAGTTTACCAAAACGGAAAAGTTCATCACTTACTTGCATTGCTAGTTCACGAGTAGGGACAATGACAAGTCCTTCTACACTTCCGTCTGCTTTCATCATAGACATAGTGGGCAATCCAAAAGCTGCGGTTTTGCCTGTACCTGTTTGTGCTTGTGCTACCATATCATGACCTTCTAACACGAGCGGAATGGCATCTCTTTGTATCGGTGATGGTTCTGTAAAACCTGCCTCTGTGATGGCAGCTTGTATTGTATCTTTTAAGTTAAAATCTGTAAATTTCATAGTTATATCTTTGTATTAAATTTTTCGGTATTGTATTGTCTTGGTATATCTAAAAGTGTAAGATATGGTATCAAGAGGTTTAAAACCTTCTTTTGTGCAAACTGATACCAAACTTTTTAACCTTTTAGGTTATTTCGCATTGAAGCGTAGAAGGAGATATTGCTATCTCAATAAGGAGTTTAGTACTCTCTTGCAGAAAAGTTCGCAATTGTAGCAGGATACAAGAAAATATGCAATAGTAATACACTATATAATGTGATGTTTAATATTTTTCAAACAAACCTTGTAGTTTTTTAAGATCATGGCTTACGCTAATAAGTGCTTTTTTTTCATCACCATAAAAGTAATCTTCAAATGTATGACGTTCTGATTGGTAGAAGATACCAATGGGTATAGGGTCATTTTCTAGTGCTTTTTGCATTGCCATAGAGAGATTACTACTATCATGGTCGTTTTCTAGCTCATGGGTATTGCTGTTGAACCATTTACGCGTGTTCGTTTTATTGAAAACCACACAAGGCTGAAAAATATCTACTAAAGCGTATCCTTTATGTAAAAATGCTTGCTTGAGTACAGTTTTTGCATGTTCGTAATTTCCTATATTGACACGAGCTACAAACCCAGCTTTTAATGCCAGTGCAACGGAGATGGGGTTAAAAGGTTCATTATGTACACCTTTTACTTGTACGCCAGTTTCAAAACCCCTTTGACTTGTAGGAGAAGCCTGACCTTTTGTAAGACCATAGACCATGTTATTGTGTACGATATGCACTATATTTGGATTTCTCCTCACGGTATGTATAAAATGATTTCCCCCTTCACCATACATATCACCATCTCCACCTTCAGCTATGACATTTAGACTAGGATTAGAAGCTTTGAGTGTTGTGGCGACAGGAAGTGCCCGTCCGTGAAGACTGCTAAACATGTGTGTATCGATGTAGTAGGGTGTCTTTGATGCCTGCCCGATACCTGAGACTATGACAGTGTCTTTAGGGTTTAATGCAAGTTCTGTGAGTACTTCTTTGAGTAGTTTTAATATGCCAAAGTTTCCACACCCTGGACACCAAGCATTGTCTACATTTTCTCTGTCAAGAGGATGTTTCATTTGATATCCTTTATAATGTTGCCCAATTCATTTTCCAATAAATCTGTAAAAAATGGAAATCCATTAGATTGAAGAATGCGATAATGAATGTGTACACCATGACCTTTTAATATATCTGCAAATTGCCCGCTCACATTGTTTTCTATGATGATATTCGTTTCGTTTTGTTTCAATACCTCAATATGCTCAGGGTTGAGTGGATGTACCCAAACAAAATGTACTTGAAATAAACGAGGGTCATTTAAGAGTTTTAGTGCCTCAAAGATGGCACCTTTGCTAGAACCCCAGCCAATAATAGCAATGTTTCCTTTTCCTTGTATTTCAGGTTTATAGGCTTCAGAAAGGATGCGTTTTAGCTTATTGTCACGTTTCTTTACCATAATTTCACGTATTTTATAGTCCTCAGTACTTTGACCCCGCTCATCATGTTCATGACTACTAGAACCAACAATCCCCTGACCCAAACCAGGCACACTACGAGGTGAAATACCCTCTTTATTTAGGGTATAACGCTTATAGTTTCTATCAGATTTTACAATATAACGTCGCTGCTCGTAAGCTGTAAAATCAACGTTGTCTATCATATTTATGGTATCTGCTAAATATTGATCAGACAGTAAAATAACGGGTACTTGATATCTGTCTGCAAGTTCGAAAGCAAGATACGCATAAGTGAGACATTCTTCTAAAGTCCCTGGAGCCAAAATAATGCGTCCAAAATCTCCATGCCCACTGTGTATCGCAAGATTAAGGTCTCCTTGTTCTGTGCGTGTAGGCATGCCTGTAGCAGGTCCTGGACGTTGTGCGAGGTAGATGACTGCAGGTGTTTCAGATACGCCTGCAAGACTCATGCCCTCGCTCATAAGTGCAAAACCTCCTCCAGAAGTAGAGGTCATGGCACGTGCTCCACCAAACCATCCGCCCAAAACCATTGCAAATGCTGCAATTTCATCTTCACTCTGCTCCACTAAAATTGTAAACTCTTTGGAGATTGAAGCCATAAAATTTAATACCCCAGTTGATGGTGACATAGGATAAGAAGTTATCATGGTACACCCTCCCAGTAGCGAACCAAACCCTATGGCAGAAGAACCATCGAGTAAATGAAAATTACTTTTAGGTATGAGAGAAGTTTGAAGTAGGGCGGGTAGAGAAATGTTTTTCAATTTTTTACTGTATGTATAACCTTCGTGCATAGCTGTTTCATTTTCTTTTTGCGTATCTTCTGAAAAGGAGCTGACGACACTTTTACGTAATAGATTTATATCTGCTTTCAATAGGCCAAAGAGTAATCCAGCTACGTAAGAGTTTGCATATCGACTATCTCCTAAGTCTTTGGCAGTTTCTAGCATGGGTATAGCGATGCTATTTTTTTGTATATCTTTCATAACAGGGTCGCTTTCGTCAGCGATGATAAGCGTTTTTTGTGTAAGTCTTTCTTGCACATGAGATAGGGCAGCGTAATCAAGTGCAACACATAAATCAACATGCCAGCACGGAGCGTATATAGGTTGGTCTGAGATGCGAAGCAAGACAGTGTTGCTCCCACCTCGCACCCTAGACATAAATTCCTTTGTAGAGTAGACAAAATAACCATTGAGCATAAATGCTTTGTTTAGCATATTTTCTAAGATATTTATCCCTAACCCTGCGGCACCTCCTATAAGTATGTCGATAGTTTGTGCTTTACCGTCTGATTGTTGTTTTTTATATTTGGGGAGGGGTACAGGTGGGTCTTTTAGGTTTGCTTGAAATGGGATATTTATATTTTTCATGATAGCACTTTTAGTATGTATATGCTGTGTCTATGATAATGTTTAAATTTTTTTAAAATCATTTGTAATTTCCTTCCATTAAAAAGCGAATTACTGTTTATTTTTGCTGTCCTTTTTGTGTGTATATATCTATGATTCAATACTATGAAGAATGTGTGTAACCTGTGTGCAGTTTTATGGTCTATACACCCTAACATTGCTAACTTTTTCTGCATCACGTAAATACTGAGCATGCAACTGCGACATAATGCCTTTCTCACAGTAGAGTAGGTATTCTTTGTCTTGTGGAAGTTTTTTAAACTCAGATTTGAGCTTATGAAAAGGTATTTTGATGCTTTCAACACTTGTCTTTATACAGTCATCTTCAGCACGTATGTCTATGACTACCATGCCAGACTCAAGTTCTTGTACTACTTCTATGGCTGTGTTGGTTGTAACGTCATCTAGTATGTCATCTACGTTTATGGTGACAGCATCTTCAACAGCTTTGTCGAGTACAGCATAGTCAAAACGCTTGGCTTCACGTTCCATGCGTTTGTATGAGCCATGTGTGATGGGGTTTTTAGAGATGACACCACAGTACTCAGGCATGTTCTCTGCAAACTCTTTAGTGCCTATGTCTTTTGCCATGTTCATAATCTCAGGTTTGTTCATGGTAGCCAGTGGACGTAAGATGAGCTTATTCGTCACTTGGTCTATGAGTGCTAGGTTACGTAAGGTTTGACTACTTACTTGTGCGACTGACTCACCAGTGACAAGAGCATCTATATCCATTTCGTTGGCTATTTGTTCGGATGCAAGGAGCATGAGACGTTTGAGGGTAACTCCCATGTAGGTTTCATGCGTTGACGCAAATATTTCTGTGAGTACATCATCAAAAGGTACAGAGATGAACTTCACTTTGTGAGATGAGCCAAACTTGCTCCATAAGTAAAGTGCTACTTGCTTCACGCCTATCTCATGAGCCACTCCACCAAGGTTAAAGAAGATGAAGTGCGTTTTCATCCCACGTTTCATAGTAAGGTAAGAAGCGATGGTAGAGTCAAAACCACCAGACATAAGCGAGAGGACATCACCTTGTGTACCTAAAGGAAAGCCTGCTAAACCCACATGTTTATCGGTGATGATGTTGAGTTGGTTGTTAAGCAGTTCTATGCGTATGGTGACATCTGGGTTATGTAGGTCTACGCCATTGTTAGGGTAGGTGGCTAGCATATAACCGCCTATAGTTTGTTCTAACTCAGTAGAACGAAAGTCGTGGTTGCCAGAACGTTTGGCACGTATGACAAAGGTTTTTCCCTCTATGGCTTCATGCGTGATGTCACCCACTTTTACTTTTATCTCATCTAGGGTATTCATATTGTCAAACTGCAAGGCTTCGAGGACTTGTTCTATGCCTGGTGTGTCTAAAAGAAGTTGTCTTACCTCTATCACATGTGCTAGAGGTGTAAGCACTTCAATCTTGTCTGAAAACTTTCGCACTGTGATGTCTTCACTTATTCTGCCAAGCATTTTAATAAGGTTGTTATAAAGTTGCCCAACCATCTGACGTTTAGCAGATGAACCCTTAACCATGATTTCTGGAAAAAGTTTTAGGATAAATTTTTGTGTGTTTGTTCTTGAAATTTCCACGTTTAGAGCCTTAATGGTTATTAGGTGGGATTATAGCATAAGAAGAATAGGAATTATTGGTACTTTTTTAGTAATTCAAAGTTGTCGTTAAAACTCATGTTACTTGAAATCCATGTATCTTTTACTTTATATATAAAAAATTCCCATACAGTAGGATGATTTGAATGCTTTAGAATATATACAAACCTTTTTAAAGAAGGTGATATTGTTTCCTTAAATGCTAGTTCATAAGCAGTTGCATTGCCAAATAGATTAAACAGATTATTAATTTGAGATTTTACTAATCGTATTTGCTGTTGCTTCTCATTAATCAAAGGATTACTTGAAAAGTAGTTATCCACAGCTTTATTATGTTTATTTAGGAGTAATTCTTTCATGAATGCTTCTGGATTATCAGAAGCATCATTTGCAGATAGAAATGCTGAATAAACTAATGTAAGTAAAATTATTATTTTTTTCATAGTAACCCCATAGCCAACTTCGCATCATCTGTCATGCTGTCTTGTCCCCATGGTGGGTCAAAGACTATCTCTACATCTATCTCTTCAAGTCCTTCTTGACGCTTAGCGATGCTTTTGACAAGGTCTATGATGACTTGTGAGAATGAACAGGTAGCAGAGGTAAGAGTCATGGTGATTTTGGCTTTTTTCATCATAGACACTTCATCTGTTTTTACGTCTATGTTGTAGATGAGACCTAAGTCATAGATGTTTACAGGAAGTTCAGGGTCATAAATCTCTTTGAGATGATTTACTATAAGTTCACCCATTTCTTCATCTGTAGGTTGATTCTCTATAAACTTTTGACGTTCATCTGCCATTTTATCATTGATAGCTTTGTCAGACATGTTAGGCTCCTTGCTCTTTACATTTATGTGCATAGCCGTATACCATCTTTAAGAAAGCTTCTAGACTTTGTTGGCGTACAGGAGAAAGTAGTTCTACCACACCCATGTCTTGAAGCTTTGCAGGGTCGAAGTTAATCACTTCATCCACTGGACGGTTAGCAAAAATGTCTAGTAAAAGTGTGAGCATACCTTTTGCCATCTCAGATGTACCTTCTCCACGTAGAAGCAAGATACCATCTTTACACTCACCCACAAGCCATGCGTCAGAAGCACAACCTACAACATACGTAGCATCTGTTTTTTCTTCATCTTTGAGTGTTGTATGGCGTTTTCCCAAATCAAAGATATATTCCAGTTTATCATTTGCATCAGGGAAGAGATCAAAATCTTCTTTAAAGTTGGCTATCGTTTCTAGCATTGTTCCTTGTTTGCTCATGATTTATCCTTTGTTTGAAGCATAAAATACTTTTTCAAAAGCATCTTTTATGCGTTCTTGATGTCTCGTGTCCTTTACTGTCTCTATCAGCGTGTTTGCAAAAGCGATAACCAGTATCTTTCTAGCTTCTATGTAGCTAATACCACGACTTTGTAGGTAAAAAAGTTGTTTTTCATCTAGCTGACCCGTCGTAGCTCCATGGCTTGCTTCAAGTTCATCTATGTAAATCTCTAGTTGAGGCTTAGATGCCATATATGCTTTTTCATGAAGTAGGATAGAATTTGCATTTTGTTCTGCTTTGGTAAACTTAGCAGTATGTTCAACACGTATCAGTGCATCGAAAATACCTCTAGCTTGACCATCTAAAATATTTTTCGCTTCTTGCTTAGAAGTAGAGTGTTCTCCACGGTGTATGATCTGCGAAGCAGTACCACGTTTAGAATCGTCATTGAGGTAGAGTAGGTGACCTGCATCTACATGTGCATATTCACCTAGCTCAACTTTAAGTACTTGTAACGCTTGGTCACCACCAAAGTCAAAGTTTTTAAGAACAACACTTGCATTCTTAGCCACAGTTATTTTGTGAGAAGAGACCATACTGTATTGGTTGCCACTCATTGTTTGTAGTCTTACCATACGAAGCGTAGAGTCTTGAGCGATGTGCATGTCATAGCCATAAAGTACAAGCGTATTTTTGATGTCTTCTGTCTCAAAGTTTTCATACATTGTCACATGACGGTTTGCTTGGTTAGATATCTCTACTCTATAGTTAATGAGTGCATCACTTTGTGTGTACTTATGGAGTATTTCAACATGAGCATCACCATCTACTTCTATCTTGATAACACGTGGTGAAAGTAAGTGACCTAGATAGTACAGACCATCGAAGTGTTCCATATCTATGTTTTCACATACTTCAGAATAGACACGTAAACCTTTTGGTGCTGTTGTAACCACACCATCAACGATTTCTATCTTGTCACCTTCTTCTATACTTTTTGGTACATAGTTAAGCGTTTTGTAGTCTACATCTAGTAGTTTTTCTACATCAAAGTAGTGGTACTCTTCTGTCATTTTATGAGGTAAGCCAAGTGTAGAAAACTTTTCTACAAGGCTGTTACTCTCTTTAATGTCAAGTATGGCAGCTACTTCCTCTGCATTTTTATTTTTAAGTGTAATGAGGTTCATTAGTCCTCCTTTATGCCATCATATCCATGCTCTTCCAAGTATGGTACAAGCTCTGACCCTGCAGTTTTGATGACTTTTCCGTCT
>Ga0256840_1002914_pt1 | contig 14458 bp, 16 predicted proteins | sample 355202metaG_FD_185969 | JGI IMG/M metagenome (GOLD analysis project Ga0256840, IMG submission 185969) | Hydrothermal vent microbial communities from Mid Atlantic Ridge, Atlantic Ocean - 355-202 | ecosystem: Environmental > Aquatic > Marine > Hydrothermal vents | place: Atlantic Ocean: Mid...
CGTGTAGCAGGATCCATTCCTCGCCATGCTAAATAACAAATCCATGCCGGAAAGCGTGATCGTACATGTAAAATATCAACCTTATTATCGTGGAGGAATTTTCGTACCCGCGGAATATAACGTAATGTCCACAATGATTTTCGACCAATATCCCATGGAAGATGCTCGCTACCTTGTTTACGCAATTTAGCTGTCATTCGACCGCCAGCAGAAATCACTATTGAACGGTGACCTTTTAACGTTAGATATTTGGCCACTTCAAGTGTGCCGCGTTCCACACCACCTGATTCAAGGGCAGGTAAAACCTGCACAACAGTTAGCTTACTCTTTCTCAAATAGATAATCCTAAGCCATCACTGGTTCGATTGCTTCTGGCAATTCTTCCATCCACTGAGTTAACATCCAATCGGCACAGCGATCTGCTTCAATAAACCCTGCAATAGGTTTTAATACATTTTTATTATCACGTTGTTTATCAAAGCGGACTATAAAATTATTATCCAATAGCTTTTTCACGCCTCGTGATACACGGTTTTCTTGTTTGATTGGCATTGAGAGTATGCCTACACCAACTCTTGCCGTTAGCGCCTCATAAATCATGGAAACAGAATCTTCGGTAATCCATGCAGTAGATGACCTGGCCAATTGTTCAGCCACCCAGTCAGAAGAGGTATCAGCAAATAAACAGTTTGTTAAATTATCAAATGATAACTGTTTCAGCGCGTCAGTAAATTCAGTAGGTGTACGCCGAGAAGTCGTTAAAATATAGTTGATGTTCGTATTTTGTTGTAGCAGTGTTGTAATTTGAGATAATAATTGTTCACCATCCCACTGGTGATGGCGTGATGGACCACCAATCATAATCACAGATTGATTTGCTCGATGCTCACCTTGGTAATGTAATGGGTTTAATACACCTTTTGTGGCAACAACATTACCATAGCCTTGATAATTATCATGCTCAGGAATAAAGCAAAGATCAAATAATGATGCCGGCAGACTCGGTTTCATTAAGACAATTGTTTTACCACCATATACCCGTTTAGCGGCAAGTAAATGCAAATGTGTTCTATGTCCTGCTCCCATAATGATGTCAGGTAATGGTAAACCAGAACCAAGAGGCCAACTTGCACTTAGAATAGGTATTAATGCATCATTCTTACCAACATAAATATCATAACTTTGGCATGATTGTCGTCGTTTAAGTGCATTGATTAAGCCTAGCGTTTGGTTCTGATGTCCGGGTTTACCATCAAGCAACCGCCATATAATTATCGGATTATCTATTGGTGTATTCATAAGCATTTCCATAGTTAAGTCTTTAATCAGAGTTGCGTTATGAACTCTATGACTCAAAATTTAGAATGCTTCAAATGATAGCTTTCAACTATTACATTTATGATACAGTTATATTAAAGAATTATGACAAGAACAATTCGAATAATAAATTAGCTAAAACCCTAATTTGTCAATTAATTATTTCACCACAGTAGAAGTTATTCACTAGTTACTAGCACTATCATAAAACTGTAATAACTATGCGCTCTAAGTTATTGATCTTATAAAAGTGAACGGTATCCCATTGATTTTAATAAGGTTATACTTCATGGTTAATTTTTAACCAATTTGAATGATAATGTTACAGAATAATGACTTAATCATTTTTTTCAGAGTTAACCACAGAGTTATCCACAGGAAATGTGAGTAAGTCTGTAAGTCATTGAAAGGTAAATTTACCTACCAAATCACTCAGTTTTTTGTAATAGAAAAACCTTCTGCAAACTCTAGTGCATTACCATCTGGATCACGGCAAAAAAAGGCCGCTCGACCTGATTTGCTACGCGAAAAACTGACCCCTGCTGCATCAAGTTTCTTTGCTAACGCATTCAAGTCATCTACCACCAAAGCAATATGTTTATCCTTACCGCCATGCTCAGGTCGACCTTCTTGTGAATCTGGGTTGGGCAACTTCATTAAATGCAATTGCTGTCCGCTGTCACCCAAATCTAACCATGCACCATCAAATGGAAATTCAGGTCGTGTCATGTTTTGTTCAATTCCCAAAATATCGCGATAAAACATCAGCGACGTATCTAAATTCTTCACTAAGAAACTTGCATGTGCAATTGATTTAATCATATTCATCCTCTTTTATTTCTGTTCGCGCAACACCATAAGCTGCTGCTAAAATTAAAACCCCACCTAGCCATTCTTGTGATGACATAACTTCATCTGTGAGTAGCCATGCAGCTACCGCGGCAACAATTAATTCAAATAACATAATAACTGATGAGCGATAAACCGGCATCTTACCCACTCCGTAAAGAACGGCAATGGTCATTGTTGAAATACCTATTAATCCCAGAAATGCTGCACCCATCCAAACGCTGAGAGCAACATCTGGCACTGAAGTCTGCTGCCAAAGTAAAACAACTAATGAGGTCGCTACAACGCCCCACCAAACAACACCTGTTTTCACACCCATAGATACCGGGCCAAGTTTTCGAGCCAATACATTATTAATTGAAAAGGCTATACTTGCCATTAATGCTAACCAATCTGCCATTCCATGAGGCCATGGCCAACCCATTTCTGGGTTCCACAGCATTATAATAGAACCCGTCATTGCAACAGCAAACATCATTATTGCAGATCGTGATAATTGCTCACCCAGCCACCATCGACCTAATAAAACCGTCCATAATGGCGACAGATAAAATAATAGCATCACCCTCATAACTTCACCGTCTATCAACGCTACGACAAAAGCCACATTAGTGATGCCCGCAGCAGCCGCTAAGGCTAATAAATCTGCACGGTGTGTGTGTATTGATTTGTACTGTTTATATAGTACAGGGATAGCTATTGCACCAGCCGCCAAATACATTATTAATGAGCTCCAAACTGCGCTCATCCCAGCCTCATTCAATAATCGCAAGGGATACCAAATTAAACCCCAAAGGCTGGCTGAAAATAATAAACTAGCAATGGCTAAACGATGATGAGGGTGATTTTGTGCATTCATTGATAAATTTTATACTATGCACAAAATAAAGCTACATTATTAATTTAAGATTTATGAATAACCCGCTATACTTCTTGATTTTTAGCTATCCGTATTTACAACAATGAATCCTGAACTGGCAAAACTACATCCTTACCCATTTGAAAAGCTTGCAGAGCTTAAAGCAGGGGGTAATCCGCCTGAACATCTAAACCATATTGCTTTATCTATTGGTGAACCTAAACACCCTACCCCAGGGTTTATTGCGGAAGCGGTTATTGAACATATGCATGGTTTATCTACATACCCGACTACTATCGGCACACTTGAGCTTAGACTTGCCATAGAAAAATGGTTAGGAAATCGTTTTCAGTTAACCGGTTATATTCAAGCGACCCGACATATACTGCCTGTAAACGGTACACGTGAGGCATTATTTGCTTTTGCGCAAGCAGTTGTGGATAGGAATCAAGAAGATCAAGGGGTCAGCCAGCTTGATCTGAATGGAAGCCAGAGCGCCCCCTTGATTTTGATGCCCAATCCTTTTTATCAGATCTATGAAGGTGCAGCCATTTTAGCGGGTGCAGAACCTTATTTCCTAAACTGCGATTCAGATAATAACTTTATTCCTGACTTTTCTGCGGTATCTGCTGATATATGGGATCGTTGCCAATTATTGTATTTATGTAGCCCCGGCAATCCTACCGGTGCCGTTATCGATCAAGCAACATTAACCATGCTGATTGAATTAGCACATAAGCATAATTTTATTATTGCGTCGGATGAATGTTATTCAGAAATTTATATTGATGAAACACAGCCACCTACAGGCCTATTAGAAGCGGCGGTTAAAGCGGGCTATACCGATTTTAGTCATTGCGTGATTTTTCATAGCTTATCAAAACGCTCAAATGCACCAGGCTTACGCAGTGGTTTTGTGGCCGGTGATGAGAAAGTGATAAAAGACTTTTTACGCTACCGAACCTATCACGGTTGCGCTATGCCTCTCCCTACACAAGCTGCATCTGTGGTTGCTTGGCAAGATGAAGATCATGTCATATACAACCGAAAACAATATCGTGAGAAATTTGATGCCGTTTTAGCCATTTTAGGCCGGAATATGAATGTCAGTTTACCTGAAGCTAGTTTTTATCTATGGGCTGAAACTCCAATTTCAGATACTGAATTTGCCCGTCGATTATTTGATGAACAAAATGTCACCGTTTTGCCAGGTAGCTTTCTAGCGCGTGATACCGAAAAGGGTAACCCAGGTAAGAACCGCATAAGAATGGCATTAGTGGCACCCATTGAAGAATGCATTAATGCGGCTCACCGAATCTTAAGTTTGCTAGAAGCAATACAAGCCGAAAACTCCTAGCAATGGTTATTTTGTACGGCATAAAAAACTGCGACACAGTCAAAAAAGCACGTCGTTGGTGTGAAGCTAACAATGTTGATTTTAAATTTCATGACGTTCGTGTTGATGGTTTAGATGAGGCTACAATTAATTCATGGTTAGAATCTGTTTCATGGCAAGTCTTACTCAATAAGCGTAGTACGACGTGGAAACAGTTAGACGATTCTCGTAAAGAGCAACTTGACCAAGCTAGTGCTGTTGAGCTTATGTTAGAAAACCCAACGTTAATAAAACGGCCGGTATTATGTGATAATTCTGGCTGTATGGTAGGATTCAAAGAAGCAGACTACGCTGCCAAATTCGCAAAATAATGAGTGAGCCCACTATGTCAGCAACACTAGAACTTACCAAAGATTTAATTAGTCGCCCCAGTGTAACGCCTGAAGATCTTGGTTGTCAGCAACGTTTAGCTGAGCGTTTAGAATCTATCGGTTTCACTATCGAACACTTACGTTTTGGAGATACGGATAATATTTGGGCAAGACGCGGTACTCAGTCACCTGTCTTCGCCTTTGCCGGTCATACCGATGTTGTGCCAACAGGCCCAGAAGAAAATTGGACCTCCCCCCCCTTTGAACCCGTAATTCGTGATGGCTTATTATATGGACGCGGCACGGCGGATATGAAAGGCAGTATTGCCGCCTTTGTGACCGCCTGCGAACGGTTTATTGCCAACAATAATGATCATACAGGCACTATCGCTTTCCTTATTACCAGCGATGAAGAAGGCCCTGCAACAGGCGGCACCGTTAAAGTCATTGAGACGCTCGAAGCCCGTGGTGAAAAAATTGACTGGTGTCTAGTAGGCGAGCCATCAAGCACTAACAAAGTCGGTGACATCGTTAAAAATGGTCGCCGTGGCTCACTCAATGGCTATCTAACGGTTCAAGGTAAACAGGGACATATTGCTTATCCTCATCTTGCTGAAAACCCTATTCATTTATTAGCACCTGTTTTAACTGAATTATGTGCAATTGAGTGGGATCAAGGTAATGAAGATTTTCCACCTACCAGCTTTCAAGTATCTAACTTAAACTCAGGCACTGGCGTCACCAATGTTATTCCCGGCACCGCAGATATTATCTTTAACTTCCGTTATTCTACCGAACTCACCCACGAGCAATTACAACAAAAAGTCGAAGCGATATTAGATAAACACCAATTAAACTATGATTTAAAGTGGGAATTATCAGGAAAACCCTTTCGTACTGCTAGTGGTGCATTGGTAGATGCTGTGAAGGTAGCAATCAAAACAACTACAGGTTATGACACAGAATTATCTACTTCCGGCGGCACTTCGGATGGGCGTTTTATTGCGCCAACAGGGGCACAAGTCGTTGAGCTGGGTCCTCTCAACGCTACTATTCATCAGGTGGATGAGTGTGTCTCTGTCACTGACCTTGACACTTTGTCAGAAATCTACGAGACTTTGTTAGATCAATTATTAAGCAAGTAAAGCTACTTTATTCGTGAAAAACATCCTTAAGCAACGTCATTGGCTCTACCTACTGGCAGCATTATTGCTGTTTATGCAGTCGTTTGCCATTTGGCATGAGGTTACACATCCCTACCATGTTAGCTCTGAGCAGTGTCAACGCCTTGCTAGTATTGGTCATGCTCCAACATTAGATATAATCACATCAATATCTTTGCCTTTTACCAGCCAATCTTGTGCTGTTGAGGCAATTTTCTCCGTCGCGTTTGTATCAACACAATTACGCAATAACCACAGTATTCGCGCTCCTCCTTCTTTTTCATAGCTTAAACCCACCTTTTATCCGCAGGAAAGATCTATTTTAAGATAGATCTTCTTGCTGTAATTCATGCTATGAGAAATAATGATGAACTATAACAAAACCAAAATAAGCGTATTAATCGCTTGTGCGATAATGGTCAGCAATCCTGTTTTTGCTGATGATATTACTGATCTAAAAGAAGAAGTCGCCCAAATGAAGGCGGACTATGAACAACGGATCCAGCAATTAGAACAACGTCTAGCCAAAGCAGAAAACGAAACCAAAGCCGTGCAAACTGAAGTGGCCGTTGTTAAAGCAACACCCCCACCCAAAACACCGCAACGTAGTAACAGTTTTAATCCAGCTATTAGCATGGTGTTAAATGGTCAATTTAGTGGCTATTCAAAGAATACTGATAATTATCTGTTAAACGGCTTCTCTCTGCAACAAGAAGCGGGCTTAGCAACTAAAGGTTTCTCCTTGGGAGAAAGTGAGCTGACTTTCAGTGCTAATATCGACCAAATATTAGCAGGACAAGCCACCTTTGCATTAGCCGATGAAGATGGTGCCACTGAAATCGGTATTGAGGAAGCATTTATCGAAACACTCGGGCTAGGTCATGGTGTAACACTTCGCGCCGGTCGCTTTTTCTCCCCTATTGGCTATTTAAATGAGCGCCATGCTCATGCTTGGAATTTTAGTGATGCACCGCTTATTTACCGAGGTTTGTTCGGTGATCAACTCTCCACTGACGGACTAAAATTAAGCTATGTATTACCAACGGAGCAACTTATTGAGCTTGGTGGAACCGTGGGTAATGGTAACCACTATCCAGGCAATGGCACACATAGTGATGTGGGTGATTGGCTCGTTTATGCTAAAACAGGCGCCGATATCGGCATTAGTCACAGTTGGCAAGCAAGTGCTGCTTATTGGCAATCTACACCTAAAGACCGTGCCATTGGTAATGGGGATTCAGCCGTGACCTTCAGCGGCGATACCGATATTAGTAATCTCTCATTTATTTATAAATGGGCACCAAATGGTAATCCCTCTCAGCAGAATTTCACCTTGCTGACGGAATATTTCTATGCTCATGATGATGGCAAACTGATTCAAGGCGGCTCAACACATTATAATGGCAAACAATATGGTGGCTATATCGAGGGCATCTATCAATTTATCCCCCATTGGCGTACCGGTGTACGTTATGACCAGTTAGGCAGTTCTCTTAAGGCCTCCAATATCGGTTTTATACAAAATGCTAATTTGAACCTGTCTGGCGATAATCCACAACGCTATAGTGCCATGGTGGAATGGTTACCTAGTGAATTTAGTCGTATTCGTGCCCAGATTGATTATGACAAATCATTCACTGGCAATAACGACACACAATTCTTCTTACAATATACCGTCAATATCGGCAGCCATGGCGCCCATACTTACTAAGGATACAACCATGAAAAAGTTACTTTTTATAAGCTTACTTTTAAGCAGTTTTTCTGTTTTTGCAGATCTCAATATTTTTGCCTGTGAACCGGAATGGGCCTCATTATCTAAAGAATTGGGGGGTGATAAAATAACTATTTTTTCAGCAACAACAGGCTTACAGGATCCGCACCACATTCAGGCTCGACCAAGTTTAATTTCAAAAGCAAGACGTGCTGATTTATTAGTCTGCACCGGTGCTGAACTTGAAATAGGCTGGCTACCACTTTTACAAAGAAAATCAGGCAATGCCAATATCCAGATCGGTGGATCAGGCTATTTTATGGCGACAGACTATGTTCGGCTGATTGATATACCAACCGCACTTGATCGAAGCCAAGGCGATATTCATGCCGCAGGTAATCCGCATATTCAAACCAGTCCTGTCAATATTCAATTGGTTGCCAAGGCTTTGTCACAACGCTTACAAAAGCTTGATCCAGCCAATGCTGATTATTATCAACAACGTGGACAGGATTTTATGCAACGCTGGTCTACCGCTATCGAAAAATGGCAGCAACAAGCCGCACCATTAAATGGCATTGCCATTGTTGTTCAACATAATAGTTGGGGTTATCTATTTAACTGGTTACATTTGAATAAAATTGAAACATTAGAAGAAAAACCAGGTATTCCACCCAGTGTTGATTATTTAAATACGGTGCTCAAAACATTGAAAGCGACACCTGCTAAAATAGTCATTCATGCCGCTTATCAACCCAGTAGAGCAAGTGATTGGCTGGCAGAAAAGATCACCATTCAAAATGTCACCTTACCTTTTACCGTGGGAGGAGATGAACAAAGCCAAGACCTATTTTCTTTGTTTGATGACACCATCACGCGCCTGTTGGATGCAAACAAATGATCTGGGGAGATTTTGATATCATGCTAGTTGTTCCGGCTTTTTTAGCCGGAGCACTCGTGCTCTCAACCCATATTCCTTTGGGGCAAGAAGTGCTCAAGCGAGGTATTATTTTTATTGATATTGCCATCGCCCAAATTGCGGCACTGGGTGTGATTGCTGCCACGATATTTGGTGGGGAACTTGCCACATGGCAAATCCAGATTTTTGCTGGCATCAGTGCACTGGCAGGCGCGGCATTGATTCATTATTTAGCCAAACGCCATTCAGATAGTTTAGAAGCATTAATTGGTTTACTTTTCGTATTAGCCGCTAGCGGTGGTCTAATTTTAGCCAGTTATGCACCACATAGTGATGAACTATTGCATGACTTGCTGGTTGGTCAGATTTTATGGGTCAGTAGCGAACAATTATTATGGGTAGCGGCGCTTTATATCCCGCTACTCATTGCCTGGTTTTCTTTTGACTGCAAACAACGTCCCATTCTTTTTTATCTGGTATTTTCATTAGCTGTGACGGCTTCTGTTCAATTGATCGGGATATACTTAGTTTTTGCCAGCCTAATTTTCCCTGCGCTTGCCAGCCGCCATATTATAAGTGGGCGAAAACGGCTTATTACTGCTTATATTATAGGTTTGTTGGGTTATTTTTTTGGTTTAATGGCATCCTTAGTTTTTGACTTACCCACGGGGGCGATTACGGTTTGGGCGTTATTAGCTATTACATTACTGAGCAAACCGTTACTTAATAGAGGAGATAAATCAGTTTTGTTATAATTATTCATTATTAGTTAAAACGAGTAGAAGGCATGGAAACAAAAACGGAAAACACGTCGACCCCGCAAATAATTTATATCTTATTAGTAGCCAATATTATTATTCCTATCACGTCTCTTATTGGCGTAATTATGGCTTATGTAAATAAAGAAGATGCTCCTGATTGGCTGAAATCACATTATCGTTTCCAAATCCGTACTTTCTGGATTGGCATACTCTATTTCATCATCGGCTTTATTACCATTCCCATCCTTATTGGTTTTGTTATATGGGGTTTTACAGTAATTTGGTTAGCCGTTCGATGTATTAAAGGATTAAAGTTTCTAGATGCCAAACAAGCTCATCCTAATCCAACAACATGGATGTTCTCTTAGCCTGACCTAGCAATTATTCCCGATAAATAGCTAAAGGACCTGTTGCTTGTTGTGTTGGCATAATTTCCATTATTGTTACGTTCATATGTGCTGGGGTATTTGCTAACCAATAGATTGTTTCTGCAATATCTTGTGCGGTTAAAGCAACCGTATTTTGATACACTTTGTCCGCCCGTTGTTTGTCTTGATTAAATCGGACATCTGAAAATTCAGTTTCTGCATTACCCGGTTCAATATTTGTGACCCGAATGCCTGAACCTAATAAATCAGCCCTAATCGCTAATGAAAATTGGCGAACAAATGCTTTGCTTGCACAATACACATTTCCACCAGGATAAGGCCAATTTCCTGCCACTGAACCTATATTAATAATATAACCTTGCCCAAGCTGTTTCATAATAGGTAATACTGTTCTGGTACAATACATCAGACCTTTGATATTGGTATTAACCATTTGATCCCAATCATCAAGATTAGTTTCATCGGCTGGTTCTAGCCCCAAAGCCAGCCCTGCATTATTCAATAAAAGATCAATTTTTGAAAACGTATCAGGTAAAGAATAAATAGCCTGTTCGACTGCTTGGCGATGACCGATATCAAAACAACAAATATGCACATTGCTGACACCGCCCAACTCATCTTGCAAGTGTTCTAATCGTGCTTTTCTTCGTCCAGTAAGAATTAATTTCCAGCCATTTTTAGCAAATAAACGGGCCGTTGCTTCACCAAAACCTGATGTTGCACCTGTAATCATGATTGTTTTCATAAGATCTCGCCATTATCAGCGTTTCGCCAATATTTCTAATGCCGCTATCCTATACGCTTCTGCTAATGTTGGAAAGTTAAATGTGCTTTCAACAAATATATCAACCTCCGCATCACACAGCATGGCCATATGGCCAATATGTACCACCTCAGTTGAACCTTCCCCTACTAACATCACGCCCAGTATTTTTTTACCTTGGCCATCAGCAACAATTTTTAGCATTCCTTCCGTATTGCCTGAAATTTGGCCTCGTGCAACTTCTGCAAATTTAGCTGTTCCGACAATAATGTTTCCATATTGCTCTCGTGCTTGTTTTTCGTTTAAACCAACAGAAGAGAGTTCAGGAATAGAATATATTCCTGATGGAATAAGCGGACTCATTTGTCCTGTTTCTATTTCCAATGCATTGCGTGCTGCTCGCCGGCCTTGTTCCATTGAAGCTGATGCCAATGAAGGTGGACCAATAACATCACCTGCGGCATAAATATTATCAATTTCTGTGCAGAGCATATCATCAACACTAATCAATCCTTTTTCATTAAGTGACAAGCCTGCATTATCAAGCTGAAGGCCGTCAACATTTGCCAACCGCCCTGCTGCACATAATAATTTTTGACTGCGTACTATTGTGCCATCAGCGCATTGGGTCACCACTTCACTCACTTCATCCCAATATACTTTTTCAACATTCTGCTTTCCTAACCAAGTGCCCCCCATGCCTCTGAATGCTTTCACAAAAGTATCTGTCATGTCACTATCTAGAAAACCTAATGGCGTTGGATAACGATCTATCATAGTCACTTTCACGCCCAGCGCCTGAAAAATAGAAGCATATTCGCTGGCAATGACGCCACCGCCTAGCACTGTTAGACTCGCCGGTAAATACAACATGGAGAGAATTGAGTCACTATCGAAAATATGCTCGTGATCAATGGGAATATTATCAGGTTTTCTTGGATAAGAACCCACTGCAAGAATGACTTTACTTACACTTACATCAACTGTATCACCATCAACTTTAGTTATTTTCATGGTGTGACTATCAACAAAACTTGCTCGGCCATGTATACGATCAATCTTGTTACGATCAATTTGTTTCCGCATATAGCGATCATGTGATTTAAGGACATCATCCAAACGATCAATCAGTGTAACCATTTCTGTTGCTTCACTAAGTTCGAAATCTGCTAATGCCGCATTTTGGCGCATATGCTTCACTCGCAATGCATTTTCACGTAGCGTTTTTGAAGGAATGGTCCCTCGGTGAACACATGCCCCGCCGAATAAGCTGTCTCGTTCAATAATTGCGACACTTTGTCCTACCTTAGCAGCCTGAATTGCTGCTTTTTGACCCGCCGGACCACTCCCTATCACCATTACATCATAACTAGCTTGTATTTTACTCATGATGATAAACCTTCCAATCGTACTTTTACCGACTCGGTTTGTTCAAATATTTTTTCTACATCATCTTGATAGAGATTTAATTTCCCCAAAACAGGCAAAGCAAACAAGGTCTCTTTATCAAGCTTATCTGGCGTTAACATATTCGTGGCAAAGCGTGAACCGACTACAACATGTGTAGCCTGAACACCTGCTGTTAATGCACTATTGTATTCAGTATAGGCGCAGACCGCCTCAATAACCAATGCTGGCATTTGCCACTTATTAACAACCGCTTCACTCACCTGTTGGCAATAGTTATTTTCTAATTGATGAACGTCTTCTGCCGTTAACGAAATATTCTTTTTATTAGCCAAATCTAAAATCGTTTGCAAAACGGCAGGGCGACCAATTGAATGTAATAAACCGGCAAGAAATGCCACTTCAACATTACTGCGGCAATGACGAGCCACTTCTTTTGACCAAAGCGATGTAGCAATCGCATGTTGCCAAATACCTGCAACATAGTCCTCATAGCCTGGCGTGTTAAACAATTTGGCACCAATAGCGGCAGCGAGTGCAATTTCACTAATAATGGTCATACCAAGGCGAGCAACGGCTTGTTGTAGCGAAACTAAATTGGATAGTGGTGTATAGGCTACAGAGTTAGCAATGCGCATCACATGGCCTGCCAACGATTGATCACTTTGGATTAATTTTGCCATTTCAGTGGCATCTGTCTCAGGGTTTTGTGCTAATAATAGTGCTTTATTCGCCACTTCGGGCAGCATAGGCACATCGATTTCACCACGATTAATTATTTGCCTTAGCGAGTCTTCCAGAGAAAGAGGTGCATTGTCTTGTGAATTCATCAAGTACCTTCATCTATAATTTACCTACTGATGAAGCATAATTAATGCCATAAAATACCCATAACATATGAAAATGCATCTTTCAGTGGAATTTAAAAACGTTTTAGGCAAGGCATTGATTGCAGGTAATGGTCTCTCCATTACCAAAATCAATAACGCAGCATAAAGCGTTTTTAAATCCATCGAAGAAGCGCTTGAGCCATCCCACTTCGTCGTTCCATCTATTTGCAAGGGAATAACCATTGCTGCATAGATGCGCCTATAATTGGAATGGCTCAAGCACTCTGAAGCATGTATTTTCATATGTTATGGGTATAGGAACAAGGAAGTAGTCGTTATTTTAACTACTTAATCAATAATGAAATTCAGTCTATAAACTAAGCTCCTTCAGAAAAAACAATCGTTCTACGGCCTGAAATAATAATGCGATGTTCAATATGAGCTTTCACTGCACGCGCCAATACTAAACGCTCAATATCTTTACCAATCATTACTAAATCTTCAGGACTATTATCATGCATAACACGTTCGACATCTTGTTCAATGATCGGTCCTTCATCTAAATCAGCAGTAGCATAATGCGCTGTTGCACCAATAATTTTTACGCCTCGCGCATAAGCTTGATGATAAGGTTTTGCCCCTTGAAAAGCGGGTAGAAAGCCATGATGAATATTAATCACATGACCTGAATGCCGCAGCACAAAGTCTTCAGATAAAATTTGCATATAGCGCGCCATGACCACTAAATCAATATCATGCTTTTCTAATAAGTTATTGATTTGTGCTTCTTGTTGTGGTTTTGTTTCCTTGCTAATTGGCAAGTGGTGAAACGGCACATTAAATTGCTTTGCCATATTCTCCAAGTCATTATGATTACCAATGACCAATGGAATATCACATTTCAGTTCTCCCTCTTGCTGGCGCAGCAATAAATCATAGGGGCAGTGAGAAGCTCTAGTTACCAATAATGCAACACGGTATGGAACATCCGAATAACGTACTGACCACTCTAAACCTAATGTAGTCGCAAATTCAGTAAATTGCTGTTCTAACTCTTCACGCTGTAATTGGCCATCATCTTCCAATTTGATGCGCATAAAATATTGACCATCTTGCAGATCAGTATATTGCTGACAATGTAGAATATTATATTGTCGCTGTGCAAAAAAGCTGGTGATGCTAGCAACTAAACCCTTTTGATCGGGGCATTGAATAAGAAAAATAATTGCATTCATAAGTTTATATACTTTTTAAAATAGGTTTATACCCGTTACCATTCAATCTGCAGAATTCAACAGGAGAAGAAGCCATACTATTCTAGGCATAAAGTCGCAGAATTAGTCATTCTCGGCAACTGCTCCTGCGTTGCTCTACTTACCTACATCCATGTAGGCATAATTTAAGACTTTATAACGACGAAGAGTGTGGCTTATTCTCTTGCCCTGTGGGAGATTAGCACAAACGCCAGTGCCGCGTTGCAATGCTTTACAAAGACCAGTCATTTATGTGCATGGATGGACTGTATGCAAAAAATGCAGGAGCAATTTTTTGTGCCTTCACATTGCGCCTTGCTCTGACGCGTGTGCTAAACTCTGAAATCTACAGATTGAATGGTCACGGGTATAACTAATATCATACCCGAATTAATATTCATTCTTAGATTCAACCAATAAGTGCAATTCCAATATTCATGCAGCTTTTTGGTGGTTTTCATCAAAAAAGAGCTCATGAGGTGTTTTGAAATTGAGTGTTTTTCGAGGGCGATGGTTGAGTTTATTCA
>Ga0256840_1002915_pt1 | contig 14457 bp, 24 predicted proteins | sample 355202metaG_FD_185969 | JGI IMG/M metagenome (GOLD analysis project Ga0256840, IMG submission 185969) | Hydrothermal vent microbial communities from Mid Atlantic Ridge, Atlantic Ocean - 355-202 | ecosystem: Environmental > Aquatic > Marine > Hydrothermal vents | place: Atlantic Ocean: Mid...
GAGCTAAAAAAACTATGCCCTAAAGCTAAGCCTTTGAAGAAAAAATATGTAAAACATGTCTATGATTTCTTGAACAATTATGCTAGCGATAGCGGTAATGTACCGTCTTGTTAAGAAGATATAAATACTTAAAAAGGACTAACAATGAATTTTAGAACTCTTATTGAGGGATTTACTGATGAAGTTAAACCAAAATGGACACCGCCAAAAGATACATTCGCTGAAAAAACTCCAGCATCTGAAACTGCTAAAATAGTAGCAAAAGATGCCAAAGATTATAAACAAGCTGTTGATAGAGTTGAATTTTTCTTTAACAGAGGTGGGGATAAAATCCCTAATGCTAAAGCAAGAGCAGAAAAAATTGTAGCAGAACTTAAGAAAATATTCAATAAATAATAATTTTGGAAGGTAATTAAGAAAAATATTACTCCAAAAATGATTTCATATAAAGTTCAAAAAAAAGGAATATAATGCCTGCAGTAGTTAGATTTGGTGATATGGGAAGTGGACACGGTTGTTATCCACCTAGAGCAAATGATCAAGGTTCTCCAAATGTTTTTGTAAATAATCTTGGTGCTCATAGAGTAGGAGATCATTGGGTAACTCACTGTTGTCCACCACCTTGTCATGATTCAGTTCAAGCTACTGGTTCTAGTACAGTTTTTGTAAATTCAAAAGCATTAGCACGAGTAGGTGACAGTATAGCTTGTGGTTCAACTGATGCTACTGGTTCTCCAGATGTATTCGCAGGAGGATAAATGATATTTTCATATCTCACTAATAAAATTAAAGATTTGGTAGTTTCAAAGAAATCAAACTTAATGAATTTAAAAAGTTTTGATTTATCAAATATTATTGATTCAATAGAAATTAAAGGAAATGATGTTCTCATCAAGACATCTAAAAATATAATAATTGAAAATGCTGGTAATACCATAAATATTACCAAAGGGTTTAATATTCAAATAGCAGATGAAATTCATCTTAATCCTGAAATTCCACTAAACGACATTCTTTCAAAAAAATGGAAATCTAAACACATAGAATCCTTAGAAACAAAGGAAGGGTAATCTTAAGAAGTATGATTTAGTGTTTAAGTAGTATTTAAGTATATATGTAGTATAATACTATATAAAGAAAAATAAAGGATAAAAGATGAATATATTAAAGGTTATATTAGCGTTTCTATTTTTCATAGGGATGATAATTTCTGCAGCAGCAGTTAGATTATGGGCAATAACACTAGTAGTTTTATCGATTTTAAAACTAACTTCAATTTTAATGATTCCTTGGTTTGCGGGTTTGTTCACTCTTAGTGCTATTGGAACACCATTGTTTATGTTAATCTTAGGACTGTTTTCAGTTTTTGCAAATTTTTTAGGCTTAGCAGTAAGTGCGGATAAATTAAAATGAATAAAATAACATCAAAAGCATTCCTTAGAACATTATTTGTTACACAAAATAGGTGGCACAAACACTCTGTTCTAGGACATGTTTTTAAGGTAATCTTTTACACTCTTAGATACCGACCAAGATTATTTTTAGTTGCTTTGTTACATGATATAGGTAAACCATTTGTAGCACACAAGGACTCAGATGATTTACAGAGAGATTATGAGTCATGGAGTTTTACCAATCACGAAGAACTGTCTTATATGATTATCAAAAATTGGTTTATTCCAGAGAGGACTAAAATTTTAATCAGATATCATTATCTCATAAGAGGGATGCAAAAAGCACTTATTAAAGACCCTCCAAAATTTAGAAGACTTAGAAGAATTTGGGAAAAATTACCAGAAGATATTAAGGATGATTTATATACATTCAAAGCACTAGATGATAAAGGAAAATAATGAAATCAAAGGGTAAAGAATGATATTTCAAGACATTCAAAGAAAAAAAAGATTAGAAAGAACATCCAAAAATAATACAACAGATACAGAAAATTTTGAATATTATAAATCTCTCTATAAATGTGATTTGGATAATCTTAATGAAGGTTTTAAAAAATTCTCCGAAGAATATAAATTATTTTTACAATATCCTAAAACAGGAACAAAAAAATATTTTAGAACTCAAATGCAAGTTCCTAAAAGACAGAGAAAAGAACTTCAAAAATTTAAAAGAAAATACTATTTTTTAGTAGAAAATATAAAATAAAGGAAAAATATGGCAAAATATATAGAGTTAGATGCTTCAAATTTTGATAGCACAGTAAGTGAAGGTGTAGCCTTAGTTGATTTTTGGGCACCATGGTGTGGACCTTGTAGAATGATAGCCCCAGTTATAGAAGAGTTAGCTGAGGATTTTGATGGAAAAGCAAAGATTTGCAAAGTAAATACTGATGAAGAGCAAGATATAGCTGTTAAGTATGGTATTAGATCAATTCCAACAATTTTGTTTTTCAAAAATGGTGAATTAGTAGATCAAATGATCGGTGCATCATCAAAGCAAATTTTAGCTGACAAGATAGAATCATATCTATAATTTCAAATATAGGGCATTTAATATGCCCTTACTAAAGGATACTAATTGAAATCAAAAACAGAGTATGAAGTTCTTAAAGAATTGATAAGAAAATGGAACGAAGTACTTCAGGTATGCCCAGTTAATGAAACTGATAGAATTTATATTAGAAATTTAATCAAAAATAGTGAAATAAAATTGGAAGAAATAAAATCAAAATCTCCAGAAGCATTTATATAAAAAGGAAACAAATGAAACATGAAAATTTACATAGTTCAGCATTTTTACTTGAGGATGGTTTGCTATTAGTTAAACCTCAAGAATTAAATACAGGAGAAGTACAAGAAAATGGAATTGTGCTTGAAATGAGTCAGAATACATCAGTAGTTGATAGACCAACAATTGGAAAGGTTATTTCAATTGGTAAAGATATTGACAATAAATACCTGAATGAAACGATTATTTGGGTTAAACAAAATGGTATTGATATACTACTTAAGGATGGTCATTTTTTAATTCTAAAAGTTGACTCAGTACTAGCAATCGTAAAGGAATAAAAATGTTTAATTTAGTACCCGATTATGTTCTTAGAGAAAATCTAGTTCTTATGGCTTCATACTTATATTATAATATTATGATGTATATATATGGCTAATTTGAATAAAAAGGTCAAATCTACTCAAGATAAAATTGCTGAAATAACAGCAAAATTTGATGCAGCAGAAGAGATATTAAGTCCTGAAATTGTTGAAACAGTTCAAACCGAAACTCAACAAATTGAAGATGAAAAAGAGAAATACGACCCTATTGATGTAATGTCACTAAAACAAATGGCAGATGATTTCAAATACTCTGGGGAAATTCTTCGTGAAGTGATTGGAAATGGTCGAATGGTTTTAGAAAAAGCAACTCAGGAATTAATGCTTGCTGAAGATTCTAAATATGAAGATACAACTGCTTTTGCTGAATTAACAACTGCAGTTCTCAATGGTGTTAAAGTACATTCCCAATTATACAAAGATTTTAGTAATGTTTTATTGAATATTAAAAAGATTTATGAAGGAACAACACCCAAAACTGTTACAAATAATTTAACTATTCATGAAGATATTAGTACAGTTGATATTATTGAAAGACTTAAAAAATTGGATAAACCTAAAAAAACATAAATATTTGAATAAACCTAAATGTCCCAAAAGTATTTTTTAATCTTAAGTATATAAATACTTAAAAAGGAATTCTCATTGGCTAATTTTAATATGACTCGTAAACCAGATTATTCATTACAAGGAAGACTAACTAATGAATTAATTAATCTTTATGGTATTCCAATAAAACTTCTATTGACAGAAAAATTAGATTATGATAGTAATGTTTTTGGGGATTACAGTTCAGTTAAGGTTGATAAGGAAAAAGTTTTTCAATTATATGGCTTGCCAGAAAATTCTGATGAGTGGGATGATATTGGAGTAAACTTTTCTGAATTTGGAATGTTGAATGTTGAAAATATTAGATTGTTTATATCTTCTAAATCTGTAAACTCAATTTTTGATTCAGACCCAATAAAAGGACTTCAAAGTAATCTTATTATATTACCTAATGATAGAATGATGGAAATAACAGATGTAAATTTTCAAGTACCAGGTATAAACAATTTATATACTTATAAAGATGATAAAAATGTTTATAAAATCACTCTTAAAACATATCAAGTAAAATTAACAGATGATATTGAAGAAGTGAATACTGAAACTATTGATAAAGAAACATATGAACAGTTAGATACATATTTTGATGAATTAACAAATACTTCTGATAGTGTTGAAAATGAATCAGAAAATATTGATGATATTGAAACCGAAAAACCTGTTCTAAAAAAATCAGATGATCCAGTATTCGGAAGATTTTAATTTAGGTATATATTGCAATTTATACTTTCAGTTTATAAAATCAGTGTAACTCTTTTTCAGTAAGAAATATAAATCTAATTCCCTTTTTATCACAAAAATCCTTAGCAGCACTCCATTTTGCTTGATTAATACTATATGTAACTAATGCTTTTTTATAGTTTTTGGTGCTCTTAGTGGTAATTTTTTTAGGTTTTATAGGTAATTGAGTTTCGGAGAATGATTTAACCTCGACTAAAAATCTATTTTTTTCATCAAATTCAATAAATAAATCAGGATAATATCTATGTAGTTTGTTATCAGTGGGTTTTACATATTGAATTGCAAATGGTTCAATACTAAATTTTTTAATTTTTTCATTATAATCACAAAATTGAAATGCTTTAAGTTCGAGTGATGATTTATACATAATAGAATTAAGAGATTCATTAAATGAACCCATATAATCATCTGATGGTTTAATAAATTTAGATGGATTTTTTAATTTATACCATCCTTTTTTAGATTTGTACGCTATTATTTATCCTTTTATATAGTACCAAAGTGCTAACATTAAAAGAAATGAACTCACATATATTGCATATGTCAAATATTCCATAAATCATAGTTCTCCTTTAATTGTAGTTAAATACCAAAATATTATAATAATACTTATACTTAAATAACTTATACTTACTGTATAGATTAAATTTCCATAATTTATGGTTTTCATTTAGTTTTAGTTAAATAACTTAAACCTATTGTATATGTTAGGTGTGCCATATATGTTAAATATTCCATAATTCATAGTGCTCCTTCAAACTATATTTAATCTAGTAATTGTTATAAACCAAATTATAAAAAAATAATGTTAAATATATGATGTTATAAAACCAATATAGGAGCTGGTCCAGCATATTTGCTGAATAATTGTTCTTTAAGATCAGCGATTTCATCTTGTGCAAGACTTCTCATCATATCAAAATTTATAGTAGCACCACCAACTAATGATTGAGTATATTTTCCAACTACAGTGCTTTGTTGAAGTCTAGCTCTAGCGACAGACATGTCTTTGACCCATTGTTGATTATATATTTTATCAACCTTATCTGGAGTGTATTCCATATTATAGTGAATTAGTATATTTCCTGTAGTATTTCCAAGAACATGTAATTTATTGTTATACTCATTAAAGGTATAATTCATCTCTCTCATCATATACTTTTCAAATAATGTAAAGTTATTGCTCACGGAAATAATTGCATCTACACCAGTACTATTTGACTCAAATGCTCTAAAATATTCTTCAGACCATCTATCAGGAATGTAATTTGAGCCATAATTTTGAAATCCTTGAATGCTTTTAACAGCAATAATAGATGTTACAAAATCAGGCATTTGATAATATCCTTTACCATTTACTTGGAGAATTACAGTTTCCTCTAATTCTCCATCATAAGCAAATGTGGAAAATTCTTTAATAGTATAGTCAATGCAATCCTGTACTTGTTCATCAGTAAGTTCAACCTCAACTGTTGGTGCACCTAACTGTCTAAAAATATAATCTATTAAATCATCTTTCCTTTTTATCATCTATTTTTTAGCTCTCTTTGATTTTTTTAATTTTTTCACTTCTTTAATTTCTTCTGCAAGCTCTTGAGTCTCTTCTGCAATTTCTTTTTCAAGTTCTTCAATTTTAACATCTACTGGACTTGGTGTTTCAACTAGAAGTTCTTCCTTTGGTGCTTTTGAAGTTTTGTTAACCTCTTTAACATATCTAAAATATTCTTTTGCGATTTTTTCAGAAACCTCTTCGCCCTTTTGAAATACTCCATATCTGGATTCTAATAGTCTTGTTGTAACGAACATTTGTTCTCCTTTTTTTAAGATTTTAATTTAAGTGGTTTTAGTGGAACATTTTTTTCGATATTTTTTACAAATCCTAATAGTCTGGTTTGTTTATTTTTTGATTGAATAGCTTTTGCAATACCATCTTTCAAGTTACTGATACCGTTCCATATCATATCATATGCTTTAACTGCTATTTCTGGTGTTTTGATTTGTAATTCCCATCCTGTTACAGCTGCAATCAAGTGAATAGGTCCTGTAATGAAGTGCATTGTTAGTATATCAAGATTATAAACGAACTTTAAAAAATCTGATTTATCGATTTCAGTTGATAGTTTTTTAATTTTTTCTTTATCGCCTTTTATAGCTGCAATAATCATTTTGCCACCAGTACTTGAAAACTTTTTAATATTTTGAATGATTCCATCTGTTTTTTCTATTTCAAGACCAACTTTATTAGCAAAATTATTGAGCATATCAAATATTCCTTCATCTAGCATAGAATCATCTATCATAGAACCCTCATCATTCATTTCATCAAGAACTATAAAGGCATTAAGTAATGACTCTACTTTATAGTCTGTTATTTGTTGTTCATCTATAAATTGCTTAAATTTCATTTTAACCTCTCTTTATTTTATTTATAACTTTATCAATTTTGATTTGGAATATCCTATTTGGAATGACTCCATATTTTATACTAGTAGTATATTTTAAAAATTCCTTTATACTTTTAGTATATTTATAAATCAATAGTCGTCTTCTGTTTTATAAAAATCTTCAAACATTTTATTTTTCTTTTCCTTAGCAATTTGTTTAAAGTTATCCAAAATTTCTTCATCGGTAAAATTAAATACCTCTTTAAGAACCTTCTGAACCGGAAATAATTTACCGCTATAATCTTGAACATTAGAATAAATATCGAGTTTTTGTTGGAATTGAGCAAGTTTCATTTTTTCTATGAATAAACTATCTGACATAAATTGTACATTAATTTTTTCTTTATACTCTTCATAATCCTCTAATGTCATAATGTTGCTTAAAATAAGTTCTCTTTTAAGCAAATCATTAATCACTTCAATGAATATTTTTCTGATTCTATTTATGAACATATAAAATTTAATATCAGATTTTGTTACTTGTGTACTATCATAATCAAATGTTTGATCTGCATCAGTATTATCTGGTATTCTATTAGCAGGAATAAATAATGCTTGATAAAGTTTTTTCTGAAAATATAAAATATCTCCTAACTCTCCAAGATTTCCAGTTTCATCTAACAAATCTACCTGTGTTCCTTTAGCACCACTTCTATTTGCAAACCAATAATCTTCAACCATTGATGTAATATGTTGTTGATTTGTAATTTCTCCAGTTTCTGTATTATAGAACTTTTTATACTTAAATTTTTTCTGTGCATCTCTCATTGCCTCTTCGGCTTTAGTATTAGATAATTCCCCAACATCAACATTGAACACTCTTCTTGATATACTTCGCGAAAACCTCATTGGGATTAAAAGATCCTCAAGCATTTTTAGTTGATTAGCTGGTTTAATAGCAAATTCTAAATATCCAAGATTAATATTATCTTCATGAATTCCAAAATCTTGTCGGATTATTTCTTCTTTTGAGAATGTTAATTTTTGTTCAATATTTGTTTTTCTATAAAAATCTTGGGATTTATCCATGTACTTATATTGCTCACTTGATTTATCAAAATATAGATAAACAGGTTCAATAATTTTTATACCTTTAATTCCATCCTCTTCATCATTAAAATCTATTTTGATAACAATTTGACCATCTACATATGCTTGCTTAACAACATTATAAAAATTATTATTAAATAATTTTACAATTTTTTCAAATTTTTCAGTAATAGCATCTTGAATTTTTTCATTTTCTTCATCTATTGATATTTTAAGGATGTCTTTATCATCTGAATGCACAATTTCATTTACTATTTCATCAACTGCCATATAAACATCTGATATTTTCGCTAGGTTTCTGTAAAGCATTATTTTTGCTTTTTGTTTTTCTAAAATTGTTTGTTTTTCTTGACCTTTAAATATTGTATTCTGACTCATACCATCAAAGAAGTTACCAAAATTATAAATATCATCTTTTGAAAGATCATCTATAATTTTATTCTGATTTTGAAGTTCGGCATCTTCTGGTGATATTTTCTCAGGATTCTTAATTTTCAAGAACTCTTTAATTTTTTCAAATAATTCCATTTATGTCCCTTAGTTTTATAGTATTTATATTTTTTTGAAGTGCTCTTTGAAGATTAGGGACTCCTAAGAGTCCCACGATGTGTTAGCTAATAACTGATGAGAAGCTATTTGTACCAGCATTTGTAAATCTAAGTTTTATAAACTCAGCAACATATGTAGGTTTGATGTAAATCATTGTGTTCAATTTGTAATCGTTAATTACAAATCTGGTAATTCAATACCAACTATATGTTTCCATATAGATCAGACCATATCTTCATCATAAAATGTGAGAGAGTATGATGGTTCCTGTTTCCACTCACTTGAGTGTACTCCCTTTCGGGATGGTCGTTGAACTTTACAAAATAAACTTAGTTTAAAGACTTCTCGGTCATATTTTATTTATATTTATTAATTCTTTCAAGAAGTTCTTCTAATGTAATCTGGTTATCATTAGTTAAACTTCTTTTAACGTTTTTTGAATGTAAAATAATCTCACAATTGGCGGGATGTGAAATAATCCAAACAGGAATATTGTTTTCAAAACCATATCTTCGTGAGAGGAGATGATCTCTAACAACTCCTCTACTGTTATTTTTGGCTGAAAATATACCATTTCTCTTTAATAAATGTTTTTCTTTTTCAGACATATTAAAGTTAAAACCAAATGTAAAAGATGATTTTCTAAAATATAAATCATAATCATTTATATTTTCAAGTTTTTTCCATTTTCCTTTTAATTCCATTGTTTTTCTCATGGAGTTATATTGATGTTTTTGGTGTTTGTTTTCCACTCTGGGTTAGTTTTTGTTTTAGACGCTTTAATTCCATTTTTTTGAAGAATTGAAATACCAGAAGAATCTTTTTTATTCATTATTTCTGACAAGTTTTCTTTATATTTTTGAAATGTTACTTTATTTGTTTTTCTTGTTTTCCACCCTTTTTTAAGAATTTCATCATAATTTCTATTTAAAACTGCTTTTTCATACATTCTTTTCTTATCATTTTGTGATATAGTATTATTGAAATGTTTTCTTTGACAACTAGCTGAACAAAATCTAGAATTTAAAGTTTGTACTTCATTTCCACATATTTCACATTTATCTATACTCTTTTTATGTAACTTTAAATATTGTATCCTACTCGAATATCTTGTTAAAGTGATATGTTTACCATCAAGATATGGAGTTAATTTTTTAACTGTTTTAATCGTTTATTTAGTTCCTTGTTTGTTGTATCATATTGTATTTTTCCAATATTATTCTCATTTTTAATCCTAAATATTTCAGTTATAAGATAATCACTGAATTTCATAATTTATCCTTTGCTAAATCTCTCACAATTTAGACTTTAGTTTATTTTGTTTTAGCTGCTGATTGTCTCTATTTCTAAGATTTTTACTTTTTATATATTATTTATATAAATGAGTACTTAGAACCTAACAAGAATTTCCAGCAATTAAAGAACTTTTAAGTGAACATTACGTCTATCCACTATTAACTCATTTCGTGATATAACATCAGGTGTGTTATTTGATTCATCACAAATTACCATATAGTCGACAATACCTCTACCAGCTTTTACACTGCCTAAGAATGGTTTTATGATACTAGATATTCTATTTCTAGTAAATGTATCATTGAATTCCATTACTTCATATTTAGCCATCTTACCTAAGGATCTTTCAAGTGTATTAAAAAGACCTCTCACATTCACTCTATCAACAAAATATTCAGATAAATTCGTTAAATTTATCCCGATGTGTTGAGATAAGACACATCTGCTATATATTACTATATAGATTAGACTATATCATGCCATATTATAACTGGGGAGAATATAATAGGCTGCACCGCTTCGATTTCACTTGAAATCTACTCCTTTTCAGGATAGTCGTTGAACCTTCTCTATCTCTAGAGCTTGGCTGCTGATTGTCCTTAACTTAATAGTAGGATATTCCAGCAATTCAATGCATTTAAAGTTCGCCTGATAGAACTGGTAAGTTATCGTCTGTACTTAAGACATTTTATTTATAATATAATACAAATTCATAAATTTTCTTGAAATAAATCCTTGTTTTGCAATATTTTTAAGGATTAGTTCTTTAGATAGCTCCTCTATATTCTCTATTTTTCTTCTTCGTTTATATCCATACTCTTTAGAACATCGGTATCCAATCTTAAATCCAGTATATTTCATTTTGTTACCACAAAATTTACATTTATTGTCTATTTTGAAATATTCACAATATATTTCTTCATTTGTTTTTGTTTCATTAACTTGTAACTATCGAATTAATTTTTGTGATGATATTAAATTATTATAATAATTATCAATCATTTGCTTTGTTTCATTTTTCATGTAAAATCTCCCCAGATTTTTTTTTATTACTTATGCTGCAATGTTTAATATAAGCCATATATTATTTGACGAACTAGGCTTACTTAGCAAAGTTTTTTGTCCCCACATGACGATTCCTTGTCCAGCAAAGCTGACGATAGGATTAAGACCGTTCTTGTAAAGTACATCTCTCATTGCATTAGTAGGGTTAAATGCAAGCTTAAGGATTCCTTTAAGTTGTCCTCTATTTAGACCTGCTGACGCCCACCAAGATGCTCTATTTGTTGAGGTTTGTGCTCTCAACCCAGATATATGACCAGCAACATTAACCCAAACGTTCTTGTCGAGGTATTTGTTGTAAACATATACATAGTTTGCACATCCAACAGTAAACATATCATTATAATTTAATGAACCAGTTTTTCTCCAAGTTACCAAATTATTGAGAACCATTGAAGCTTTTTGACCAACACAGTCACCATAATTTGCACCTATAAAACAGATACAGTCTTCTCTTTTATCTGTAAGTGCTTTAGCTGATGCACCACCATCTAATTCATTAGCTATTACAATATCAATCATGAAATTCAATTAGAGTCGTTAATTCTAACCCGTTATCAACTAGCCCCATGATAACTGCTATATGTCTCCATATAGATTAGACCATATCTTCATCTTTCTAAGTGGTAGTGAAAGATGTAATCCGCTTCGGAACACTTGCTCCTACTCCCATGTCTGGGATGGTCGTTGGACTTTATACACATAGTTTTTTGACTTCTCGGTCATACTTATTTATATTGACTAATTTTTTCAAGAAGTTCTTCTAGTGTAATCTGATTATCATTAGTGAAACTTCTTCTAACATTCTCTGAATGCAATATAATTTCACAATTTGCGGGATGTGAAATAATCCAAACAGGAATATTGTTTTCAAATCCATATCTTCTAGAGAGTAAGTGATCTCTAACAACTCCTCTACTATTATGTTTAGCTGAAAATATACCTTTTGTTTCTAAAAGATATTTCTCCTTTTTGGACATAGGGAAATTGAAACCAAATTTGAATGATGATCTCTTAAAATATAATTCATAGTCATCCATATTTTTAAATATTTTCCATTTTCCTTTTGATTCCATTGTTTTTCTCATAGTCTTATTTCTTTTATCTATAACATTTTTGCGGTCTTCATTTGTAAATGTTTCCCAAAAACTAGGAAATCTTTCAGGATGTTCTTTTCTAAAAATTTTAAATTTTTTAATAGCTTCATTCTGTGCTTCTGGAAAATCAATTTTACTTTTATTAGCTTTAATAGTCCTCCGTTGAATAATATTCAACCCATTTTCATCTATATCATTTTTCATTGTTTCTATTGCTTTACGATTTATTTTCGAATAATCATTTGCTTTATGTGATTTTATAAGACCACATTTATGACAACAAGTATAGTTTCTAATTTTTTAGTAGGTTTTCCACATATTTCACAATTTCGAAATCCCTTTAATTTATATTCAAGTGCATAAATTCTGTCTGAGACTCTGTTTGAAGTTAGAAATGGAGTTAGTTTATATAATTGTTTTACTCTCTTTTTTACTTCTAAATTTTTATTTGTAATTGTAACATATCGTAAACCTAATTCTTTTCTTAATTCTTCAATTCTATTTATGAGAAAAATACTAAATTTCATTCTTTATCCTTTATATAATTGTAGCTACCACACTACTTTTATATTATTTTGTGTATCTTAGCTGCTGATTGTCTCTATTCTTAAGATTGTTACTTCTATAAATTTATAGTTAGTACCTAAGACTTATCAAGAGTTTCCAGCAATTCAAATTATTATCATTCACTCATCACTGAGTGAAGGGACATTGTTATGCTTTTACGCACAAAGTTTATCCACAGCTTCTTTATTAGACCAAAGGTCATATGCATTTATTAAATCATCAAATCCTACTGGAGAATCAATTCCTTTAACTAATGATATAACATTACCATCTGAATATAAACATGACATTACAGGATTTTCATTTGCAGTATTGTCTTTAACAAAAACAAATAAACTTTTATTATTGATAACATCTTCTATATACATAGATTTATTATTTTCATCTCTTGCATCTGGATCAAAGGATACTGTAAAAGTTTCTTGAATTACACCAGCATTTCTAATGATTATACCTACTTCGTCACCAGTTGGTGAGTACATAAATAAATCATCAAGTGCAATACCTTCAAAAACCATTTTATCAACACCAAAATCTGATGCTTTTGCAATAGCTATTTCAATTGAGTTACCCCAAACACCAGGACTTCTGGCTATAAATTTAGCTTTTGCTTCAACAGAATTCATTGCAATGCTTTGTTCTTGAATCTCAAAATCTGCATAATTGCCAATAGGTAATTGAGTTTTAAGATAATCAGAAACAACAACTGCTGAACCTTGCTCTTGAACTTCAAAAACTGAGTTCAACGCTTGTTTAAAATCATAAACTTTTGCATCATCTGCAACTACTACACTAGTATTTCTATCTATTGTTAGAGTACCAGCTACTGCATCTACTGATAGAACTTCATAAGGAACTTTAACAGGACCTAATGCAGAACCAAAAGCGATATATTGACCGATTTTAACTAATGTTACATCGGAAACTGGGATTGTAGAACTATCAGAAACATCTGATGTAACAGTAAGACCTAAAATTTCTTCAGTGCTTGCGTTAACATTTGATGCTCTTGAAACATATAATTTATTTCCATATTTCAAAAATGAATTACATTGTTCCCAATCATTATAATTTTTTATTGTTGGTTTCCCAAAATAATTTACCAAGTCTGCTTCTGAACTTACAAGTAAGTATGAACCGACTGGACCTTTAACAAAATTTCCTGCAAAAACTGCAATAGAATTTGAAACTGTTGGGGCTATTAGGCTAGCATCGATTTCCTCGATTTCTCGTTGTATTCATATTGAGTCGTTAATTCAATACCGTTCTCTTATGAACTGCTATATGTCTCCATATAGACTAGACTATATCTTCATCCTATAAGGATGTTTACCGCTTCCACTCCACTTAGAGTGTACTCCCTTTCGGGATAGTCGTTGAACTTTACTCCATATATTTATGGGTCTTAGCTGCTGATTGTCTCTATTTCTAAGATTTTCACTATACTCAAAATATTACTACTTGAGGGAGTACCTAGAACCTATCAAGAGTTTCCAGCAATTCAATAAATTTATTACTTATATATTACTATATGAGAGCGCAATTTAATCTCATAGTTTCTACGCCAGGTGAGAGTAAAGACATATTATGCCTCCTTAAGTTGATTTTTGTTACCTCTAATGATCTAAATTCCCACCAGAACTTAGGATTAGAGAACCCAAATATTTTTTCGTAAGAATCATAATTACGATAGAAAATATCCATTGATATTAACACATCTAGGTCTGTAACACTTTATTTATAACTTTACTTAAAATTTTTGTGTTTTAAATATATTTTAAATTATAAGTTCCTGATAAATCTTATATTTGTGAGTATATTTTAGATTATAAGTTCCTGATAAATCTTGTATTTGTGAGTATATTTTAGATTATAAGTTCCTGATAAATCTTGTATTTGTGAGTATATTTTAGATTATAAGTTCCTGATAAATCTTATATTTGTGAGTATATTTTAAATTATAAGTTCCTGATAAAT
>Ga0256840_1002916_pt1 | contig 14453 bp, 13 predicted proteins | sample 355202metaG_FD_185969 | JGI IMG/M metagenome (GOLD analysis project Ga0256840, IMG submission 185969) | Hydrothermal vent microbial communities from Mid Atlantic Ridge, Atlantic Ocean - 355-202 | ecosystem: Environmental > Aquatic > Marine > Hydrothermal vents | place: Atlantic Ocean: Mid...
CGATTACCGGTAGGCTGCTGGTGAATGCCTTACAGGGCATATTGGCCACATCTACCGAAAATCTCATAAAAAACGCCGCATAAATTTTCTTGTTTTTTGTGACAGGAGTTCCGCAGTAAGGCACTAATGCCTGGGAGAGGATAAACCGATGAAGTTGAAGAAAACACCGATCTGTATGCTCGGGGCGGCCGCACTTGCCGGCCTCCTTGTCACTGGGGGCAGCCTGCTGGCCGGTTCCCTGGAACCCGGCCCGGAGACCGATGACGGCTATCATGAGCCGCTGGTGTTCACCCACGGCCCGGCCGGGGTGATGTTCAGCCACAAGGTCCATGTCGAAGACGCCGGCCTGGATTGCGATTCCTGCCATCCCGATATCTTCGAGCAGGAGAATGGCGCCGCCGAGGCCAAGGGAGACGTGTCCATGGCCAGCCTTGCCGAGGGGAAGTACTGTGGGGCCTGCCACGATGGCGACACCGCCTTTTCCACCGAAGACAAGGAGTCGTGCGTGGCCTGTCACGGCAGCCAGATGAAGAAACCCAAGACCATCGTCTTTGCCGAGCCGGTCAAGGCGGTCATCTTTGACCACAAGATGCATACCGAGGATATGGGGCTCGAGTGCTCGAGCTGTCATCCGAAGCTGTTCAGGATGAAGCTGGGCGACGCCGAATCGCAGCCCGACAAATTCGTCATGGAGGCGCTGTATGCCGGCAAGTACTGTGGAGCCTGTCACAACGGTGACGATGCCTTTGCCTCGGACACCAAGTGCACCACGTGCCATATCGGCGTCCTGGGGTATGACCGCCTGTTCAGCAGCGAGTCCGGCAAGAAGGAGCACGGCGAGCACTGATTGACTGGCGTTTCCTTTCCGGCCTGATCCGGGGCAGGGCGCATTGCAGCCGTCCTGTCCCCCCCTGCCCCGCATCCTTCTCTCCAGCCGGTCGGCCGTAGCACCTGTCCAGCCCGGTTGTCAATTATTCTCCCTGGTTCCTCTGACAGCTTATTCCACTCCCACCTGTCAGGTTACAGGTATATCTCCATTGGCAGGTTTTCTTCTTTCTTCACTGCGTGTCCAGCCTTTTTTCCTGTTTGCCGTAACAGTTCATCACTGTGGGTAACTGCATGGAAGTGCAGTGCTTTCTGTAAGGTTTCAGTAATAGTTCACTGCCACTGGCAATGACCTTAAATCCCGCTATACATTGTAACAGCTCAGCAGTGCGCCAGATGAGCGTGATCAGGGCCGGCCGCCGTACCCCCTCACAGGGTTGGCAACTATGCGGCTTCACAACCTCAGAGCTGTAAACGTTCACAGGTAGTGCATCTTTGCACGGTCGCGTGCAGGTAAGCGCAGACCCCGGATGACGTGCTGCTCCCCCTCCTATCCTCTTGCCATGGCCGGTTTCCGCGCATGCGGTGGCCTGTCGCATCCTGCTGCCGCCAGGAGAAAGTTCCCAACCTGCAGCCCTGACGCCGGCCCGTGGTCCTGAACCTGTCCGGTCGCAGAACCCCAATCCCTGGGACGGACGGGAACCCTCCCTCTCCTTCCGTCCTCATGGGCGTAACCTGCGGCATGGAGGGGAGGGGCGAATGGCGCAAAATGCTTCCTTCAGTCTTTTTTCCCGGGTAACTCCATTAAATTACACATTCTTTTTTCTGCGCCGCAGCCAGGGGGTCTTGCCTCCTCCTGTGGTATTTTCAGGGGATTTCTGTTTCTGCGTGGAAGGGATCAGGGTGCGTCGTCTCTATGTAAAATAATATTATCAATATGTTATATGCACTTAGATTTTCATGGGGGCAAGATAAACGCCCTGGTGTGGGGATGGAGCAAAATGAGTTGTTTCAGGAGAGGATAATGGGCGTATTATGATCCTTCAGGGGAGATTATTTGACAATTATCACTGCCTCGGCAGCCAGGAACCGATTAATTATAGGTTAATTTTTCCTTGAAATGTTAAGGAGAAGGGAAAGGGTAACGTTGTTTTTCTCCCCTGTTTCCCATGTCTCCCCTGTTTCCCATGTGTTGGCACATTGCTTGCGACAGAGAAGGCAAAAGACGAAATGCACCACCCGGCCAAAAGACGAGAACGGAGGACACCATGATCAATATACACCACATGCTGACAGGCACGATCAAGGGCGAGAGCGGTCATTCTCTGCTGAAAAGGGCCCTGGCCCGCGTGTCCGCCATGAGCGAGTATTTCTGGTTCTGCCTCTCGTTTTTGCTCTTTATCATAATGGGACCGTTTTCCGCAATAGCCGTGGTCATCGGTCTCTGCTCCCTGGCAAGCGAGGAGAACAGAAACAGGATGGCTGAGCCTGAAGGTATTTGAAGGTTGAGGAACATAGAGGGATTCTTCAGAACAACCAAGTAAGGAGGAAGGAACAATGACAAACGGATTTTCACTGGCAACAACGGCTGAACCGGAAGCTGCGAGCTCCGGTGCCAATGTCCTGGCAGGTCTTTTCGGTCTGCTGCTCATCGCGGGAATCGGCGCCGGCGTCTATGCCTTCTTTGCGGGTCATGAGCATGCCTATAACAACACCCGCGAGGTTCCTTGGGGTCTGTTGATCTCCACCTACGCATTTTTCGCCATCATCTCCACGGGTCTTTGCCTGCTGGCGGCCATCAGTCATGTCTTTGGCGGCAACAAGATCGCGCCCCTGGCCAACCGCATGGTCTGGCTGTCCCTGGTGACCATCATCAGCGCATTCACGGTCATCGGCATGGAGATCGAGAATCCCTGGCGGATGGCGATCTACAACGTCATCTCCCCCAATCCGACCTCCAACATCTGGTGGATGGGCACCCTGTATGGTATGGCGGTGGGCTTCATGATTCTCGAGTTCTGGCTCATCCTCACCAGGCAGTTCAAGCTGGCCGTAGGGCTAGGTATTCTCGGCGCCCTTGCTGAAGTCGCGGCCAACAGCTGCCTCGGCGGTGTCTTCGCCACCCTGCCCAGCCATCCCTTCTGGTACGGCGGCCAGTTGCCGGTTTACTTCCTGGCCTGTGCCTTCCTGTCCGGATCTGCGGCAGCGGTACTGTTCACCCACTACGCCTTTGTCATCCGCCGCAGAAGGATGAGCGAGACCGTGTTCAACGGTGTCCAGGCCGCCGGCAAGGTCATGCTGCTCATGCTGATCCTGGTCTCTGTTGCCACCTTCTGGAAGATGATCTCCTTCTATGTCGGCGGCACCACCCTGGGCCGGGCAGCGGCCGATGCCCTGGTCTCCGGTCCCCTGTCCACCAATTTCTGGCTCTTCGAGGTCGCCATCGGCCTGGCTGCACCGATCCTGCTGCTCTCCCTGACCCGGATGCAGAGCCTGCCCGCCATGTCGGCCGCCGCTCTCATGGCCCTGGTCGGAATGTTCGTCTCCAGGATGGACATGGTGATCGCCGGCCAGATCGTGCCCCCCTACTCAGACGTGGTCAATATGCCCACCTACCTGAACTACACCCCGTCCGGAGCCGAGTGGATGGTGGCCATGGCAGGTGTCGGTCTGACCGGTGTCGCCTTCCTGCTCGGCGAGCGCTTCTTCGGCAAGATCTTCGAGGAGCATGCGCACTGAGAAGAGGAAATGGGTGAAAACCCCGGATGGGCTGGAGCCGGCGGGCTCCGGCCATCTCCCGTGACACTCCGGCATGGCTGGACCGGGTGGAAGGAGCAAGGTATGGAGTCCGTCTTTCAGACCACGTTCAGAACTAACAACACAGTACCTGGTGCTTCAGGGCAACCCCGGGTATGCAGGGAAAAGTGAGGATCGAGATGGTTGACGAAAAGAAAGCAATCTTCACCATAGGCGTTGCGGCCCAGATGCTGGGTGTACATCCCAGGACGCTCCGTATCTACGAGCAGGAGGGGCTCGTCAAGCCGATGCGGAAGGGAAAATGGCGTTACTACACCATGAACGACATCAAGTGGATCGAGTGCCTCCGCGAGATGATCCACGAGCACGGCATCTCGATCGCGGCCGTGAAAAAGCTGCTCCAGTACACCCCCTGCTGGAATATCACGGACTGTCCCTTTGAAAAACGCAAGGAGTGTACCGCCTTCATGGCCAACGGCCTTGTGCCGCGGCGGATCGACAAGGACCAGCGCCGCAAGGTGGAGCATGTGGACTGGAATGTCGCCTGATCCCTGAACGTTCAGCCATCCTCAAACGGGCCGCTGGACACGGGAGTGATCCCGTGTCTTTTTTTGATGGACAGCTCGGTCCTGGCGGCAATTGCCCGCAAGCAGCGGCTCTTCTGCGACGGCTTACGCGACCTGCTGCTCCCCTGACGGTGGTGTGAGCAGCCGGAAGGTCTTGAACCCTTTTTTGTTCTGGGGTATAAGATCCCTTTCAGTCAGCGAACCTGCTGTAATCCTGTCCCTTGTCCAAGCCGGACAACGTCCCCCTCCCGGGGAGTTCGTGCCCTGGGACCCGTCGGGGGGCGGCGACCGTCATTTCCGGTGAGGCACGAGTCATCACGATCCAGAGATTATCCATGAACCGATACCCTGTCCTTTTTTTCTGTGGCATTGTTTTTATCTCCTGTCTTTCCGACCGTGCCGCCGCAGCCGGATCGCCGCGACCCGTGGTGCAAAAGAACCTCCAGCGTCTCGTCGAGACCAACGGCTGTCCTGCGTGCGATCTTGCCGGTGCGGTGCTCAACCGGATCGACCTTTCCGGCGCCAACCTGGAGGGAGCAAACCTGGCCGGGACCAGGCTCTATCTTGCCGATCTCTCCGGTGCCAACCTGAGAAACGCCAATCTGCAGAGTGCCGGGCTCGGAGGTGCCGATCTGGCCAGGGCCGACCTGCGCGGCGCCAATCTGACCGGGGCGGTACTCGAGGGTGCTTATCTCAAGGACGCGTTGATGGACGGCGTGGTGACCACGCGGCATTCCGCGGACGAGGAGGGCGTGACAGGCGCCGGAGAGACCGTTGTCGTCGGTGATGACAGCAGGTCCAAGCACAAACCCTATACCCAGGACGTGGTGGTGGCTCCCCGGCAGGATCTCTCCACCATGCCGGATGCAGAGGCCATGCCGGTGAAAGAGAAGGCTGCGGTCGTGCAGGGAGGCGACCAGGCCGGTACAACGGCTCCGACCAGGGAGCAGCAGGTCCCTGGGCCGGGACAGGGTCCCAAGAGGCTCTCGCCCATGGCCGATGCGGTGGTGCCGGCAACAGTGGTGCCGGCAATGCCTGAGCATGGCGCCGGCGAGGTGGTGGAACTGGCCGCCGTGGCCAAGAAAAAGGTTGCCGCGGCCGAGGCGGCGCAGGCCGGACCGGCCGCACCGGTGGCGGACAGCGGAGCGACGCCCCTGCCCCGGCAGCAGGTCACGCCGGCCGCTGGACGCTCTGCCGGCAGCAGCGGCGAGAGCGTCGGGCCACCGGCCGGTGACTGGCAGGGCCGGCAGGCCGGGTCCGGCGGAACACCTGCCGGGACCAAAGAGGTCCCGGCCGCGAACAGAGACGCCATGGTCAGGGGCACCGAAACCCGGGATATCCCCGGGGCAGGAGAGAAGGCCGCGGCCGAGGTGGGGGATGAGAAGCCGGTCCGGACGCCGGAACCGGAACAGGCCGCGGCAGCGGAGGCGGCCGGCCATACCAGGGCATCGGCCGGTGCCGCTGCAGGAAGCGGCAACGCGGAGGCCGTCGCTGAATCGACCGGCGCCGGCCGGGCAGCCGATGCCGCAGCCGCCGGCACCATGGGGCAGGAAGCGGCGGCTGTCAAGGCGACTGTTCAGGAGGTGGCGGTCACGGTTGTCGGGCCGCAACCGGCAGCAGATCGCCGGCAGGTCCTGGTGGAGCGCTTGCTCGATGAGAACCAGTGCCCGGAATGCGACCTGCAGGGTGCTGATCTCTCCGGCCGGCGCCTGGGGAATGCGGACCTGGAGCGCGCGGATCTGCGCGGTGCCAACCTGGAGGAAGCGGATCTCGAAAACGCGAACCTCAAGGGTGCGGACCTGCGGGGCGCCAATCTCAGGAAGGCCGACCTTCGCGGCGCTGATCTCTACCTGGCCAGACTGGGTGGCGCTGACCTGACCGGGGCCCGTATGGAGGGTACACTGGTTGATTCCGCCGATTTTACAGGTGCTGTCGGCGTGCCGATCGATCTGGACGTAAAAGAGGAATAGACCGGTTTTCCGGCCTTGACGGGAAAGAAATATGCTTGACAAAACCCCCTGATTCCGCTATACGACAGGATTCATATCAGATTTTCGTAACAGTGCAGCAGCATGCCGTCCGGAGTCTGCGCTCACCTGTGAAGAGCTTTGCGGCTGTCCGTCTGCATGGCAGGGATGACCGGTCGGTCTCCCGCCGTCTGCCGGCCAGTCACGATCACGCACAGCTGACGTACTGCTGAACTTTTACCAAAAGATTCGGCCTTTTTAGGTGGTTGCCCATAGCGGGGAACTATTACCCGCAGGTAAGCGAGCGCAGCGAGACCCCGATAGCCTGCCTATGCGGGCAGGCACGACCGTGCAAAGAGATAAGCGGAGCGCAGCGTAGACTCCGTGCGGTCCCTGTGAGCGCTTGCGGTGGATCTGCTGCTGACCTGTTACCCAAACGTTGTTTCATTCAGACATGTTGCCGGCAACGGCGCACTGTTAGGATTATCCCGGCCACCGATGATGGCTGCAAGAAGGAGTTTTTCATGGCGAATCACAAGTCGGCAATGAAGAGGGACCGCCAGTCAAGGGTCCGGCGTATGCGCAACCGGATGCACAAGTCCCGCATGAAGAGCGCTGTCAGAATCGTTGAAGAGGCTGTTGTCCGCGGTACCGTGGAAGAGGCCCGTGAAGCGTTGCAAAAGGCGATTCCCGTCATCCAGAAGACAGCGGCCAAGGGAACCATCCACCGGAAGACCGCTTCGAGAAAGGTCTCCCGGCTGACCAGGAAGGTGAACCGGATGGAGTCTGTCGTCTGAGGCGATCCCCGACCATCCTGTCTGCCACTGACGCGCAGGGAATGGGAAGCCGTGGGGAGCGTAGAGCTTTCCATGGCTTTTTTTTGTCAGGAATCGGGAGACAGAAGATCAGGATAGGGGCTCCTGCCCGCCGGCGGCCTGCTTGTTCTCCGGCACCGGCAAAATGCTGAATTCTCCATGCACCGGAGTGGTAACGACCCATGTATTTGCCCGATGAGGTCTCCTTTACGCAGATGATCGGCCGTTCCGGCCTGGTTCCCATCCATCGCACCATCATCGCCGACCTGGATACACCACTGACCATCTTCGCCAAGGTGGCCGGTGACGACACCCATGCCTTCCTGTTCGAATCCATGGAAGGCGGGGAGAAGTGGGGCCGTTACTCCTTCATCGGTCTGGACCCCCTGGTGACCTTCGAGAGCCTGCACGACGAGGTGTGGCTCCGCTACCCCGGCTCCGACCGGCCGGAGGAGCGTCGAAACGGCGTCGATCCCCTGCGGGAGCTGAAGGAACTCGTCGGGTCGTTCCGTCCCGGCAATGGGCCCGGCCTGCCCCGTTTCTACGGCGGGGCGGTGGGATTCCTGGGTTATGACATGGTCCGCTTCATCGAGGAGATCCCGGATTCCCACCCGCCGCTGGACCTGCCGGACAGCGGTTTCATGGTGCCCCGCCTGGTCCTGATCCATGATTCTGTGCAGCAGACCCTGACCATTGTCTGCAATGTGGAGGCTGACAGTGGCCGCAGGGTCGGGGATATCTACCGGGACGGATGTCGTCGGATCGAGGCGGTCATCGAGCGGCTGAAACGGCCCCTGCCCGACACGCTTGCCGTACTGCCACGGGCCGCAGCGGGGGACCATGTCTTTACCTCCAACATGGAGAGGGAGGACTTCACTGCCATGGTGGAACGGGCCAAGGAGTACATTCTGGCCGGCGACATCATCCAGGTGGTGCTCTCGCAACGCTTTCATACCCGTACCGACCTCAATCCCTTCACCCTGTACCGCGCCCTGCGCCATATCAATCCCAGTCCCTATCTCTTTTTCCTGCGCCAGGGCGATATCGTTCTCATCGGTTCCTCGCCCGAGATCCTGGTCCGTCTCGAGGAGGGGGAGATCGAACTGCGGCCCATCGCCGGCACGAGGAGACGGGGCCGGACCCCGGAGGAGGACCTGGCCCTGGAGAAGGAGCTGCTGGCCGATCCCAAGGAACGGGCCGAGCACCTGATGCTGGTGGACCTTGGCCGCAACGATGTGGGCCGGGTGGCGGAGCGCGGATCGGTCACGGTCCGGGACCTGCTGGTCATTGAACGCTACAGTCACGTGATGCATATCGTCTCCGGGGTCCACGGCGTCCTGGCTCCGGGAAAGGACCAGTTCGACGTGCTTGCGGCCTGCTTCCCCGCCGGCACGGTGAGCGGCGCTCCCAAGATCCGGGCCATGGAGATCATCGACGAGCTGGAGGTTCAGCGGCGCGGTCCCTATGCCGGCGCAGTCGGCTATTTCGGGTTTTCCGGCAACATGGACTTCTGTATCACCATCCGCACCTTTGTTCTCAGGGGCCATGACCTCTGGGTCCAGGCCGGGGCCGGCATCGTTGCCGACTCGGACCCTGACAGGGAATACGAGGAGACCATCAACAAGGCCATGGGGCTGCGCAAGGCCGTCAGGCTGGCGGAACAGGGGTTTTAGCCGTGATTGTGCTGATTGACAACTACGATTCGTTTACCTACAACATCGTCCAGACCTATGCCATCCGTCCGCCGGGAGCCGCTGCGGACTGGCGGCCGCCCGAGATCCGGGTCTTCCGCAACGACCGGATAACGGTGGAGGAGATCGCGGCCCTGCAGCCCGAACGGCTGCTGATCTCGCCCGGTCCCTGTACCCCGGCCGAAGCCGGCATCTCCATTGAGGCGATCAGGTATTTCAGCGGTCGGATTCCCGTCCTCGGGGTCTGTCTCGGTCACCAGTCCATCGGCGAGGCATTCGGCGGCCGCGTCGTCCGTGCCGGCCGGGTCATGCACGGCAAGACCAGCCCCATCCATCACGACGGGTGCGGTGTCTTCACCGGCCTGGACAATCCCTTTGACGGCATGCGGTACCATTCGTTGCTGGTCGAGGAGGAGAGCCTGCCCGATTGCCTGGAGCCCACGGCCCGTTCCGACCAGGGCGAACTGATGGGCATCCGGCACCGGGAGCTGGCCGTGGAGGGAGTGCAGTTCCATCCCGAGTCGATCATGACCGGTGCGGGCATTGTCCTGCTGCATAATTTTCTCCGGCCCGACTATCCGGAGATACTGCGGAAAAAGTAAGCACAACGGACGCACTGCTGAAGTTTTTCGAAAAGAACCGGTAATTCAAAGTAGTTGCCGATAGCAGTGAACTGTTACAAACGGTTCCGGTGGGTGAAGGTGAGATGATGATACAGGAAGCCATAGCCAGGGTTGTTGACAGAAAGGATCTCGATGAAGGGCAGATGGTTGCCGTCATGGAGGAGATCATGACAGGCCGGGCCACCCCGGCCCAGATCGGTGCCTTCATCACTGCGCTGCGGATGAAGGGCGAGGCCATCGACGAGATCGTGGGCGCGGTCCGGGTGATGCGGGACAAGGCCACCTTTGTCGATACCGGCGTGGATACGGCATCGGGCGGACTGCTCATGGACATTGTCGGCACCGGCGGTGACGGTGCCGGCACCTTCAACGTTTCCACCACCACCGCCTTTGTGGTGGCCGGGGCCGGTATCCCGGTGGCCAAGCACGGCAACCGGGCCATTTCCTCGTCCTGCGGCAGCGCCGACGTACTCGAGGCCCTGGGCGTCGATCTCTCCATGGCCCCGGAACAGGTTGGCGAGTGCGTGCGCAGGGTCGGCATCGGCTTCCTGTTCGCCCCCATGCTGCACGGCGCCATGAAGCACGCCATCGGCCCCAGACGCGAGATCGGTATCCGCACGATTTTCAATATTCTCGGCCCCATGACCAACCCGGCACGGACCACGGTCCAGCTCACCGGTGTCTTTGCCCGGGAGCTGACCACGGTCCTGGCCGAGGTCCTGGTGCGGCTGGGTATGCAGCGGACCCTCGTGGTCTGGGGCGAGGGCAACCTGGACGAGATGACCATCACCGGCACCACCCACGTGGCCGACGGCCGCAAGGGGCGGGTGGAGACCTACACCGTGGAGCCCGAGGATGTCGGCCTTGCCAGGGCCGGTCTGGACGACATCCGCGGCGGTGCCACCGCCGACGAGTCGGCGGACATGGTACGGGCGGTGCTGGACAATACCCCCGGCCCCAGGCTGGACATGGTGCTGCTCAACGCGGCCGGCGCCCTGCTGGCCGCCGGCCGGGTGGAGGACCTGCGGGCCGGTGTGGACATGGCCCGGGAGATCATTGCCTCGGGCGCGGCCCGGGAAAAACTCGAGCAGCTTGCCGCATTCTGCCGCCAGGCGGCCTGAAAATCTGTGAAACTCTCAGGATCATGATCCTCGATACCATAGTCGAAAAAAAACACGAAGAGGTGACGGCCCTGCAGCGGACCGGCATCATCCCGCCCGCCGGGGAGGTCGATCCGCCACGCGGCTTCATGGCGGCACTCACCGGCACCGGTACCATCGCCATCATTGCCGAGGCCAAGAAGGCCTCGCCCTCCAAGGGGCTGATCTGTCCTGATTTCGACCCGGTCCGGATCGCCGAGAGCTACAGGGCCGCCGGTGCCCATGCCATGTCCGTGCTCACGGACGAACAGTTTTTCCAGGGCTCGCTCGCCTACCTGGTCCGGGTCCGCGCCGCCGTCGACCTGCCGGTCCTGCGCAAGGATTTTATCATTCATCCCTTGCAGATCAGCGAGGCCCGCGTCCATGGTGCCGATGCCATCCTCCTGATTGCCGCCATCCTTGAAACATCGCAGATGGAGGACTATCGCCTCCAGGCCGAGGAACTGGGCATGGACGTGCTGGTGGAGGTCCATGACGAGGCGGAACTGGAGCGGGCCCTGGCAGCCGGTTCCCGGCTGATCGGCATCAACAATCGCAACCTCAGGGATTTCTCCGTTGACCTGGGGACCACCTTCCGCCTGCGGACGCTTATTCCCGATGCGATCCCGGTGGTCAGCGAGTCAGGGATCGGCAGCCCCGATGACATGCGCCGTCTGCGGGAGGCCGGAGTGACCGCCGCCCTCATCGGCGAGAGCTTCATGCGGGCCTCGGACCGGGGTGAGATCCTGCAGCAGTTCCTGTCCGCATGAAGAGTTCCGGTCGCATACGAATCAAGATGTGCGGGGTCACCCGCCTGGAGGACGCCCTGGCGGCGGTGGAGGCCGGTGTTGATGCCCTGGGTTTCATCTTCTTCGAGAAGAGCCCGCGCAACATCGACCCGGAAGAGGCGCGCCTGATCATCGAGGCCCTGCCGCCCCTGGTCGATACGGTGGGGGTGTTCGTCGACCGGAAGCGCAACGAGGTGGAGGAGATCATCGATTTCTGCAGCCTGGCCTATGCCCAGCTCCACGGCAGCGAGTCGCCCAAGTACTGCGAGCGGCTGGCGCGCTTCGCCTCGCCGTGCCAGGTGCTCAAGGTGCTGCGGGTGGGTCGCACCATGGACACGGACCAGCTCCACGCCTATGATGATCACGTGCGCGGTTATCTCCTCGATACCCTTGCCAGTGGCAGCATGGGTGGCACGGGCAAGGTCTTTGACTGGTCCCTTATAGGCGGCCTGGGGTTACAAAAACCCTTTCTCCTGGCCGGCGGCCTCAACGAAGACAATATCCTCGATGCCCTGAAGGCGGTCCGTCCCTACGGGGTGGATGTCAACTCCGGAGTGGAGAGGCGGCCGGGCATAAAGGACCACGAAAAGATCCGCAGGTTCGTGCAGATCGTCCGCAGGGCAACGCTGGAGACCGACTGAGCGGCGGCACGTCGCCTGCATCGGCTATGCGGCCGGTCAGCGGGCGATGACCAGGGCATTGGGAAAGCCTGATGCTTCCAGGTGTTTTTCGTATCTCTTCGCCCCGGCCAGCGAGGTACCGCTGTAGACCATGACCCGGTAGAGGCTGATGCCGGCGGCCGGGAACTGCTGGATCACCACGTCCCGGCCCCGGGCGGCAAAGCTGCGGGCCAGTTTTCTCGCCTTTTCTATCTCGACAAACGATCCCACCTGGACGTAGAACCTGCCCTTGTCGAAATCCTGGTGCTTCAGCCTGGCCGGCCGTCCGGCCGCAGCCCTCCCGGCCGCCGAGACCTTCTCCCGTTCCCCGAGGGCGGTGATCTCCACCCGGGCCGTTCCATTGCGTATCATGCCGATTTCCCTGGCCGCACCGTAACTCAGATCAATGATACGGTTCCTGACAAAGGGCCCGCGGTCATTGACCCGGACCACGGTGGTCCTGCCATTGTCCAGGTTGCGGACCAGCAGGACCGTACCCATGGGCAGGGTCTTGTGGGCCGCGGTATGATCGTGCATGTTGTAGATCTCGCCGCTGGCCGTGCGCCGGCCATGGAACCTGCCGCCGTACCACGAGGCCACCCCCTGTTCCCGGTAGCCCTCGGCAGAGGGGATGGGATAGTAGCGCCTGCCGCCGATGGTGTAGGCCCGCTGGGTGGCCCTGACCCCGGGTCCGCCCTTGCCGGGTCGTTCGATCCGGCCGGTGGTACAGCCGGCCACAAGGTACGGGACGAGCAGCCCCGCAAGCAGCAGGTGGATCCAGTTCCCTTTCATGGCATGGATTCTGTCTGTTGATCCTGCTTGAGAAGATCTAAAAAACGCTGCCGGTAGAACATGCCGGCCGGACCCGTGGTATGGGGCGTATAGGGCCGCAGGCCGTCATCCCGGCCGCGAAGGTTGTCAAAACGGACCATCTCGTCTTCATCCATAAAGGAAAGGCGCAGGTCGAGGATCGGCCGGAAGATCCGGATGACCCCTTGCCGGTCACGGCGAATGATGAAGTCCTCCCACCGGCGCTGGCCATAGCCCAGGTACCAGATTCCGGGCCGCATCTCGCCGGTGATGCCGTCGGGCATGGCCGGTTCCAGCTCATCCTCGTCGCTGTAGAGATTGTGGTCGAGGAAGGCCTCTACCCAGGAGTCAGACTGCACGGTGAGCCGGTCCCACATCTCGTAGTCGTCGGTATCGCTGCGCAGGAGAGAGGTGGTGGAGTCGTTGTATATCCATCGGGCATGACAGACCTGGCAGGCGACCTTGCGGCCATACTTCTCGTGGGCCGGATCACGGAGCGGTACCACCTGATGCCGGGCGCCGTCCCCCCGACCGGTCAGGACCAGGCCGCCATCCTCCACCCCGATGTTGGCCAGCCCGGGCTTTCTGTCGCCGGGCCGCCATGCGTGGCAGGTGCGGCAGGTGATCCGGCGGCCTCCGGTGGCCATCAGTGTCTCGCCATTGTGGCAGTCGATGCAGATCATGCCGCGCTGCTGGTGGATATCAGGGCTCAGATCATGGTATTCAACCCCGTAGGGCCGGATAAAGGGTTGCCTTGTGGTGTAGGGTGTCCGGTATTCCCAGTTGAAGTCATGTTCGAAACGGCCGTGGAAGTCCGCTCCCACCCGGTTGGCATAGTGACAGCTCAGGCACTGGCGATCAGCGGGTCGGGCCAGGAAGACATGGCTCTGCAGATGGCCGTCCACATATTCCAGGTGACAGGCGGCGCAACCCGTGCCGCGACGGACATAGGCGTAATCGTCTCCGGACGAGTAGACATGACAGCGGAGGCAGCGGCGCCGGAGCATATCGTCGACGAGCTCGATCCGGTTTGCCGGGCTTTCGCTGACCGGAATCTCAGTGAGGCGATCCAGTTTCGCGTTGGCGCCAAAGTGCTGCCGGACCAGGTTGACCGCTTTCTTCAGGGTGAAATGGAGGGAGTCTTCGCATCCCTGAACCTGTTTCTCATGGCAGCGGCCGCAGCGTCTGGCTATATGGTCCGGATGGGCGGGCCGGGCCACCAGACCGGCATGGGCCCTGTCCCTGTCAGCAGTGGTGTTGTCACCATCGTGGCAGTCGGTGCAGGCAAAGTCATGATCGGCATCTATCTGCAGCTCACCGTGGCAGCCGCGGCATCCCGGCCGGGGGGGTGGCTGCGGCGCCGGCTCCTGGGCCGGCGCGGGTCCGGATGGGGTCTTTCCCGGTTGTTCATCCCGGCAGCCCGCCAGGCAAAGCAGGAGCACGGTGAGCAGGAGCACGAAATTTCGATTCATAATCTTGACACTATACCATAAAATTGCTACATCAATAAACCTCTATTCCCGCCTGTCTGGTGTGCATATCATATGCCGATATAGCTCAGTTTGGTAGAGCAACTGATTCGTAATCAGTAGGTCAGCGGTTCAAGTCCGCTTATCGGCTCCAGAACGAAAAAAGGGTCTGGCAGCGCTGTGCTGCCTGACCCTTTTTTTATTCGAGAATCTTCGTGTTGCCTGCTGCGGATGCAGCAATTCCCGGATAGGGCTCAAACGGCGTAATAGCGTGATGTATCAAAATTGGTTTCGTAAACATTTCGAAAAATAATTCTCGAATCACAAATTTTTCTTGACATATC
>Ga0256840_1002917_pt1 | contig 14447 bp, 14 predicted proteins | sample 355202metaG_FD_185969 | JGI IMG/M metagenome (GOLD analysis project Ga0256840, IMG submission 185969) | Hydrothermal vent microbial communities from Mid Atlantic Ridge, Atlantic Ocean - 355-202 | ecosystem: Environmental > Aquatic > Marine > Hydrothermal vents | place: Atlantic Ocean: Mid...
CTGGAATTATTTTTAATGGTTTTCTCTTCAGGGTCTTTCTCGGCTTTTACTCAGCGTCTAATAGCGCTTAAAGAAACGCCTAAATGATCCGCAGCTTGTTGTTGTGTGTATATCCATGTTTAATGACTAATCTGGCTGCATCTTGTTTAGATTCAAGTGTGTACTTAGGTTTTGTCTGTTTGTTTTTGTTACTCATATTCACCTCTAATGATATTATAAATCAGCCTTTAGAAGTGTCCTGCTTTAGTAGACCACTACAATAAATTTCCATTCTAAATCAGGGTCAATCACAAGCTCATAAAAAATATTCATCAGCTTTCCTTGGCGAGACCATTCATTGAACCGCTTGTAAATTGCATTCCAATTACCAAAAACACTCGGGAGGTCTCGCCAGGGACCCCTAACCTGTAATCGATAAAAAATACCTTCGATTGTTAAGCGAAGATTCGGTTTATTATAGATCCCCATTTTTAACAGGGTGGCTTTTAATTTTGTCCAAAGCACATCCGTAAATATTTGTCGTGGCATATCTTGCTCATTTTTGACTGAAAACAAGCAAAACATGAGGACAAGCCATTAAAATTCAAGGGAAAACAACGAAACGGCAACAGCCCCTAGTAAGCAGGGAAAATTCGCAGAATTCTACGTACATAAAAATGCCCAAGAGACTTATATATTGATTGATCAGCATCCTTTCCGTCCAACATTATAAGTGTAATCAAGAACCCACTAAGAACAAAAAAACATTCAACCCCCAAACCACCAAAATCAATGGAATGGACAAATTCACGAATAATTTTTGGTAGCCCAGATGCCCAGTGTTCTAAAATAACTCCGCCAACAGCAAATACCCGAATACCGTCAAGGTGGATCATATATTTAATTTGTTGTTTCATTATTTTTTATTGAAAATTTTTATTACTATTCGCTACTCGATGTTCCCTATATTAAAACGTCACTTTTGAACGTAGAAATTTAATTTAGGGGAAGCTGAACTTAAATCTTACCTACATTAATTTTGGGTAAGAATTAGAGTGTGTTCATTGTTAAAAATATCCTAGTCTCCTCATCATAGATTCAATTTTAGGTAAAATTTTATCAATAGCTTCTGGATTTTGGCTTTTCCATTTTTCTTTTTGGGGAGGACCATTAACGATACTCGTTGGGCGTTTATTAAGCTTAGCGCAGTGAGATTTTATTTCATTAGTGAATGGGAGATCTAATTGTTCGAAAACAACTTGAAACATTTCTACTGGGGATTCAAATAAATCTTCATAGCGTATTTGAATCCAATTTTTTTCTGGGATCAATTCCTTTACATCCAAAGCCATTTGATTGGCAGTTAACCATTGATGTGCACAAACTTCTTCAAGAGAGGCATGATTATACTCACGCCAACCCGGAGGTAGAAAGAAACTCCAGTCATTAAATTTGCCATTATCAATTTGGATGGATGCTGGGATTTCGCCTAGAAAGGGTTTTAAATTGAAATGATTATTATGCTGCCAGCCATCCATTAATGAGCTAATATTATCTCTTCCATCGCGCTGAATAAAGATAAATTTGGCATTTGGGAAGAGGGTATATAAATAGGGTATGCGCAAAATATTGATACAGCTTTTATCCAATACCTGGCCTTTACCTAATCGAGCATAAAAATAGGCGAATGCTTTGTTACGGTGTTCTGGGTTAGCATCTTTACTGGTAGCTACTTCAGAGCTCCAATTATTATCCCATGGGCCAAATAAACTGTGCCAGAACTGCGGGATTTCATAAGGAAAAGATAATAATTCTGGTGATTGACGGATGGTTTCAAAGGTTACCGTTGTACCTGAACGTGAACAGCCAATAATAAAAATAGGATCTGGCATATGTATGTTAGCCAAACTGTAGAATTTCTCCTTACCTCTATATTTTAACTCAACAAGATTTTTTAAAACAATCTCAGCGTTAAATATTTTATAAAATTTATTGATAATAGACATACATTTAATATTTAGTTTTTCTAACTATTAAAAAAGCATTTATTTCACCAAATGCAGCTGCTAAGCGCATAAGATAAAAACGTTTCGCTGAATTTGTTAGGCTGAAAATAAAGTGAAATAGGTAAATAACGATTTTTTTTAATAGATAACGTGGAAATAAGAAACCTGAGTAAGTTTGCGCTGCCTGACTTAATTGCATGACGGATGACGTTCGCTCAAAAGATTTTTTCAACAAATAACTAAGAACTAAACGATCATTATCAACATAATGAAATTGAATCATACCTGGGATATATTGAAGTTTGGCTTTTGCATCGTAGGCACGGATAACCCAATCATAATCTTCACCACCGCCTAGGTTGTGCCCTGTAGGACCCAGTTCAGTTGAAAACTCTCCTATTACTTTAAATAGTTTTGTTTTAATAGCAAGGTTACCACCGCCGGGTACTGCAATTGTGCGGTTTACTTGAATGGCTTGTTCGCCAAGGTCAAAACGAGGTACGGGTAAGGGGTAAATTCGATATTTTCCTTGATCATGAATCCAATGTGGTTCTGATCCATTCCAGTCTGGTATGATTTTACCACAGAAAAAATCAGCATCAGGGTAATGGGTAAATGCATTATTAAGTGCGACAAAATAATTTTCATCAACTCTATGATCATCATCGACCATAGCTGTAATAGTTGCTTTAAGCTTTGGTATCGCACTATTTAAAGCATTGGATTTGCCTGGTTTAGGTTCTTCAAACCAAGTCAATGGAAGATGCTTCAGTTCAGTTTCTGTATTTTGGTATGCTTTTAGAAAAGTAATCGTTTCATCTGTGCAGGCATTAGCAACAATGAATAGTGAAATGGAACAATTATTAGGTTTTTTTGCTTTATTTATAAACTGAAGCGTTCGCTCTAGAAGTTCAACCCTGTTGTGAGTACAGATAAGTACTTGGATGGTTATAAGATCTGAAGACATAACAAAAATATAAAGTTAAAAAATTAGCGAAGGAAAAATGAAAAAATCAAATTTATTTTAAATGGGCTTACGTGATTGAAATAAACCTTTCATCATTCCAAGAAAATGAAATACAACAATTTCTCGATTAAACGCTTCGTCACTAGCTTGGGTAACTTTCCCCCACAACATTCGAGCGGTTGCGCGGAGTAATTGAGGAAAGACATATAATGGAATATTAAATAAGCGTCGCTCACCTGATAAGCCACGACTTACAGCTATGTTTAGGCTAGATTGATAACGCCAGCGGCGAAAGTAACGTTTAGTGACACGAAAACTTTCTACTTTATGATGTACCCGAGACTGCCCGAGAAACATTGATTTGAGTCCCGCCTTTAGAACTCGCTCAAACATTTCCCCATCCTCACCACTGGCAAGTACTTTTCCTTTGCGCCCGCGACTTGTATCAAATAAACCTACTTTTTCGAATACATTTTTCTTAAAAGCCATATTGGCACCAAAGGGGGCTTGGCCAGGTTCTACTATTGGGTAATCATCCGAGCGTTCAGTACGGACAGCCAAAAATCCGTAAAATCGCTCCGTTAACCATTTAGGAGGTTGTGTTTCCCAAATAGGAGCGATAAAACCGCCGCAAGCATCTGCATTATATTTATTCATTCCGGAGAAGGTTGTCTCTAGCCACTCAGGTTCTGGCAGTACGTCATCGTCAGTAAATAAAATGACTTCACCTTTTGCACAAGCAATGCCCAGGTTACGTGCGTGAGAAAGTCCTTGGTTTTTCTCAAAGACATAGTGTAATTCAGGCCAATTTTGCTGAACACTTTCGACTACCTGTCGTGTATGATCCGTTGAGTTATTATCGACAATAATAACTTCCCAGTCCTTACAAGTCACGGCCTGTTGTTTGTGTAGAGCCTCTAAAGTGTCTTTTAGTGAATCAGCTCGGTTGTAGGTGCATACGATAATACTGGCATCCATAAAGACTTAGTCCTTAGAAAATAATGTAAAAAAGAGTGTAAAACATGCCCTCGTAGGTTCGAATTTATTCGCACTAAAGCATAGCAAAGGATCTACTCAGCACGAATAAATTCGAACCTGCAATAAACTAATAGCCAACTTCTTCAGCTACTGGAGATACCGCCCGTTTGAGTAGCCACTTTTCCAAGTAATTTACTTGGACCTTTTTACCATCCTGCTCTGAACTGCCTACTTTAGTTTTAATAACGGTACGATCAATAGTAATATCTAAATGAGCTTCTAATGCTTCAAGGGTCGTACGTCCTTCGACAAGATCCTCATATTTGACGAGCAAGGCATTGACATTCTTTCCTTCACGTAAAAAACCTTCCATTAATGTTCGCCAGTGCTGACCAAAAGTAGTTGGTGTAAATACTGGCTTATCAGGAAAGGTGTTATACCAACTACGACCATAACGGCAATAGGAAGCATAAGCTTCCAGAGGGTCACGATATAAGAAAATAAAACGCGCTTTTGGGTAAAGCCATTGTAGATAAGCGCAATGCTCTATGCCTAGCCTGACTTCTTTTATGCCCCAGCATTTTGCGCCTGCTTTTTTTGCAGGTTCGGAAAATAGTGTATCGAAAAAGGCGCGATGACTTTTTCTTAGGTCGTCTAAAGAGGGGAATAGATTAGCTACCCACATACTGGAAAGCTCAGTTGCTGAATTGCCATTATAATAATAGTCAGCGGGCGGCCAGTTGGCTCTAAAAGCTTTAGTAGTATCAGCCATAGCTTGAATAATTCCGCACTCATCATAAGGTTCGCCCCACATAAAAACCTGTGAATCAGAAATAATAAGCCGTTGCAGTAAGGTGGAACCAGAACGCCAGCCAGCAGAAAAAAGAAAAATAGGCGCTTCTGTATCATTATCAAAATCTGCAGGGCATTGTTTCTGTAGCTGTTGAATGCCTGACTGAATATTAGGTTGCTGCTTCATTGCCTGCCGGTGAGCTGCTCGCGCTTGTGATGGGCCCTGCAGTGCTTTTTTAATGGTTTGGAGCATGATAGTATTTTAGTTTTTTATGGCTTTAGGGGTACTATATTCGATCGCTCCATTACTCTGCAAGATATTTTTCAACTGATCACGAGTGTCTTTAAATGTGACTTGTCCAGTATTGTATGTATTGAGTAGATACTTGACTTGCCTGCTTATTTTTTGCTTCAGAAACCAAGATGTAAATATTGAGTGTAATTGAGTTAACTTAAATGATCGATTATGTATTAAGCTGTAACTGCTACGTAAATATGGGTTTTTAAGACCTTCAATATCACGCATAAGCAATGCAACCATTGCCTCTAAAACAGCACTATCATCAATAAGTCCATTCTTGAAGCGTACTAAAAAGTCAGAAGCCTTGACCTCGCAGAACCGGGAGCAATAAAGCGTATTATCATCACGCCTAAAATAATAGAGAGACTCTGGAAGGTGGCACATTTTAAAGCGCTTTGATATACGAATAAAATAATCATAATCTTCTACCAGAAATAATTCAGGATCGTATTCACCGATTTTATTATAAACTTGTCGCGTGTACATAAAGCAGGCCCCCATATGATTGCCTTTATCAAGTTGTACTTGATCTGGCAAGTAGTCGCGGCTAGTATTTAAAGGAACACCATCAGCATCAAGGTCGGAAAACAAATCATAGTCTGCATAAACGCAATCGCACTGCTTAGTTTGGATAAATGCAACCATTTTTTCAATAGCATTATCAGCAAAAAGATTATCGTCTGATGTCCAAGTGAGAAGCTCACCTTGAGCTATTGAAAATCCTTTATTTAACGTTCTGGGTAGTTTTAGGTTAGGCTCATTACGCACATAACGAATACGAGAATCATTAAATGATTTTATAACTGCCTGCGTATCATCAGGGGAGTTATCATCCACAATGATTAACTCCAAATTTGTATGACTTTGACTTAAGACATTACGAATCGCATATGGAAGTACATTAGCTCGGTTATAAGTTGGGAGAATAATACTAACTAATGGCTTATCTACTGACTTATTATTCACAATTATTCCTCACTAGATAGGGCGTAGTGATGCCCTTTATTTTTCTTAATACGGTGCAATTGAATTCGCACCTACGTGTATGATTATTCGTAGGTTCGAATTCATTCGAACGGGTAAGAAAAAATCATAACCAGATTGCATCCCATAATGGATAATCACCAATATTTTCAACTAGCCTTGCACGCAAAGGGGTAGCAACAATATAACGTGCCGTTTGTTTTATATCTTCTTCTTTACGCAGGGCGTGATCATAGAATGATTTTTGCCAAACAGTGCCTTTTTTATTGAGATATTGATTAACAGTTTGGGCTGTCCGGGCTTTTAATGTCTTCATGGTTTCAATTAGAATATAAATATTATTCAATATAAATAACCAGTGGATATGATCGGGCATGATAACCCATGCTAATGAATCAACGATGCGATTATCATGCAGGTTTTTGATTTCATTAACAGCTTTTCTTGCACAGAAAAATCATTAAATAATGGAGTTCGTTGATGTAGAACTGTCGTAACAAAATAGATTTGATTGGCCTGAGAATATCGACCTTTTAGTAAATCATTGTAAGGCATGGTATGTCCTTTTTTGTTACAGTGCGAATAAATTCGCACCTACGTAGGTTCGAATTCATTCGAATAAGATAAAAAATCAAATTAATTAAACGCACCCTCAGACTGCAACTTCAACCGATAAGCATCCAGAAAATATTTAACCCCCCAGCTAATTTCTGCTCCAGCAATATACTGAGCTCCCTTGCCATAACTGCCATTAAACCCCCCTGATTTATTTTGGATTTTTTCAAGATAAGCGATCGCTTTATCGGCTCGTTCTTTATTGCCCAATGTGTACCATACGATGGCATACTGCGCCATCCCAGTTGAACAAACCCACTCTACATCTGGATAAGCTGGAATACTGCCATCGGCACGTTGACAGCGCTCAACATCTGCCATGCCTTGACGAGCTAATTCTAACTCACCCATTTCACATAAGGCTTCCATCGCATAAGCATGGAAGTGTGATAAGCGATTAAAGGGGACTAAGGCTTCTTGTTTTTTATAATATTCGAGTACAAATTTTGCTTTATCTTCGTACTCTGGTACGTTTAATAATCTACCAGCTTCAGCAAGGGGAGGTAAGGCATAAGTATGAATAAGATCGTTAGCAATATCTGTCCAAAGCTCTGTTGAGGGTGTGACTAAACGACCATCCTCTTCTATTTGGGTTAACATCCAATCGCATGCTTTACGTAAAGCCTCTTCAACACCTTCTACATCACCTAATGTGACACATAAGCCACGCATGATTTGTGCTGTATCGAATGTATAAGGTACACCGTCAGGAGCAGGAAAAGAGCCATCTGGTAATTGAATAGATAAGAGCCATTGAGTACAGCCTCTTGCCAATTCCTTTTCATTCCAATGGTAAAGCGTTGGGATAAAGTAGCCGGTCACTTCCGCATAAGAGATAGGATTCTTGGTATGCAAAATAATACCTTCATTTTCTATCCTATTATTTTTAAACCAGTTTAGTGCTTTTTCGTAGCTTGGTTTACTTTTTTTCCAGAAAAGCATAATTAAATGTCCTCATTGATTTTAATATAAATTCGTAGGTGCGAATTCATTCGCGTTTAATTAGGCAGCAGGTTCTTTAATGTGCATGATTTTATCCGCTTTAACATCAGTTAATTCTTGCATTTTACCGCTAGGCCACTGAATTGAAATTTTATCGACTAATGAGTGTTTAGCAAGGCCAAAATGCAGCCTTTGAGAATTTTGACTTCGATGATGAATGCCACCATCTTGAACTCGTATTTGAGTTGTTTTACCGACTGTAACGCGGACAATCGCACCAGTACCATCACGGCTAGATAGTGTTCCTTCTAGGTCTATTTCTAACCAGTGATTATCATTACCAGTATTATGATATAAATGATAGCCTCCAGTATCAGACGGCAAGCCAAGGCTACGCCCCATGCTGCCCCCTGTTGCTATTAATAAGTCTAGAAATCCATCGCGGTCAAAATCAGTTGTGGTTACGGAGTCTCCCACGCCTATTTTGCTTCCCGCAGCACCGCCAGCATTTGAAGTGACGGAAAAGTAGCCATCGCCATTATTAAGCAGTAATAAGTTTTCCTGTTTACCGATATCGCCCGAAACAAGTACAAAAAGGTCTAAATCCATATCGTTATCGAAATCTCCGCTGACAACATTTGTCGCTGCAACGAGTCGATCATTGACACCACGTTTTTCACTTTCTTCAAATAATTTGCCATCACGGTTCATAAATAACCGTGCGGGTGCTATTTCAGGTTTTTCAGCATGATTGAGTGCAACTAAGTCAGTAATTGGCTCTGTTGTCGTGATATTAAAGGAAAACTGCTGGTATTGACCTTTTTTCATCAGAGGTGCACCAGAAACAAATACTTGCCATTTGTTAGGCGGTGTGAAATTAATATAAACACCTGCTTGTTCGACTGGTTTATATGCTATTGTCCCAGTAATACCCGCTATTTCTTTTGATAGTAAAAAAGCCATTGTATCGGGTTGTAGATCCTTCGAACCAATATGTATTTTATCAGCGTTTAATAAGTTTCTAGGGAAAGTAGATTTTACATGAAACTCAAGCACTCCATAGGTAATAAACTCAAATCCAGTAGGTTGCGTTAAATTTGATGTATCAAACTTTACATCAGCGATAATAGTATTACTGCTCGGATGACCAAAAGCGATTTGTCCAGATGGACTTTTACGAGCTAGAAAAAGATCGATAGACCCATCATTATCAAAATCACCTGCTGCAATGTCTTCAAATGCCGTGACTGGCAATAAGTCAAGGTTATTCGCGGGTAAAGTCGATGTATCAAGTATTTGTGCAGTGCGCTGGTGTCCAACCACTCGACAGACAAGTTCACTATGGAAATTATTATTTAATTCGGTAATAATGCAAAAAGGGACAGATTTACCCTGGAATTGAACTGCATCTTTCCCTTCAGTAAAGATGCCATCGTTTTGTTGTAAAAAAATATAAGGGGGAAGATGTTTGTCAAAACGAATCTCTGCACCGTGAAATAGATCCAAAAGACCATTATGGTCAATATCCACTGCTAGAGGCATACGTGTGCGGCCATATTCATTAGACACACCTAAGGTAGGTGCTAAATCCTCAAACTTATCCCCACGATTTAAAAATAATCGCTTTGGTTCTGTGCCAACCCCTCGACCAGCTCCCGTTAATTGCACTAAATCTAATAGGCCATCATTATTAATATCAGCCCATACTGCTCCATGTTTATCACCGCCCAAATCATAAGTTTTAAATAATTGAGAGCTAACATCAAAAAAACGTCCATTCCCCATATTCTGAAATAATTGAGCAGAATTCAAATGATTTGTTAGGTAAACATCGGGTAAACCATCATTATTGAAATCTCCCCAGGCTACACCATGTGTCATGCCTGTATACGTGCTGAGTCCTGATGTCAGAGTTACGTCTTCAAAAAATTTGGATAGATCTCCATTATCTGAGCAGCCACTGCCCAATAGCATGAAGGAAATCATCCCCCCTAAAAATCGATTATGACTTCCTCTAAAGAAAGTCCTAAATTGCTCATTTATAATGAAATGGTTCATTTTAAAATTATATTTATTAGCGTTATAATGTGATAATAGTTTTTTTACTTAAATCTATTAACTATTAGAAATATTAATGCTTAAGTGCTTTAATTTGTTTGAGTTTTGAAAAAATTCTCCACCTTTCTGCATAAAAATTCGGCCTTGTAGCATGTAGAGCTATACCAGGTGAAGCGGCTGATGTGCACTCCCAAATGGGGCCTATATGGTGAATCAATGGTTTTTTGATACCAGAAAAACTTAAGATAATATCTTCACCATTCATTATAGATTTATGGTCTGAAATGCCTAGTAATGAACAAAGTCTAAAATATTCATCTAAATGCTCTTGGGTAAAAGAAAATAGTCCGTTCAAAATATCAATCGTAATCGTTTTATTAGTCTGGAAAATAAAAGGCCAAGCATTTTTAGGGTCTTTATCTGAAGTAATTTTAGCCCCATAAATGCCATGAGTATGCTCAGGAAACTGCCTTAAATTCGAATAGATCCATTGCAATTGTGTCGGGTGCAAAAAGATATCGTCATCAATGCAGATATAGTAGGCGGAAGGAAATTGTTGAGCCAAAACAAAACGAATACCTACACCGGAAGGCTTTTCTTGGTTAATTAATGTCAGGCGCGGATCTTTTATTTTTATATAGTTTTCAATTGGATAATCTTGACTGTTATTTGAAATAATTAATTTTCCGACAAAGCCCGATTGGAGAATAAGTTGAGCAATTAGGCTTACATTTTCTGGGCGTTTATGATTTAAAATGATCACCGTTAATTTTTCGTTTTGTTTAATATCGCGACCTACAATAGGTGCAGTCATTGCACTCTTATGTTTTTTTTGCATACTGCGGATCAGGTCGAAAATCAGTCGTACTTTCTCTATCAACGAGATACTTTCCTTGTTTTTCAAGGCCGCCTTGACTTGGTGTAACCAAAATAAATTCAAATTCATATCTCTGTAGTCCTTCCTGTATGGGGTTGCTCGAAGTTACACAACTTTGTTTAACGCTAAAGCTTGCTTTCTCAGTCAAAAAAATTAGTCAGTCTGGGGTACGGCTCATAAAACGCCACCTAGTTAAAAGAAAGTATAAGGTGTAAAGGGACTTATTTTAGTATAGATAAGCAGATGATTCTCTCATAATTATGGGTTCGTACGTTGTTGTACTACACGATCCAAATGCTCGAAAATGATTGAAGCCAATACTTTGCGCTGTCGAGACTTAAGCCAATTATTGATTTTAGCAGATTGCTCTGTGCGTACCTGGGCATTAGTGTTGTTTAAAGCATGCGCTAACTCGCTTTCATTATCGGCATCGACAATTATACCTGTATTCAATGAGCTAATAATATCAGCCATTTCTCCACCCTTACCAAACATCAAAATAGGCGTACCTGAAGCGATATATTCATATAACTTACCTTGAATATAGCGATGTATGGTTGGGGGGTTTAAAATTAACAAAAAATCAACTGATCTCATAACCTGACATGCCGCCTGTTTTGTGATTTGATCAATTAATTCTAGGTTGTCCTGATATTTGAAATTTGCGAGTTGTTTTTGGGCTTCGGTAGATTTTTTACCAATACATTTAAATTTTATTCGTGTGCGTATCTCGGGCGAAGCATCCAGAACTTTAGATAATGCGGTTAAAAAAGATTCTGGGTCAGCCATTGGGCCTAAATTTCCTAAATAAGCGATTGTAATTGTTGTATGAGTATTTATTGTCTTCTCGGGGGGGCGTGCATTTCCGGGAATAAAAAAATCACTCGGCTCCCAACCATTAGTAACTACAACACATTTTTCCTCATTAAGTTCTGGAAAGGTTTGTATCGCATAAAGGCGTTGCGATTCGGTAGTAAATATAACCAGATCAGCCCTGTGTAAGCAATATTTCTCTAATTTTGAATTAATGCGATCTTTTAAAACGAAGGTAAAAGGGCTGGCTGTCCACTCATCACGGTAGTCGAGTACAAGGGGGCAATTATATTTCTTCGCTAACCAGGCTCCCGCCAAGAAATTATGAAAGGGTGGGCCAGAAGCGAGTATCACTCCAGGTCGGTCAGTTTGCATTAACGGTTGTACTGATTCGAATACGGTAAATGCATTTTTTAATCCACCATCAATGTTAGGCAGAGGCCAAGGGTGTGGCCCTTGAGGTTGCGTTGCGACCCTGTTAATTTGAGTATTTTTCGGAATAGAGCGTTCAAGTTCAATACCTGCTTCACTCGGGTTCGGTTCTGCCTGACTACAAAGCACTGTCACTTTCCAGCCAGCATCGGCTGCGTATTTTATCCAAGATATGGGGCGATAAACGCCACCTAGTATTTGTGGTGGAAATTCCCATACGAGTAATAACATGGAGCGCTCAGGTGCTTTTATAGCTCGATATTTTTTAAATCGGATAGAGTATTGAATTTTTGCATAGTCAATCCAAGCGGGGAGTTGGTGATTATTTAATGTTCTAAATTGCGTTAATAGCCGCCAAAAAACAAGTTTAAGTTGTGAAGTCATGGTTTAGCGTAAGTATAAAATGAAAATTTTTTAAAGTGATTATTTTAAATACCAAAATCCTAAGGTTTTTTCTTGCCTTTTATGTAAATAGATACATGGCATAAAAGCAATCAACCACAGCGCTGTTTTAATAATGATCATTTTATCGTAGGGATAAGTATCATAAGGGTAGAGACTCTCAGCACGACCTGTTAACGCTGTTTTAATTTCGCGGTAGACATATTTCGCGGCTCTCGATAAAGAATCACTGGGCTTTTTTAACCGGGAAAGGTAATAGCCTTTAAGCCGTAAAAATAGTATATGTCTGCTCAAAGGTTTTGTATAGATAGTTCTTAAATGGATTGCCGGTGCTTTTGTTGTGACCACTAAACGATAATTGTGCATGCGTAAACGTCGACATAGATCAATCTCTTCACCATAGGCAAAATAAAGGGGGTCAAAGCCACCGACTTTTTTTATTGCTTCAGTTGAGAGCATTAAAGAGGCTCCGAAAATAACTTCGCTATCAAAAAGCTCAGGAAGTTGAGACTTTTCCAGGGTATCTCCGTTAAAGCCACACGGTCGAAGTACACCTGATAAAAAATTACTATCAAAGTGCTCACCATCAGCCTGTAACTGTATGGCATTTAAACCGGCAATATTTTTATCTGATTGCATAATTTTGATGTACTCAGTCAAGGTATTTTCAGGCAGGCGAATATCAGGGTTTACAATCAATATATAGTCAGCACCATCTTTGAAAGCTAGTTTTATAGCTATATTATTTCCGCCGGCGTAACCATGATTTTTTGACAAGCTTAAAAACTCATCAGAATCTATCAGCTGTTTTAATGCCTCTCCACTACCATCTGGAGAGTTGTTATCGATAACTAATACACGAAAGTTAGGGTAATCAATTTTTTTTACTTCTTTTAAGCATTTTAACGTATCTTCTAAAGAATTGAAATTAAGTATAAGTATGTATACCAAGGGAGCTGAATTCATTTGTTATCCTTATTATAAAAATATTTTTTAATAAATTTACCAATATAGTTATATTTAAAAAATAGTTCCCTTTTAACTTTTGGGTGAAGCTGCCAAAATAATTTTTTATAGACAATATGTGGATATTCCTGATAATCTGAAATAGTTATTTTGCTATTTTTTACAGTCGTTTGTTGACTATGTAATCGAAAAGTCACTAATTCGTGATTAATAAATCCAACTTTGAAAAATTTAAATACTCGATACCAGAACTCATAATCAAGAGATTGCTTAAGTTCAGTATTAAAATAGCCAACCTTATCAAATACCGATTTATGTAACAGGACTGTAGTTGGTTCGCCTACTTTATTTCTTGGTTGAGATAAAAAATTAACATCTCTCAATAAGTCTCTTCCATGCTGTACTGTCTCAATGCTTGTCCAGTGAGAGTGTAGATTATTAAACTTCTCAATCCATGCTTTATAGACGTTATAATCACCTTCAACAATAAAATCTCGCTTAGAAAAAACTAAGCCAATATCTTGGTCTTCTACAGCCAAATTAATCATCGTTTTTATACAGTCAGGCTTTAGTAGGTCATCCTGGAATAAAAACTTAATATATTCACCTGTCGAGTTTTGAACACAATTACTCCAGTTGGCTCCAATGCCAACTGGTTTATGTTCGAATATTTTAATGGGTATATCAGTTTTAGATATAAAAGATTTAACTATAGTTAGCGTTCTATCATTCGACGCATCATCAGATATAATAATCTCTAATGGGCGATAGCTTTGATTTATAGCAGATTCCATTGCTGATCTGATAAATTTTTCGCCATTATAAGTTGGTATACAGATAGAAACTAAGGGATTTAACATGCGCTGTCTTTAGAGTTTTTTATTTATACAAAATCTATTTTACAATAGATTTACCACATTTTATTTTTATAAAAAGTTACTTATACCCACTATATAAATAATGAGTTATGTTGATGTTTTATAGAGGCAATGGATGTTTTTCATTTCTGCGAAGGTATTTTGTTTTAAGAAAGTAATTTATAATAAGTTTTCTTAAATAATATTTTTAATGAGTCTTTAAGACTTATATTATTGATTATATAATTTATATTAGAAATATCATTTTTTTTATTAACTAACTCATCATTAATTCCAATAATATATTGAGCAACGTGCTCAACTTCCCATGTATCGACTTTTTTAAGTGCTTTTATCAATGATTCTTTGTCACCTTCTGATACTGTTGTTTTTAATAGTCGTAGCAGAGTATTCAAATGTTGAGTTTGTAGCTTTTCTTGCACTTCAGAAGAGTCTTTAAAATAAGCAATTAAAGGAA
>Ga0256840_1002918_pt1 | contig 14440 bp, 12 predicted proteins | sample 355202metaG_FD_185969 | JGI IMG/M metagenome (GOLD analysis project Ga0256840, IMG submission 185969) | Hydrothermal vent microbial communities from Mid Atlantic Ridge, Atlantic Ocean - 355-202 | ecosystem: Environmental > Aquatic > Marine > Hydrothermal vents | place: Atlantic Ocean: Mid...
AATTAATAAAGCAGAAATACAAATAGAAAATGCCGAATTAGGTATTAAATCCGCTAAAACCAATTTATTGCCTTCTGTGAGTTTAAATTATCGTTTAAATACCTCGTATGCTTACCGCTTTTCAGGAGATGGTGAATTAAGTGAAATTTTTGATCAATACAATGATAATCACGGACATAATATTGGAATTTCTGCCAGATATACTATTTTTGACGGTAAATCGAACAGAACACAAATAAATAAAGCCAAGATTAATAAGGAGATGATTATCCAAGATTTAGAAAATCAAAAATTAATTCTTCGTAGAGCAATTGAGCGTGCTTTTTTAGACACTAAATCATCACTAAAACAGTATGAAGCTTCATTAAGTTCTTTAAAAGCACAAGAGATGGCATTTAAAATAGCAGAAGAACGTTACAAGTTAGGAGCTATGAATTCTTTTGATTTCGATTTAGTTACAAGTAGATTATTTAACGCTAAGGCGGCAGTAGCAAATGCCAAATACAATTTTGTTTTTAAAACCAAGGTGTTAGATTTCTATAACAATAAACCAATTGTTATTGAGTAGTTTTTTTTGACAAAAGATTTTTTAGCTTTGATTTAATAGATTATTTTTGCAAAATGCAAAAGGATATCTATATTTTAAATCTCGAAACATCTACTAAAAACTGTTCGGTTAGTATTGGCAAAAATGGTAAAGTCATTGCTTTACACGAATTATGTGAAGCCAATTTTTCGCACGCCGAGAAATTACCTCAATTTATTAAAAAATCCATCGCAGATGCCAAAATTACTTTTGCCAATTTAGATGCAATAGCGGTTGGTAAAGGTCCCGGTTCTTACACTGGTTTGCGTATTGGTGTGTCTTCGGCTAAAGGATTGAGTTTCGGATTGGATATACCGCTATTAGCAATAGAATCCTTAGAAATTCTAGCAAATGCAGTTTCTAATCCTAAAGGATATATTATACCGTTATTAGATGCCAGAAGACAAGAAGTTTACACCTCAGTTTTTGATGCTAATTACAAGCAAATAAAACCCACTTTTAGCCATATTTTGGAGGAAAATTCTTTTGCGGAATACCTACAAAATACAGTGTTTTTTTTAGGCGACGGAACACCTAAAACAAAGGAAATAATTTCACATAAAAATGCGATTTTTTTAGAAAATTACCATCCTTCAGCAAAGGAAATGTCGAATATATCTTACCGGAAATTCTTAAAAAAGCAATTTGAAGATGTGGCTTATTTTGAACCTTTTTACTTAAAAGATTTCTATGTAACGCCGACGAAGAGCATTAAGATTTGAGATTGCGTATTTCATAGTGTTTTTGTGGTTAAAAAAATTCCGTGCACCTCTGTGTAATAATCTTATTTTTCACCTAAAACAAGAATTTCAAACAAAAAAATAATGTACATTTGTACCAAATTTAGATAAAATATGATTGCACTTGGTATAGATTGGAATCCGTCTCCCGAACTTTTTAAAATTTTTGGTTTTCCTATTCGTTATTATGGATTAATGTTTGTAATTGCTTTTACATTAGGGATTTATTTACTCAAAAAAATATACAGAAACGAAGGTGTTAACGAAGAACATGTAGATTCCATTTTTTTATGGGTTGTTATAGGAACAATCTTAGGTGCCAGATTAGGCGAAGTTTTCTTTTACAGTTGGGATTCGTTTAAAGACAGACCTTTTGTAGAAATATTTTTACCCATACAACTACATCCGTTTAAAATTGTAGGGTTTCAAGGGCTTGCAAGTCACGGTGCCGCAGTTGGTGTGATTTTGTCGATGTATTTATATAGTAAAAAATACAAATACAAACCATTAATATGGATTTTAGATCGTATTGTAATTCCTGTTGCTATTGGTGGAGCCTTTGTTAGAATTGGAAATTTGATGAATTCCGAAATCGTAGGGAAACCAACCGGAACCAATTTTGGCTTTAAATTTTTTAGAAATCATTATCGAAATAGTGATGCACTGCGAATTACCGGTAAAAACGATGTAAATGAAGCATTTAATCTTATTCAAAATGGAGCTAATTTTCAAAAATTTAGAGATTTAGTGCCGTATCGTTATCCAACTCAAATATTTGAAGCTCTTGGTTATGTTATGGTCTTTTTAATACTTTGGTATGTGTATTGGAAAACCGATAAAAGAAAAAAACCTGGATATATCTTTGGATTATTTATGGTTTTACTTTGGACTGTTAGATTTATAATTGAATTTTTTAAAGCCTCACAAGGTGGTATTGAATCTGATTTCAATCTCGGACTTACAACCGGACAATTACTTTCTATACCGATGGTACTAATCGGATTTTACTTTATGTTTAGACAAACGAAAGAAATGGAGATTTAAGATTGTAGATTTATGAATGATGAGTTTTGAATGATGAGTTTTGAATTTTGTCTGTTAAAACACATTAAAGTTTGATTTTTTTTGTAATTTAGCATTGTAAAATTACTGATAGTCAAACAAATAATGTATTATAAAGTGAAAAAAACAATATTTATAGTAATGGTTTTTCTGTTTCTTTTTTCCTGTAAAAGTGACGATTCTCCAACCGAAATAACAGTTACTTATCCAACTCCTGAATTACTCGCTAATTTATCCGAATTAAATTTATTTAAAGGAGATTTAAAAGATTTAACACCAACAGATGTTGTTTCTGTTTATGATTTATAAACACCTCTTTTTACCAATTATTGCCATAAAAAGCGTTTTATTTCTATCCCAAAAGGACAGGCAATGGAATATAATGGCGAAGGATTTCCGGTTTTTCCGGATAATACCATTTTAGCAAAAACTTTTTATTATAATATAGATGAAAGAAATCCAGATTTAGGAAAAAAAATTATCGAAACCAGAGTTTTGATTAAAAAAGCCGGAATTTGGGAAATAGGAAATTATATTTGGAACGAAGATCAAACCGATGCTATACGTGATGAAGCCGGAGCAACACAAAATATTTCGTGAATTGATATGCAAGGAAATACAAAAACAGTTGATTATAAAATTCCGGATTACGCAACTTGCATAATGTGTCATACCAACCGTGGTGTACGTGTTCCTATTGGTCCAAAAATCCGTAATATGCATAAAAATAACCAATTGCAAAATTTTATAGATAAAGGTATTTTAACCGGAATAGACGATGTAAATGCTGTGATAAAACTTCCAAATTGGGAAGATACTTCTTACACTGAAGAACAACGTTCCAGAGCATATTTAGATGTAAATTGTGCACACTGTCACCAACCAGGAGGTTATTATAGCGTGAACTTTAATGATTCGTTTGAATTCAGTTACGAAACTCGTTTTTCAGACACACATATCTATGAAAAACGCGATCCTATTATGACAAGAATTGAAAGTAATATCGAAAATTATAAAATGCCTTTTGTAGGAACAACCTTAAATCATACCGAAGCAATTGATTTGTTAAATAGTTACCTTAACTCACTATAATTAATTGATTTTTGATTGCAGATTTATGATTGATGAGTTATGATTGATGAGTTTTGAATTTTTAATAAGAAATTTATAGGAAAGAATAAAAATTTCTTTGTTTTCCTTGTGCAATTCTATTGTTTTTGCGGTTAAAAAATTATTTGCAACTCTGCAAAGCAACCTTAAAAAATATCGACAAACAATTTTTTAACCTTATACTATCTACGTATCTTTGTCATTTCCTAAAATTTAAGTATTAAAAATGACCAAGAAGATAGACCAATTAAATCCCATAGATTACATCTTGATTAAAGGAGCAGCTCTTCATAATCTAAAAGGATTAGATATGGCGATTCCGCGTAATAAATTGGTTGTAATTACCGGTTTAAGCGGTTCCGGAAAATCCAGTTTGGCATTCGATACTCTGTATGCCGAAGGGCAACGCAGATACGTAGAAAGCTTATCGAGTTATGCCAGACAATTTTTAGGAAAATTAAACAAGCCTAAGGTAGATTATATCAAAGGGATTTCGCCGGCAATAGCCATAGAACAGAAAGTTAACTCTACCAATCCGCGTTCTACCGTAGGTACAACAACCGAAATATACGATTATCTTAAATTATTGTATGCCAGAATTGGTAAAACCTATTCGCCCATTAGCGGAAAATTAGTTAAGAAAGACCGAATAACAGATGTGGTAAATTTTGTAAAAGAATTACAAGAGAAAACCAAATTACTACTTTTAGCAAAAATCAATTTAAACAAAGACACCGAAAAACATCTAAACGTACTTTTACAACAAGGTTACGTTCGGTTTATGATAGATGATGAGGTGTTGCGATTAAAAACACCAATCGATAAAGAAACTCTTCAAAAAGTTAAAAATGCCAAGGACTTTTATATTGTCGTTGACCGAATTGTGGTTGCTCATAATGAAGATTTTTACAATAGATTGGCAGATTCGGTGCAAACCGCTTTTTTTGAGGGAAAAGGAAGTTGTAAAATCAGCAATCTAAATGAAAATACGGCAACAGAATTCAACAATAAATTTGAAGCCGACGGCATTACTTTTTTAGAACCGAATTTGCATTTTTTTAGTTTTAACAATCCGTATGGAGCTTGTCCTACTTGCGAAGGCTACGGAAATATTATCGGTATTGATCGCGATTTGGTAATCCCAAACACCTCACTTTCTATTTTTGAAGATGCCATTGTTCCTTGGAAAACCGAACGTTTTAAAGAATATAAAGATGCCTTAATCAATAATGCTTATAAATTCGATTTTCCTATCCATAAACCGTATTTTGAACTCACCGAAGAACAAAAAGAGTTGTTATGGACAGGTAACCAATATTTTAAAGGATTAAATGCTTTTTTTAAATACATCGAAAAAAAGAGTTATAAAATTCAGTTTCGCGTTTTGTTGTCGCGTTACCGCGGAAAGACCGTTTGTACAGATTGTAACGGAAATCGCCTCCGCAAAGAAACCGAATACGTAAAAGTAGGAGGGAAGCCGTTATCGGAACTGATAAACCTTCCGCTTGACGAGTTACAAGTATTTTTTAACAACTTAAAACTCGATAAATACGACGCCGAAATCGCCAAGAGATTATTGGTGGAAATTAAAAATCGTATTCGTTTTTTAAACGATGTAGGTTTGGCATATCTAACTTTAAATAGAGCATCAAATACCCTTTCGGGAGGTGAATCACAACGTATAAATTTAGCAACGTCATTAGGTAGCTCGCTTGTAGGATCGATGTATATTTTAGACGAACCAAGTATTGGCTTGCACCCAAAAGATACCCAAAGGTTAATTGGCGTGCTTAAAAATTTACGTGATTTAGGCAATACCGTAATTGTGGTTGAACACGATGAAGATATTATGAAAGCTTCGGATTATATTTTTGATATTGGTCCAGAAGCCGGATTTTTTGGAGGTGAATTAGTAGCCGAAGGAAACTACAAAAAAATATTAAAAGCCAATACCTTAACCGGAAAATATCTAAGCGGAAAACTTAAAATTGAAGTACCTGAAAAACGCCGAAAAAGTAAAGATTTTATTGAGATTACCGGAGCAAGAGAAAACAATTTAAAAAATATCGACGTACGATTTCCATTACACAATTTAGTGGTGGTAACCGGTGTTTCCGGAAGTGGGAAAAGCACTTTGGTAAAGCGAATTTTATATCCTGCAATACACAAACACCTTTTTAAATACAGCGATAAAATTGGCGACCACACAACCATAAAAGGCGATTTAAATCTTATTGAAGCAATCGAATTTGTAGATCAAAATCCTATTGGTAGAAGCAGTAGGTCTAATCCTGTAACCTATGTTAAGGCATATGATGAAATTCGTGCTATTTTCGCAAAGCAAAAACTGGCTAAAATTCGCAATTTTCAACCCAAGCACTTTTCGTTTAATGTTGATGGAGGAAGGTGTGATACGTGCAAAGGAGAAGGGCAAGTAACCGTTGAAATGCAATTTATGGCAGATGTGCATTTAACTTGCGAAACCTGTAAAGGAAAACGCTTTAAAAAAGAGGTTTTGGAAATTACATACAACAAAAAATCAATTGCCGACATTTTAGCATTGTCCATTGACGAAGCCATTTCTTTTTTTACCGAAACCGAAGATTTTAAATTGGTAAAAAAGTTACAACCTTTGCAAGATGTTGGTTTAGGATATGTGCAATTAGGACAGTCCTCTTCTACTTTGTCCGGTGGCGAAGCACAACGCATAAAATTGGCATCTTTTTTAATGAAAGGAGGCAATGTTAAAAAAACACTTTTTATTTTTGACGAGCCAACCACAGGTTTGCATTTCCACGACATAAAAAAACTAATAAAATCGTTTAACGCATTGATTGATAAAGGGCATTCGGTTATCGTTGTAGAGCATAATATTGATTTAATAAAAAACGCCGATTACATCATAGATTTAGGATTGGAAGGTGGTAAAAAAGGAGGTAACCTGCTTTTTCAAGGAAAACCCAAAGATTTTGTAAACAACAAACAATCACATACTGCTTTATTTTTGAAGGAGAAGATTTGAGTTTTTTAAAAATAATTCTTTGTTTACTTGAATCTTGCCTTATAAAAAAAATAAATTATCAAAAATGTATATTGACTATAGTATAAGGTGATGTTTATTATTTTTGCCACTAATATTACCACCTATAAAAATACAAAACCCTCATAATCAAATGATTATGAAGGTTTTTTGTACTCGGGACGGGACTTGAACCCGTACGGACTTGCGTCCATTGGATTTTAAGTCCAACGTGTCTACCAATTCCACCACCCAAGCATGGTATGGATTTAGAATAAAAATACAATCAAAAAAGGTAAAAAAACCTTGTTAACGTCTCGCTAACAAGGTTTTTAAGTACTCGGGACGGGACTTGAACCCGTACGGACTTGCGTCCATTGGATTTTAAGTCCAACGTGTCTACCAATTCCACCACCCAAGCATGATGTATTTTTATAGTTAATTACAAAATTGTTAAAAACTAAAGAACTTAAATCTTAGAGCGAAAGACGGGATTTGAACCCGCGACCCTCACCTTGGCAAGGTGATGCTCTACCCCTGAGCTACTTTCGCGTAAGCGGATAAATAATATCCTTCAATTGCGAGTGCAAATGTAATACATATTTAGAAAAAAAAAAGTTTTTTTTTATTTTTTTTCGTTCCGATGCTAAATTTATTTTTAAAAATTATCTTTGCAAAACTAAAAATCAAAATTATTCCTGTTGGAACAAAATAATATAAAACATAAAAAGCATACCTTACTATCCGATTTTAAGGAAATTACAAAATTCGGTTTATCGATAAGTGTGATGATTTCTTCGGTTGCCGGTTATTTATTAGGTGCCGATTTATCAAAAATAGATTACAAAATTTTATTTTTATTAATAGTAGGAGGTTATTGTATGGTAGGAGCTTCCAATATTTACAATCAGATTATCGAAATAGAGCCGGATAAAATTATGAAGCGTACCATGAATCGCCCATTACCTGCCGGAAGAATGAAAAAGCAATACGCATTTTATCTTGCAGTTTTATTAACGGTCATCGGTTTGGTTGCATTGTATGCCATTAACCCTAAAACGGCTTTGTTTGGTGCAATATCTATATTTTTGTACGTAAGTGCTTATACACCAATGAAACCGGTTTCGCCAATAAGTGTTTTTGTAGGAGCGTTTCCCGGAGCCATTCCGTTTATGTTAGGATGGGTTGCTGCCACAAATCATTTTGGTATTGAAGCAGGAATATTGTTTTTAATTCAGTTTTTATGGCAATTTCCACATTTTTGGGCAATTGGTTGGTTGCAATTTGAAGAATATAAAAAAGCAGGATTTAATATGATGCCAACAATGGAGAAAAATAAAAAAGCATCCATGTTAATCATTATGTACACGGTCTTTATGATTTTAGCTTCCTTATTACCGGTTTTACACATTACAGGACAACTATATTTAACACCTGTTGGAGCTGTTTTAGTTTTGTTATCCGGACTTATAATGCTGTATTATGCAGTGCAATTACATAAAAATCAAGACGATAAAACCGCTAGAAAATTAATGTTGTCTAGTGTATTATATATTACTTTAATTCAAATCATATTTGTAGTAGATAAATTTTTACATTAAAATTATGGAACAATCTTTAAAAGAAAAAACCTTTAAGCAGATGCTGTTTTTTGCATTAATTGCTTTAACCATGTCTTTTGCAGGCTTAACAAGTGCTTATGTTATTAGTCGTAAGCGTGAAGACTGGGTATCCTTTGATATGCCAAAAGTATTTTACATAAGTACCTTACTTATTATTTTAAGTAGTATCACTTTTTATTTGGCAAAAAAAGCAATGGAGAAAGAAAACAGAAGCAAAACAAATCTATTTCTAATTCTTACGTTACTATTAGGAGCGTCCTTTATATATTTTCAATTTCAAGGATATTTGGCACTAACCCAAATGGGATTATTTTTTACCGGTCCAAAAAGTAATGTTGCAGCCTCTTTATTTGATGTGATAGCTGTAGCTCATGCTGTGCATATTATGGTAGGATTGGTGATAATTTTAGTACTTCTTGTTAAAAATTATCAACAAAAATATTCGGCTGTAAACCATTTAGGAATAACGCTTGGTGAGATTTTTTGGCACTTTTTAGGAGCTCTTTGGGTTGCTTTATTTGTGTTTTTTCTTCTGGTAATTTAGTAAAATTAAAAGAAGATTTATATATTTGCGTTTTAAGATTTAAAATACTAACTAAAAACAATTTATTTATATGGATGCAACAATTGCAAATCCAACAACAGGAACAACTTGGAACGGTGGTGGAGATCGCCCATTCGGAGCAAGTTATGGGAAAATGATGATGTGGTTTTTCCTAATTTCAGATGCATTAACCTTTGCCGGATTTTTAGGTGCTTACGGTTTTATGCGTTTTAAATTTATAGATTCTTGGCCAATTGCTGATGAAGTTTTTACGCACGTTCCTTTTACACATACACCAATGCCAATGATTTACGTGGCATTTATGACTTTTATTTTAATCTTTTCTTCCGTTACTATGGTCTTGGCAGTAGATGCAGGACATCAAATGAAAAAAAATAAAGTAATTGTGTACATGCTTTTAACCATAATTGGAGGGATTATATTCGTTGGTTCACAAGCTTGGGAGTGGAAAAATTTTATTCAAGGAGATAAAGGAGCCGTGCAATTAAATGACGGTCAAATTATTCAATTTGTAAATAAAGACGGACATCAGATAAGTGTTGATGAAGTTGCCGGAAACTACCACACCGAACGCGAAAGACATACTAAAAGCGAAGGTATTTGGTTTAAAAAAGAAGGGAATGTACCTTTAATTCCGCTTAATGCCGTTGTAGATGGTTTTAAACATAATCCAAATGTAAATGTTCGTATTGAAAAAATAGATCCTGCAACCAAACAAAAAGTTATTGTTAGTCGTGATCAAGCAACCAAATTATTGGCAAATGCAAAGCAAGTTGTAAAAGGAGCTAATTTAAAAGTTAACGAATACGGTAAAACACTATTTGGTGATTTCTTTTTCTTTATTACCGGTTTTCACGGTTTTCACGTAACTTCCGGAATTATCATAAATTTAATTATTTTCTTTAATGTAATTCTTGGTACTTACGAACGAAGAGGACATTACGAAATGGTAGAAAAAGTAGGTTTATACTGGCACTTTGTAGATTTGGTTTGGGTATTTGTATTCACATTCTTCTACTTGGTTTAATTTTTAAAAAATAAAATAATGACACACGCAGAATCAAATAAAGCATTAATCTGGAAAGTATTCGGAATTTTAACGATAATTACAATAATAGAAGTAGTTCTTGGTATTTACAAGCCTAAAAGTCTATTTTTAACGTATTTTTTAGGAACTAGTTTGTTAAATATGATTTTCTTAATTTTAACCTTAGTGAAAGCATATTATATTGCTTGGTATTTTATGCATTTAAAAGGAGAAAAAAAATGGTTTAGAAGAGCAATCGTTTGGACTTTAGTAATGTATATTTCATATTTATCTTTCTTCTTATTATATGAAGGAGATTCCGCAAGGAGAATGATGCATTTACTTTTTAACTAAAAAGTTTTAATAAAATAACAATTAAAAAAATATTTCTCCTTTAAGAGAAATATTTTTTGTATCTAATAAAATAGAATGAACGACAATACCTTATCGAAAACAAAAAAATTCTGGTTACTATTTGCTTTGATGATTGGTCCTTTGTTGTTTTATTTATTCATTTTAAAATCTAGTGCACAATTCCGGTTTTTACCTGTTTTAAATAAAAACATTGAAGATGTTGCAGTTTATAATTCAGATTCCATCACCTTTAAAAACCATATAAATGTAGTTTTGTTTCTAGGTAAAGATTTATTACATAAAAAAACAAATGCACTTAATTTAAATGAAAAAATTTACAAGCGTTTTCATAAATTTAATGATTTTCAATTTGTGGTAATTCTTCCAAAAGGAAGTGAACAAAATGCCGAAGAATTAAAAAAAGAACTCGGTTTTAATACGGATATCACTTATTGGAAATTTGTTTTTTTAGAACCTCAAGAGATTCAAAAAATAGTTAAAAGTTTTAATACACCTTATTCTATTGACGCTAATTCATACGTAAAAGAGGCTTTTATAGTAGATAAAAATGCATATTTAAGAGGTAGAAATGATGATGAAGAAGCTAATAATGGGATGCTTTATGGTTATAATGCCGAGCATATTTCCATTATTCATAAAAAAATGGTTGATGATGTTAAAATTTTACTTGCCGAATATCGTTTGGCACTAAAAAAGAACAAAAAGAAAGCATCTTTTAAAAATCCGTATAAAGATAAAAATTAAATTATTATGAAAAATAAATCATATATCGGAATTTCTTTTATTATTCTATTATTTGGTATTTATGCCATTCCTAAGATTGTAGATCGTATTAAAAACGGAACGGTTGTTAAAATAGATAAGCGAACGGATATTATAAAAGTAAAAAAAGAAAAAGGAACGCCTTCCGATTTAGTAAAATTTGAAAAAGTACCAAACTTTTCATTTACCGATCAAAATGGCAATACAATAACGAACAAAGACTATAAGGATAAAGTTTATGTAGTCGATTTCTTCTTTACCAGTTGTCCCGGTATTTGTCCTAAAATGAATAAAAATATGGTTTTGGTACAGAATGAATATAAAAATAATCCACTTTTTGGTATTGCTTCTTTTAGTGTAGATCCAAAACGAGATACGCCAAAACGATTAAAAGAATATGCAAAAGAAAAAGGAGCTAACATGCAAAATTGGCATTTTTTAACAGGAGATATTAACAAAATAATGGATTTATCTAACAAAGGTTTTAAATTATACGCACAAGAAAATCCCGAAGCAGAAGGTGGTTTTGAACATTCCGGTTTGTTTGCTCTTATCGATAAAAACGGTTATATACGAAGTAGAAAAGTAAAGTCAGGCGAATTTGAAAATCCAATTAAATATTACAACGGATTAGATTCCATCCAAGTGAAATGGCTCATCGAAGATGTTGAAAAATTACTTAAAGAATGAGTTATGAATGATGAGTTATGAATGATGAATTTTGAATGATGAGTTTTAATGATGAATTTAGATTAGCTTTCGTGAACTTAGATTTTTTGGTTTGTTTTTTTACCAATGAAATATTCATAATTAATTTTTAAACACACAGCGGAATAATTATATTGTGATAAATGAAAGGTGAAAAACACAGAATACAGAAAACAGCATTTTTTAAAACACTAATTATAAGACAAGTACAAAATATAATTATAAACAGATAAAAAAATGAACAAATTAGATATTATGCTAATTATTAGATTTTTAAGTGTCAATATAAATTACCCATTAAATTTGCAGTAGAACCAAAAATATTTCTACCTTTGCCGTCAAATTAGAGGTGCTTAAATTCCGTTATAGGGAAAAGCTGAGATTACACTCTTTGAACCTGAACAGGTAATGCTGTTAAGGGAAAATAGCGATATTACAACAAAAAGACCAAAGTTTAATTGGTTTAAATGTGTATATCAGTAATCTTTATTTCGTTTTTAAGCCTTCAAACAAAACTAAAAACAACAAATAAAGATTAAAAAAATGAAACAAATTTCACTTATTTTATGCCTTGGTTTAACCTTTTTTTCTTTTGCTCAGCAAACGGATATCAAGAAGGATACTATTCAATTAGAAGAAGTTTTGGTAACAGCTACCAGAGCAAACCAAAAAGACCCGTTTACCGAAACCACAATTACCAAAGATGATATTGAAAAGCAAAATCTCGGGCAAGATATGCCACAATTATTAGACAATTTACCAAGTGTAGTTACCACAACAGATACCGGAATCGGCATTGGTTACACCGGAATTCGCGTTCGAGGTAGTGATGCAACTCGCGTTAATGTAACCATAAACGGTATTCCGTTTAACGATTCAGAAAGTCAAGGTACATATTGGGTTGATATACCTGATTTTGCCAGCTCGGTAGAAAGTATTCAATTGCAGCGTGGCGTAGGAACTTCCACAAACGGAGCAGGTGCTTTTGGTGCTAGTTTGAGTTTGGCTACCGAAGGGATTCCTAATAACGCTATTGCGGAAATAAACGCATCTTACGGCTCATTTAACACTTCTAAACTAAATGTTAAATACAATTCAGGTGTTTTAAAAGATCATTTTAGTTATGTAGCTCGTGCTTCTAAAATAAATTCCGATGGTTATATCGATAGAGCAACTTCTAATTTAAGCTCGTACTATTTAGAAGGAAATTATTTCAATAACAAAACAAGTATTAAATTACTTTCCTTTGGAGGGAAAGAAAGAACCTACCAATCTTGGTACGGCGTAGATGCCGAAACCTTGTTAAACGATAGAACGTTTAATCCTGCCGGAGTAATTTATGACGATAACGGAAATATCATCGATTTTTATAAAAATCAAGTTGATGATTACACACAAAATCATTATCAATTACATCTAAATCACGAATTTAACAGTGATTTAAAAGGAGCTGTAGCCTTACATTACACCAAAGGAAAAGGTTACTACGAGCAATATAAACAGGATGAAGATTTTACAGATTACGGCTTTACACCAATTGTTGTAAACGGAAATACCATTGATAAAACGGATTTAGTAAGAAGAAAATGGCTGGATAATGATTTTTACGGAATGACTTTCTCCTTAAAATATAAAAAAGATACTAAAAATATCCTTTTCGGAGGTGCCGCAAACCAATATGTAGGCGATCATTTTGGAAAAGTAATTTGGACGGAACAACAAAGTCTTCCGCTTGACGGAAAATTTTACGATAATACCGGAACAAAAAACGATGCCAATGTCTATCTAAAAGCTTCGCAATTATATAACGAAAAATGGTTGTTATTTGCCGATTTACAATACCGATATGTAGATTATAACGTTTCCGGAGTAGATGATAATAGCAGCGAATTAAATATAAAAGACAACTTAAATCTCTTTAATCCTAAAGCAGGAGTTACTTATTTTTACAACAATAATAACGATTTTTATATCTCGTATGCAAGAGCGAATAAAGAACCGAAAAGAGCCGATTATATCGATGGAAACAATCCAAAACCTGAACAACTCAACGATTTAGAAATTGGTTGGAAACACCACACTAACAAGCAAAAATTCTTTGCTAATATCTATTATATGCAGTATAAAGACCAGTTGGTTTTAACCGGAGCTTTAAACGATGTTGGTACACCAATAGCCGAAAATGTTGGTAAAAGTTACCGTTTAGGATTAGAATTAGATGCTTCGTTTAAAATAGGAGACAAGTTTGTTTGGAAACCAAATATGGCAATTAGCCGAAATAAAAATGTAGATGCTTACGAATCTAAGAATGGCGAACTGGTACATTTAGGTGAAACAGATTTATCGTATTCACCTAATTTTATTGCTTCTAATATTTTGGTGTATCAGCCAACTAAAAAATGGGATTTTACATTGATTTCAAAATATGTGAGTGAGCAATATATGAGTAATACCCAAAATGAATTATCTAAGTTAAAAGGATACACCACAACTAATTTTAATATACAATACCGATTAACACCTAAAAAATATGTTAAGCAAGTTGTTTTTACCGCTTTATTAAATAATATTTTTAATGCGAAATATGTTTCCAACGGTTATTTTTATAGTTATGATGATACTTGGTCTGTACCAAATCAAACAACTACAATTTATGGTTCAGGATATTATCCGCAAGCCGGATTTCACTTTTTAACCGGTGTTAAATTGGTGTTTTAGTGTTTAAAATAATATAAAAGCCTACCTGTTGTGCATTTAGAGAATACTAATTTTCAAATTGTTAATATTTCTACCAAAGATAAACTTATTTATGTATTGGATGATTGTTACAGCAGTTATTTTTGATAGTATTCTTGTTTTAAATC
>Ga0256840_1002919_pt1 | contig 14439 bp, 13 predicted proteins | sample 355202metaG_FD_185969 | JGI IMG/M metagenome (GOLD analysis project Ga0256840, IMG submission 185969) | Hydrothermal vent microbial communities from Mid Atlantic Ridge, Atlantic Ocean - 355-202 | ecosystem: Environmental > Aquatic > Marine > Hydrothermal vents | place: Atlantic Ocean: Mid...
GATGTCAAAATTTGCTCACATTGATAGCAAGAGATGGAGGCAAAAACAGCCTATTATGATTATTATTTTGTTTGTAATTTCCGGGGAAATAATCTACTAAGTTACTAATATGACTAATATATAACGTTGCTGCTTTAGTGCTTTAGCGCTAAAATCACATTTCAGCCCTCTGTTTCCTGTTGCCCACATTCAATCCCAATCAAATTGACAAAAATTAAATCCATATGTACAATTGTACATATGGATTTAATCGTAGATACAAACATATTTTTAGCGGTGGCTCTCAACGAGCCAGAAAAAGCAGGTATCATCAAAGCCAGTTCTGGGCATGATGCTGTTTCACCAGAGATATTATTGTATGAAATCGGTAATGCACTCTCTGCAATGGTCAAGCGGCATCGATTGACAGAAAATGAGGCTTTAGCTGCGCTCAATATCACAAACAATATCCCTGTTAAGTTAATTAAATGTGACATTCAAAAATCACTGGAACTGGCTATAAAGTTCAACATATACGCATATGATGCATACTTTCTTCAATGTGCGCTATCCTCAAACAATCCGCTGATCACCCTTGATAAGGGAATGAAAGCTGTAGCAAAAGAACTAAACATTAAAGTATTGGAGCTATCATGAAAATATATACCTATTCACAAGCCCGGCAACAACTATCAGAAGTATTAAATACGGCAGAACACGAAGAAGTGGTTATTCGCCGCAAGGACGGAAGAAGTTTTTCGGTGGTTCAAAAAACCATGAAATCATCACCATTTGATATCCCCGGAATAAAAACACAAGCAACAACAAAGGACATCTTAAATGCAATTTCGGAATCAAGAGTACGCCAATAACTGATAGAGTGGACAAGTGGGACAGAGGACGTTGTTGTTATTGTGAATAGAAGTAAAAGGGGAAAAACTTATTTTACCGCCATCACAACTCAACGGTCTCACTAAGTATCTTGCCGCGAATGGCGGGATGTAGAGCATTAGGAGTTGTCATATCCACCTGTCTCCCAAGGAGATCCTCAAGATCCTTAAGTAAGCCGCCGAGGGCAAAAGCAGACTTTCCTTTTTCCATTTCAACCAAAAAATCAACATCACTGGATGCCGTCGCTTGATTTGTCGCCATCGAACCAAAAACTTTGATACATTTGGCACCACGCAGTCTTGGCAGTTCGAGGATTTGGTTTCGATGAGTTTCAATGAGTTGATCCATAATCCTGCTCTCCAATTTTGACTCCATGTAGCACAATATCACAAAGCCTCTCTGACCCTCAAGGAGAAGGGATCAAAGGGTTTTGAAGACGAAGGAATCTGGACTCCCTTGATAGAAGCGTAAGCCTGAAGTTTACGGATGACCTCCTTGCAACCTCCGTCGGCAGCTAATATCAGACTGAAAATGCCCAGAAGGTGTTTTCTTTGGAAAACAATCGTCGGCGACTCATCTTCCCGGCTTGCTCAGGCTTAAGAAGCGAACGGGGGATAAAATTTTCAAAGAACTCTCCGATCTGCTTGAACGATTTTTGTTTCAGCAAAGCCATCTCTTTTACAAGTTTTTGCTGTGCAGATTGCGGCTTTCGACGGAGTGTTTGCAGGTGAAATTCTGGGAACATTGGCGTTGTATTTTTCATGTGCTATTATGTCATTTTTAGCCAATATTTTCAGCTACTTTCTCATGCAAAATTGCTTAAACTAGCGTCATTCAGGACACTCCCCATATTCTGGATTAATAATGGCTCAATTTGAATTACAATCTGACTATCAACCCTGTGGTGATCAACCCCAGGCGATCAAAGAACTGGTCGAAGGACTCGAGCGTGGCGACCGCCACCAAGTACTGCTTGGGGTCACCGGCTCGGGTAAAACCTTTACGATGGCCAATGTGGTCAACCAACTGCAACGCCCAACTCTGGTACTGGCGCACAATAAAACCCTGGCGGCGCAGCTCTATAGTGAATTCAAGGAGCTGTTTCCAAACAATGCCGTCGAATATTTTGTCAGCTACTACGATTATTACCAGCCCGAAGCTTACGTTCCATCGACCGATACCTTTATTGATAAAGACAGTTCAATCAATGAAGAAATTGATAAATTGCGCCACAGTGCCACCCGCTCACTTTTATCCCGCAAGGACGTACTGATTGTTGCTTCTGTCAGCTGTATCTATGGCCTTGGCTCACCAGAGGCTTACTCCGGGATGCTGGTAAATCTGCAAACGGGGATGGAACTCGACCGCAACAAGTTTCTCCATAACCTGATCGAAATTCAGTACGAACGCAACGATATCGATTTCCATCGCGGGACTTTCCGGGTGCGTGGTGACAGTGTTGAAATTTTCCCTGCCTATGAAGAAAAACGGGCTCTGCGGATTGAGTTTTTTGGTGACGAAATTGAAGCTATCAGTGAAATTGATCCTCTGCGCGGTAAGGTGATCGACCGCCTCGACCGCACCGCCATTTTCCCCGCCAGTCATTATGTGGCAACCAAACCGACGTTGAAACGGGCTATCGGCGAAATCCAGGATGAACTCCAGCAGCGGATTCAGTACTTCCAGGAACGTAACATGCTGCTGGAAGCTCAACGAATCGAACAACGAACCTTGTTCGATATTGAGATGATCGAAGAAATGGGATACTGTCAGGGGATTGAAAATTACTCCCGCTTTCTCGACCGGCGCCAGGTCGGTGAGCCGCCATCGACCCTGTTTTCTTACCTGCCCGACAATGCCTTGATGTTCATTGACGAAAGCCACGTCAGTGTCAGTCAGGTTGGAGGGATGTATCGTGGCGACCGTTCCCGCAAGGAGACTCTGGTCAACTATGGCTTTCGTCTCCCTTCTGCACTCGACAACCGCCCATTGATGTTCGAAGAATTTGTCGAACGCCAACCACAGACGGTTTATGTCTCTGCCACCCCTGCCGATTATGAGATGGAACAGGCGCACGGTGTTTTTGTTGAGCAGGTGATCCGACCAACGGGTCTGGTCGATCCGCCGATTGAAATCCGCCCAGCAACTGAACAGGTGGATGACCTGATTGAAGAAATCCGCATCACCGTCAAAAATAATGCACGGGTACTCGTCACCACATTGACCAAACGGATGGCTGAAGACCTCACCAGTTACTTGCAGGAATTGAATATCCGGGTCAACTACCTCCATTCCGATATTGATACCCTTGAACGGGTACAGATTATTCGTGCCCTGCGCGAAGGTGAATTTGACGTGCTGGTCGGCATCAACCTGCTCCGCGAGGGGTTGGACATTCCGGAAGTGGCACTTGTCACCATCCTCGATGCCGACAAAGAGGGTTTCCTCCGCTCCGCCCGTTCGCTGATTCAGACCTGTGGTCGTACGGCGCGCAATGTTGACGGACGGGTGATCATGTATGCCGACAAAGTTACCAAATCGATGCAAGCCTGTCTCGATGAAACAGAACGTCGTCGCACCAAACAATTGGCTCACAATAAAAAACATGGCATTACCCCACAATCGATTAAGAAGTCGCTAGGCTCAGTTCTTGACTATCTCTCAACAAAAGATGATATCGAGATGGCATTGATCGCTGAAGCTATGGCAGAATACAGTAGCCCGGATGAGCTGAAAAAGAAGATCGCAGAACTCAAAAAGGGGATGCTTGGTGCTGCAGCCGATCTAGATTTTGAAAAAGCGGCAGAACTACGTGACAAGATGCTGATGTTGGAGAAGCGGGAGTTGGCATTACGCTGATGGAAATTTATTTCCCCCTCACCCCGACCCTCTCCCACAAGGGGAGAGGGAGACAATCCTGAAGTAATCGGTATCGGGGTTGTTTGTTCTGCCCCCCTCCCTTTATGGGAGGGGCTGGGGGAGGGTAAAAGTGAATAATATTCACAAAAGGAATTGATATGCCAATCTCATTTTACGAAGCCCGGCAAAAAATTCTGGATAGCGTTCCGCTTCTCAACATAGAAAAAGTCCCCCTATTGGATGCGGCAGGTCGTGCTATTGCTACAGATATCATAGCCGATCAACCGTTACCGGCTTTCGATAATTCAGCAATGGATGGATATGCTGTTCGTGCAGAGGAGTGTGTGGTCGGAATAAATCTCCCTGTAGCAGGATATCTTCCTGCAGGGAAAACCTCTGCCTATTCAGTCAAACCGGGAACAGTCGTTAAAATCATGACAGGAGCTCCCATTCCACCAGGAGCCAATGCAGTGATTCCTTTTGAGAACTGCAAGGCTGAGCAAGATCACATAACCATTCTGCAAACGGTGAAAAAAGGTGACCATATTCGTTGGACTGGAGAGGATATCCGCCCGGGGGAGCAAATTATCCCTGCGGGAACGCTGCTTCGTCCAGCAGAAGTCAGCTTACTGGCTTCATTTCGACGACCATCCATTCCAGTCCACCGGCGCGTTCGCGTAGCCATCCTCGCGACCGGAGATGAATTACAGGAAATTGACGAGCCTCACTTTAGTAGTGGAATTGTCAACAGCAATTCCTGGGCGCTGGCAGCAGCAGTGCGGGAAATTGGCGCCACTCCGTTAGTTCTGGGGATTGCCCGCGACAACTTGTCCAGCTTGCGTGAAAAAATCAAAGCGGGGCTACAAGCCGATGTCCTGATGACTTCCGCTGGAGTCTCTGCCGGAGATCGTGATCTGGTTCGCGAAGTCCTGAAAGAATTCGCCATTAAAGAAATCTTCTGGAAAATAAAGATCAAACCAGGACATCCAACCGCCTTTGGGATGCACAATGATACGCCGGTATTTTCACTCCCCGGCAATCCGGTATCAACGCTGTTGACTTTCGAGGAGTTTGTTCGCCCTGCCCTGTTGAAAATGATGGGACATCACACCATCCTCAGAACCCTCCACCGTGCTACCTTGAGCGAACCAATCAAGAAAAAAGCCGGGCGACTACAAATCTTGCGCGTCGCCATCCAAATCAACCAGGAAGGTAAAATGATGGTCAGGAGTGCAGGCGATCAGAATACCGGTATTTTGCGCACCCTGGTTGATGCGCAGGGAATTGCCCTGCTGGCAGCGGAGCGGGATTTTTTTGCCGCTGGTGAACAAATTGACATCCACCTTCTCGGAGCATCAACTGCGTTGGGATATTGAACTCCTGCTAAAAAAATTGATTGAAGAAAGTACACAATAAACGTAGAATCCCGACAGATAATTTCGGAGGTAGTTAGTTCGCTGGTGCGGCTCACGGTCTTCAAAACCGATGCGGGGCGTATCCCGTCCCTGGTGAGTTCGATTCTCATCTACCTCCGCCAATCCAGATAGTCAATCCTGTTTTAGAACTGGCTCTTTTGGGGGGATGATAAAAATCAAAGCGGAGTCTGCTCAGGACTGAATACCGCAAACTTGAATTATTTGCATCTTTTGCCCCGAAATTTTTAAACCTGGTTTTTTCTTGTAACCGACCCTTTTACCTTTCACATGGGCATATGACGATCAAGCTGGTCATTTCAACACAAAATACTGGGGATATAAATGCAGCGCAGACCTCACCATCTCATAGGTCTTTGATATTCCACTAATTCCAGGTTCCATTGAAAGATGGAGTGACTTTTGCATTGATACTCAGGGATTATCTTCAATCCCCGTAAACGTATGATTATTGATATTTTATTATAGCTGGAGAACAACTCCCTAGCGATATGATGTGAACAATTTTATCTGGAGGTAACATGAAACAACACGGCAAATTCTATCGAGGTATCCTCACCGTTCTTTTCTTCAGTGTCTTATTTATCAGCAGTAATGCAGCTGCAGAATCAACTCTATCAATCAAAGATTGTAACAAATGCCATGAAGTCGAACCTCGTGAGATTGATACCGCTGGTGCAGCTCACGAAAGTCAGATAAACTGTCTTGATTGTCATACGGGACATCGCCCCATGAGTGCAAACAATATTCCCGCCTGTAGCCAATGCCACGAAGGGAGCGAACACTACTCACTGGATAACTGTACGAGCTGTCATAACCCGCACCAGCCGCTGAATGTCGTCCTCACCGGGGAACTTAAAGCGGAGTGCCTGACGTGTCATACCGAACAGAATGAACAGATGCTGGCAAATCCGAGTCAACACGGTGAAATGGCCTGTAACTTCTGTCATGCTGATAAACATGGTGTGATCCCGGCCTGTACTGAGTGCCATGAGCCACATTCTGCAGAAATGGTACAAACCGATTGTGCTGTTTGCCACGCAGCTCACCAACCAACGGTTCTGGAATATCCCGATACAACGCCTAATTTGTTATGTGCCGCATGTCACGAGACTGCTTACGGACAGTTGCTGGCAACCAGCACCAAACATAAAGCTGTCGGCTGTGTGGAATGTCATGCTGACAAACATAAAACCGTACCTCAGTGTAGTGACTGTCATGGGACTCCGCATGCGGCAGGGATTCACGCCAAATTCCCAGAGTGTGGAAGTTGCCATAATACCGCTCACGATCTGAATAATCTGAAAAATGACTAAAATGAGATTCTTTATTCCTCTACTTAGCGTAGTTTTACTTCTCGGCTCTTTTGGAACGGCTTTAGCCGCTCCAAAAGAGCTGGTTGTGCCGCAGGAGCACCTGCCAAAACAGAATGCGGCACTGTATGCAGCTGATCCTCAGCCGCTGACTCTGGAGCAGTGCGGACAATGTCATCCGAAGCATTTTTCTGATGTCAAACAGACAGGAGGAAAACACCAGTTTGATTGCCGCGAATGCCATACAGTGTTTCACGCATACAATCCCCGCAAAGACAACTACGCGACACTCATGCCGAAATGTGGAACCTGCCACACGTTAGTGCATGGAAAAAAACATTCGCAATGTGAGTCGTGTCACCAAAACCCGCATGCGGCTCAACAGAGTCCAGCGCTGGAACAACTGGAAAAAATATGTTCAGACTGCCATAAAAACCAGAGAGATCAGTTAGTGACTCTTCCAAGTCGGCATACCGATTTATCCTGCAGCAACTGTCATCACACTCAGCACGGCTATATTCCATCGTGTAATGAGTGCCACCAACCACATTTTGATACGCAAACTTTTTCCAGTTGCTCCACTTGTCACGCCGTTCACCAACCACTTGCTATCAGCTTTAATGATAATGTTGAACTGCAGACTTGTGATGCATGTCATAGTGATATTTTTACGAAATGGCAGAGAACCCCCAGCAAGCACGGAGATGTCAGATGTTCGTCATGTCACCGAGCTCATAAACAAATACCTCAGTGCTTAGACTGTCATACAACACCGACTTCACACAGTAAGAAACTATTGGAAAAATTCCCCAGATGTCTGGACTGCCATCTGGATGTTCATGATCTACCAGTCAAAAACTAAGCAGATTCACCAGGGTTGCTTGTGAAGAAATTTATTGGTCAAATACTACTTGCGGTTTTTCTGCTCGGCTGCACTGTCACTCCCAATTGGGGGGCAGATAGTGCGGCCGCTGCAGAGAAACCACTTGACCGCGAATTTTGTCGCAAATGTCATACCAAGGAAATTGATGACATTGAAACTGCAGGGATGGCGCATAAAACAGAGATTGATTGTGTTGATTGCCATGCCGGGCACAAGCCAAAATCTTTTGAAAATATCCCACGCTGCAGTCTCTGCCACTCCGACGCACCGCACTATAATCAATTACAATGCTTGAACTGTCATCGGAATCCACACCGGCCACTCGAGATCAAGTTCCCGAAAAAAGCCTATGCCGAATGTCTGACCTGCCATGAAACTCAAGGAGAGGAGTTACAACAGTTCCCGAGCTATCACAGCACGCTGGCCTGCACCGATTGTCATCATCAACATAAAGACCTGCCTGAGTGTACGTCTTGCCATCAATCACATGATCCTACCCTGGCAGAGGAAACTTGTCAGACCTGCCATGCCCCGCATAAACCGCTTCAAATAGCCTATAGCGATGATACCCCGACATCTTTCTGCTCGCCCTGCCATGCAGAAGCAGCAGCTCTTCTGGAAAAAACCCGGAGCAAACATGGGCAGCTGCGCTGCGCTGAATGCCATATGAATCAACATGGAACCATACCGGCATGTGAGGAGTGTCACGGCAAACCGCATGCCCCTGGAATCCACAATAAATTTCCCAGCTGTGGAGAATGCCACGGCACAGCTCACCAGCTAAATTGAAACCCCTGACTCAAGTTTCAAATAGTTAGAGTTAAGATTAGAGAGAGCGTCGAACTGGGATTCATGCACCAAAAAAGCTATTTCATAGTCAAATACACATAATGTGGGCCTCTTGCAAAAGTCGTCATCCGCGTAAAAACGGGGATCCAGTTTTTGACAAACCCAAGAAACCTCTGGATTCCCGCCTCTGCGGGAATGACAGCTACTGAATCTTAAAGACTTCTGCAACAGGCTCATATACTGGTGTAAATAATTTCACTGATTAAACGTTTTGCTGGTAGGTAGCAAGCATTGCCATAAGCTATTTGGAGAAAAGAAATTCCTGGCGACAAGATTCAATAGAATGCTTTTTAATCTGGTCAAAAATCAATTCAAGGGGGTAACTGAGCTTTGAAGAATATCTTTGTCTCTTCACAACTAAACCGTCTTATATTGACCATAGGTTATTTCGGTATTGGGGTCGCCTGGGCTCTTTATTCAAACAAATTATTTACATTTTTACTCCCCAATCAGGAAGTGACAGCAGGATATTCTGCTGAACTCTACTATTGGTGCTTTGTGATTCTTTCATCAGGATTACTTTATCTATTGTTAAAATGCTGGGGTTCTTCACAGACAGAATCGCAGGAATCGCTATATAAGATGAAGCGTTCACTGAAAAGTTACAGTGAATGTACAAAAGCTATGATCAAGGCAGAGAACGAGATGACATTGATGAAAGATATCTGCCGTATTTGTGTTGAAGTTGGTGGCCATCGTATGGCATGGGTTGCTTTTGCTGAAAATGATTCACAAAAAACTCTCACTCCAGCAGCTCATTGGGGTGAAGAAGGTTGCTTTTTTGAAACATTCCGTGCAACTTGGGCTGAAACTGAATGTGGAAAAGGTCCTATCGGAACGAGTATTCGTACCTGCGAACCGGTTATTTTTCAAAACTTGATGACAAACCCACGTTTCGAAAGCAGTCGAGAAGCGGCAAAGAAATGTGGCTATGCTTCCTGTATTTCCCTTCCTTTACGAGGCAGTAAAGAAGTTTTTGCCGCTCTGGTTATTTTTAATGCCAAACCGAATGCTTTTGATAAAGGGCATACATTACTGTTGGCAGAACTTGCTGAAGATCTATCCTATGGGATTCAAATCTTACGACTTAAGGCTAAGCGTAAACAGGAGATGGAAAAGAGCCTGATGCTTGCGGCGGTGACGGAACAAACCTCTGATGGGGTCATTACCTTAGATGCAAGTGGAAAAATTGAATACCTTAATCCCGGGTTCACTAAGCTTTGTGGAATTCCTGCCAATGAGGGCATTGGTATTCCTATTCATAATTTTGAATGTTCTAAACGCAATCCAGGATTTTACCGGGCTGTTCGAGAGGCACTCGAGACAAAAACCATGCGGGTTGGTCGTTTCATTAATAAGGACAGGGCTGGAAGTGACCATGATATTGATGCGAGGATAATGCCAATATTTGATAAGTCGGGTCAGGTTGTCAGGTATATTGTAACTGTTAGAGATGTAAGCCAGGAGGTTGAGTTGCAACGTCAACTCCGGCAGGTGCAAAAAATGGAGGCACTGGATACATTATCGGGAGGGATTGCACACGATTTTAACAATATCCTCGAAAATATTATGAGCAGTTCCGAGATGGGATTAGTCGCCGATGCTAATGATAAACCTGTTCAGGAAAGCCTGTTCCAGATATTTAAAGAAACATTACGCGGTAAAGAACTTATCAGATCTTTTCTGGACATAAGCCAGCAAAGGGAGCGACCTCAACAGCAGATAAAGATTTCTGAAGTCGTAAGAGACAGTGTGGATTCATTACGTGCAACCATACCGTCGATAATTAAATTGAAAAAGGAGATTACCCCGGGGCTTGGATTAATAGCGGGAGACCCGGCACAAATCCATCAAGTGATTACAAATCTCTGTGCTAATGCGACTGACGCAATGCAGGCAACAGGGGGGATTCTGGAAGTCTGCCTCTCACATATGGTGATTCCAGTTGAGAGAATATCTCACTACCCAAATCTGACTCCCGGCGAACATGTCAAGTTAACAATCACAGATACTGGACATGGTATGAATCGAGAGGAGCTGGAACGTATTTTTGACCCATTCTACACAACAAAGTTTCAGGACAGCGGTCGTGGTCTCGGCTTGTCGATGGTTCATGGAATTATAAAGAACCATGGTGGAGAAATTTCTGTGAACAGCATTATCGACATTGGAACCACGTTTGTAATTTTGCTTCCCCTGGTGGATACTTTGGCTGAGCAGAAAGAAAAAAGTGTCATGGGATGGAACAGTGTCACACAGGGACAAGCCATGTCTGGTGGGATAGAATAATGCTAAGGAGTCGCAGTAGTCGCAACTTATTCTAACATTTACCTGCTTTACAGAGATCCGGGTTACTTCAGCTCATGAGGAAAGACCTCGTGCTGGTAGATTTTTTTTAATCCGGCCATCCATTCTGTATAGAGAATATCGTACTTTTTTTTCTCCTGCCTCTTGCGAATTTTTTCTTTGACCTCTTCAAATAACAACTGCTTTGGTTCTTTCAGTTCGGTCAATTTAATAATATTAAATCCGTCTCGGGTTTCAACCGGGCCAGCAATCTCCCCCGGTTTCAAATCAACAATGGCATCCTCAATTTCTTTGACAATCTGGCCGGTGTGGAAATAACCGATATCGCCACCGACAAACTTTGTTCGGTCGTCAGAATTATAATAGGCCAGATCATGAAAATCCTCCCCCGCTTTGGCTCGTTCAGCTAACCCCTCGGCTTTCAACCGCAAGGGTTCCTTCTCTGTCGCGATTCGCGTCGGATCAACCTTGATAAGAATGACACTGGCTCGATACTGTCTCGGTCGATTGTACATCCGTTTGTTTTTTTCATAAAAATTACGGATTTCTGCCGCGGAAAGTTTCGATTTTGACCCTACGGCCATCTCTTCGGCTTTTTTTGCCAATAATATGCGCTTCACAGAGGCATAGAAATCATCCAGACCTTCTTCTCCAAGAGCCTTTTGCAGGGCTTTTTTAGTCGGAAATTTTTTATGGATTTTCTCCAGCCGTTTGTCCAGATCGGCTTTTGAAACAGAGATCTCTTGCTGTAAAGCATACTGAACCTTGTAGCCTTGATCGATCAGGTTATTCAACGCTTTCTCTCTGACCGCTGAGATTTTCTCCTGGGAAAGGGCTCCATGGAAACGAGAATTCATCGGCAGAATTCTTTGCATTTCTCGGTTCAATTCATAAACTGTCACGGGTGTATCAACGATCTTTGCAACAACAGTCGATTCCGCCAGAACGGTTCCTGCACTGAAGAAAAGGGTTAAACTTGTGGCAACAGCAAAGTATATCAAGGCAAGCGGTTTTAACATTAAAATCTCCTGTCAGAATTTGTCGACGGTTTTCAGGACAATGAAATATTGTCTAACAATTTTTTCAGTTTATCTTTTCCACTGTGCAAAAGTTTCGGGTCAGCAGAGCTCAGAGTTCCTTGTTCCAGATCATTCAGCGCCTCGCTCAGCTGTTTGAAGCGAGAGAGGTTGTTTATCCGCGTCTGTTCAAGAATGGAAGTCAGATCTCCAATCTCCATGAAACAATCATCACAGGTAAAAGGTCTGGTAAAATTCCCTTCTGCCATAACCTGAATGGTCTCTTCCATTCTGGAAAAATGTCTGTTAATTCTTTTGAAAATAAACAGCGAGAGGAGCAAAATAGTCATAACGACTACGAGAATAATGTAGAAATTAACACTAAATAACAGGTCGACAAGAAAATCTCCTGCCCGATCGATTTTTATGTGGGTTGAGTACAGGTGTCGCTCAACAGCCGCGTTAATCTGAAAAAATAAAAAATAGGAGCCCAGACCGACGATTCCGGAAACAACAAAGGCGTAAAGGAGGATAAAGTGACCCTGAAATTGTTTTTTAATGAGAAATTTCCGCTTAAAAAAACTGGGACGTGCCATGGGCAGATCTCCTGTAACTTTATTTAATATGACATTCCAGACAGAGTGCACTGCCGGAATTGTTCATAGTCAGCATACGGTGTTGCCTTGAATAAGGATTGTGACAAGAAGCACAACCGACCTTACCGTCATAGAGAGCAATATAGGGGGAAAGTGACTCTACCGGCCGCAACTCTCGATCATGCAACGCCGCTTTCCGGTAATTCATCCCGATCGGATGAGAAAGCCCTTCCCTTTGATAGGTGACCGCATTCCCACCAGCAATCGCATAACTGGTATCCGAAGCGATCACCCCGTCATGGCAGCTCAGACATTCCATTGAAAAATAATCCAAAACCTGAGCCAGTGTCGAGTCATCATGATAAACACCGTGTTTGGCATGGGCGATACTGACGGTTCCGACATGTGGATCCTGCATCGGCAACCGTCCTCTGTGACAGAGGTTACAAAAATCCCGTCCTCTCGCATCGGTGCGCATGTATTGATTATCAGCCCCGGCGTGAGGATCATGACAGGTAGCACAAGTCATCTTCCCGCTCCAGTCGAGCAGAAACCCTTCGGGAACCTGCATGCTCGGCACGACCCCGATCGGGTGGGAGTTTTCCCGCGAAACATTGTGGCACTCAAGGCATAAAAAGCTGATTGAACGGGAAAAACGACCAGGTTTCCCCGTTTCCGGCTGGGTTAGATGGCAGCGATTGCAGCGACCCGAAAACTCATGCCCTTTGTCCTTGAGACCACCCCAGATAGCAACGCCAAAGAGTAAGGATCCCGTGACGAGCCCGATCAGACAAATAACAAGAGGTCTGGTTTTCACTGGTTCCCCCCCTCAGAATAAAAGGCTCCCATACTCTCACGTACCTTAAGGATCTGTTGCCGAAGTGCTTCAAAATCAGCGGCAGAAGACGTTTCGATATTTTCACTCAAGGCTTGGGCGTTGCCGTAAACACGGCGTGAAAAAGTCGTGAGATCATTCAAGGAATCGACCATCGGTTTCAATTGATCCGTAGCTCTGGTTACAATCTGTTCCGGGAACTGTCCGGCAGCAATCTGCCCCAGAACTTCTTCATAGCGAAAAATCGGACCGGCAATCTGATGAGAGACCAGTAAAGTGATGATCAGAGTCAGAGATACAATAAAAAATATCTGCAAGAAAGCAATGAGCGAAAGATAGAGCGGCAGGTTCTGATCCAGAAAATAGAGAGTCTGTAAATTTTCCAGATAACTGCCACCAAGTGCCTTGTTCACGAGCAGGTAGAGCAAGAAATTAGCACAGAAGAAAACAACCAGAATAACCAGGCAGTATTTAATCTGAAATGCGCTGCTAAAACTTAATTTAATCGATTTTTGACTGTTCACAGAATTGTTCTCCTGACTCTTTAGCAACCAATGACTTCCACCCTCGGCAATCCGGCAATCAATAATACCGAGGATTCATCCGGTGACAGCTCACCGTACAGGATCTGTTCACTGAATTATAACTGGCAGTGGCCGGATCAACAAAGCGGGTGTCAAAATTGATCAGATGAGCATTGCTTGTCGTTGTTGCACCACGCGCCACGGGGACTCCATGCGGGTCATGACAGGCAGAGCAAGGGATTCCAAGCCGTTGCACATGCCTCCAATGGCTGCCAAAGGTTGACACGGAAAACAGTCTATCAGGATCATGACAACGGAAGCACAGGCTGTAATTGCTTGCACTGTAGCTGATGTAGTTGTCCTGCTCATAGCGAGCAATCAGAATATGTGGATAGATAGAGCCATGGGGGCCATCTGCCCCCGCTCCACCAGCTTTCACACTACTGTCGCTCCCGTGACAATCGGTGCAGTAAATCATGCTTGATTCGTTGTATTCGGGGCGCAGACTCGGAACATTGGTATTCTTACCAACAGCCGCTACGGGGTGAAAAGAGGGGTTTGCCGGATCATAACGAAGCCGCTCATTGGTTTCCTGAATCATCCGCGGCACCACAGAGCTGCTGACAAAAGCATTATCCGCATGGCAGCCGAAGCAGATTTCATATTCATTGTTGGCTTCAGGTAAAACCGTACCGGAAATACTGACCCCCTTGACTCCGATCAGTCGACCATTGACAGAAGGGGGGGAAGCCAACGGAGCTCCCTGATTGTTCACCTGGTGCGGGTTATGACAATCGGCGCACTCCACATGTTTGCTCATCGTCAAGGGATTTTCTGTGCTGTCATGCACCCCGGTCGCGTAATTCATCGGGTGATTGTAGAACTGCTCACTTGGACTCTGGATATTGATACCATCGCCACTCCCATTATGGCAGTTGGCCAAACAGGTTCCTT
>Ga0256840_1002920_pt1 | contig 14430 bp, 14 predicted proteins | sample 355202metaG_FD_185969 | JGI IMG/M metagenome (GOLD analysis project Ga0256840, IMG submission 185969) | Hydrothermal vent microbial communities from Mid Atlantic Ridge, Atlantic Ocean - 355-202 | ecosystem: Environmental > Aquatic > Marine > Hydrothermal vents | place: Atlantic Ocean: Mid...
GTCCTCCAGCTCCCGTTTCATCCAGTCGATACCGAGCCGGCTGGCGAGCGGCGCATAGAGATCCATGGTCTCCCGGGCCACGTGCCGCCGCATCTCCTCGTCAGCGCTGCCCAGGGTCAGCATGTCCTGGAGGCGGTCGGCCAGCTTGACCAGGAGCACCCGGATATCGGCGCCCATGGCCAGGAAGAGCTTGCGGATATTCTCGGCCTGGTGGGTGAGACGGGAGTTGTACCGGACATTGGTGATCTTGGTGGAACCATCAACAATATTGGCCACGTCATGGCCAAACAGTTTCTCCAGCTCCCTGGCCGTTGCCACGCCCTCCTTGAGCACGCCATGGAGGAGACCGGCGACGATGGTGTCCCTGTCCAGTTTCATGGAGGCCAGGGTCGATGCCACCTCCAGCAGATGGTTGACGTAGGGCTCGCCGCTGGCGTGTTTCCGGCCCGCATGCCGCTCGGAGACGAACTCCCAGGCCCGGCGCAGCGGCGCGAGATCGGCCTCGTGCAGATAGCTTGCCGCTATGGAATAGAGTCCGTTGAAGTCAGCCATTATTTCTTCCATGGGGTTGGTCGGAGCAATTCTTTACCGCTGTCCGGCCAGCTCGTCACGGATCATGGCGCTGATCCGCCCGACCGCCCCGTCATAGTCCATGGTGACGGTCTCGCCGGTGGCGCGCCGGCGCAGCTCGATCTTCCCCTCCTTCTCCCAGGTCCGGCCTACGGTGACACGGAAGGGGATACCGATCAGGTCGGCGTCCTTGAACTTGGCTCCCGGCCGTTCGTCGCGGTCATCGTAGAGCACGTCAAGGCCGGCTGCCTGCAGATCGTGGTAGATCTGCTCAGCGGCCCGGCTGGTTGCCTCGCTGTTGACCCCGAGGTTGAGAACGATGACCTGAAAAGGCGCCAGGGGCAGGGGAAAGATAATACCGTGCTCATCATGGTTCTGCTCGATGGCCGCGGCCACCACCCGGCTGACCCCGATCCCGTAGCACCCCATGACAAAATGTTTCTCCGTGCCGTCCCGGTCCTGAAAGGTGGCCTTCATGGCCTCGGAATAGCCGGTTCCCAGCTTGAAGATATGCCCCACCTCGATGCCTTCGGTGAGGGTCAGGGAACCGCCGCACTCGGGACAGGGGTCGTCGGTGGTGATCTGCCGCAGGTCGCCGGTCAGATCGGGCTGGAAATCGCGGCCCGGGTTGACGCCGGTCAGGTGGTGCCCTTTCTCGTTGGCCCCGGCCACCGCATTGACCATCCGCATCACCTCCTGGTCGGCCACCAGCCTGATGCCGATATTCACCGGCCCCATGTAGCCGGCAGGCAGTTTTGTCCGCTGCCAGATCTCGTCATCGGGCATGGGCTCCACCTCGGTGGCGCCGAGCAGATTCTTCAGTTTCACGCTCTGGACCTCCCGGTCACCTCGGACCAGGGCGGCCACCGGCTCCCCGTCGGCCAGGTACAGCATGGTCTTGATCACCCGGTCCGGGGTGGTACCGAGAAATTCAGCCACCCGTTCCACCTTCTTCATCCCCGGCGTGGCCACCTTGACCATGGACGTGATCTCCTCCTTCTCCACCGCATCCTCCGGCAGCACCACCCTCGCCTTTTCCACATTGGCGGCATAGTTGCAGTCGTTGCAGATGACCAGGGTGTCCTCGCCGGTATCAGCCAGGACCATGAACTCGTGGGAAAAGGAGCCGCCGATGGTGCCGGTGTCCGCCTCCACGGCCCGGAAATCCAGGCCGCAGCGGCGAAAGATACGGTGATAGGCATCACGCATGACCTCGTAACTCTTCGAGGCCGCCTTGTCGCTGACATCAAAGGAGTAGGCGTCCTTCATCACGAACTCGCGGCAGCGCATGAGGCCGAAACGGGGACGGATCTCATCCCTGAACTTGGTCTGGATCTGGTAGAGGTTGACGGGCAGCTGGCGATAGGAACGGAGCTCCCGCCGCGCCAGGTCGGTGATCACCTCCTCGTGGGTGGGGCCGAGGCAGTAGTCCCGCTGATGCCGGTCCCTGAAGCGCAGCAGCTCGGCGCCATACTTCTGCCACCGGCCCGACTCCTGCCAGAGGTCGGCCGGCTGGACCATGGGCATGAGCAGTTCCTGGGCCCCGGCCCGGTTCATCTCCTCGCGGACAATGGCCGCCACCTTCTGCAGGGTCAGCAGTCCCAGTGGCAGGAAGGTGTACAGGCCGGAGGTCAGCTTGCGGATAAAACCGCCCCGCAAAAGAAGCCGGTGACTGACGACCTCGGCCTCGGCCGGGTTCTCGCGGGTGGTGGGAATGAGCATCTGTGAGTAACGCATGGATGGATCTCGTTCTTGTCAAAATTCTGTTAAGGGTCAAGGTATCGGTATTTCAAGAGAGTTGCCCAGGGCGGTGGACGGCAACAACATCCGGGGATCAGGGACAGCAACGTCCTCTCAGCGCCCCTGTCGCTTTCTTTCCTCTTCCATCTTGTGCAGTTCTTCCAGGAACACGGGCAGCAGCTCGGCCTCGGGCAGCTTCCTGAAGATCTCGCCCTTCTTGAAGATGATCCCCACGCCATGACCGCCGGCAATGCCGATATCGGCCTCCCGCGCCTCGCCGGGCCCGTTGACCACGCAGCCCATGACCGCCACCTTGAGGTTGGTCTCCATGGTCTGCAGGTGCCGTTCCACCTCCTCGGCCAGGGGAAAGAGATCGATCCGGGTCCGGCCGCAGGTGGGGCAGGAGATCATCTCCGGTCCACGTTCACGGATGCGCAGGGAGCGCAGGAGTTCATAACCGACCCGGATCTCCTCCACCGGATCACGGGTGAGGGAGATACGGAAGGTGTCGCCGATGCCCTCGAAGAGCAGGATCCCCAGGGCGACACTGGACTTGACCGTGCCGGCGATCAGGCCGCCGGCCTCGGTGACCCCGATGTGGAGGGGGTAGTCGGTCCGGTCGGCGAGCTGCCGGTAACCGGCAATGGTTGTCAGGGTATCGGAGGACTTGATGGAGATCTTGATCTCGAAAAATTTCTGCTGCTCCAGCAGCCGCACGTTGCGCAGGGCGCTCTCGATCAGCGCATCGGGTCGTTCGGGCGTGGGATAGCCATACCGTTTGAGGAGATCCTTTTCAATGGACCCGGAATTGACCCCCACCCGGATCGGCACGGTGTGCGCACGGGCCGCATCCACCACCCGCCGCAGTTTGTCCACTCCCCCCAGGTTGCCGGGATTGATGCGGATGGCCTGGGCACCGTGTTCCACTGCGGTCACGGCCAGGCGGGAATCGAAATGGATATCCGCGATCAGCGGAATCCTGATCCGCTCCCGGATGGCGCGGATGGCCACCGCCGCCTCGGGATCGGGCACCGCCACCCGGATCAGCTCGCAGCCCGCCTCTTCCAGCCGATGGATCTGGGCCACCGTGGCCGTCACATCGGCGGTATCGGTATTGGTCATGGACTGGACAGAGATCGGCGCACCACCGCCGATGGCCACTCCGCCGACATGGATCTGCCTGGTCGTTCGTCGTCGTATCATTGTTGGGCCCTGTTCCTTTTCTTCAGGTTCACCTCGGCCTCCGAGGCCCGCACGTAGAGGGGCGCGGCAACAGCCGGATCCAGCAGCTCGCCCCGCGCCAGCCGTTCGACGCACAAGAGGCCGATGTGGGCGGCCCGGGGCTGGGCCAGGGCTGCCGGCAGTACGCGCGCCAGGGGATGCTGCCGGAAAAGTTCACCATAGACCGCTACGCCGGGCCCGGCCACGAGCAGGGGAGCCTGCAGGGATTCCAGCAGCCGCCGGGGCCGGATCGCCACCGGCGGCCCGGCGGCCACGGGCACCCCGCAACCATCAGGCTCGTAGAAGGCGGCATAGACCTCCTGCTTGCGGGCATCGAGCAGGCAGCAGATCCCGGTTTCGGCCGCGGCGCAGGAAAGCGCGATCCCGTCCAGGGTCCCGACCCCGATCAGCGGCAGGCCGGCGGCCATGGCCAAGCCCTTGGCCGCGGCCATGCCGATACGCAGGCCGGTGAAGGAACCAGGCCCCAGCGAGACGCCGATCCCGTCCAGGTCCTGCCAGGAGAGAGCGGCTGCCTCCAGAATCCACTGGACACTGCCAAGCAGGCGCCGGGAGTGACTGACCTCGGGCTGGAGCGTGGCCTCGGCCAGCAGCCGTCCCCCTGCCACCCCGCCCCGGGTCAGGGCGACGGAACCGCAGCCGGTGGCGGTCTCGATGGCGAGGATCAGGAGCCCATCCACCGCTGTACGATCCTGAAGATATCGTTGTAAAAGACAAAGAGCATCAGGGTGCCGAGCAGGGCGATGCCCACCCTCTGGGCCATCTCCATGGCCCGGTCGGAAAGCGGCCTGCCGCGGATGCCCTCGATGGTCAGGAAGACAAGATGTCCCCCGTCCAGGACCGGTACCGGCAGCAGGTTGAGGATCCCCAGGTTGATACTGAGCAGGCCCATGAAATAGAGCAGATTCATCCAACCCGCCTTGAGCTGCTGGCCGGCTATCTCGGCGATGCGGATCGGGCCGCCCAGCTCGCTGGCCGGCACCACGCGCTCCAGGATCTTGACAATGCCCATCACCGTCAGATAGATCAGGTTCCAGGTCTGGATCAGGGCGGCCCGGGCCGATTCGCCCAGGGAGGCCTTTTCATACTGCACCTGATCGCTGCGGATGATACCCAGCATGTAGCGCTCGCCCACCTCCTCGCCAAAGATGTTCCTGACCTTCTCCATGGCCGGTGTGGCATGGATGGTGACCTGTCTGCCGTTACGGTCCAGGACCAGAGTCAGTTCCCGGCCCCTGCTCTCGCGCACCAGCTCGGAGACCTGTTCCCAGGTGGTGGTCCGGTGACCGTTGATGGACAGGACCCGGTCGCCCGGTCTGATGCCTGCCTGTTCCGCCGCCGAGCCCGGGGCCACGCTGCCGATGGCCGTGGTCTCCACCGGCTGCGGCAGGCCGGCAACGGCAAACATGGCAAAGAAGAGCGCCACGGCAAACAGCAGGTTGAACATCGGCCCGGCGAGAACGATACCGAACCGCTGCCAGACCGGCTTGTGGGAAAAGGAGCGCCTGCGCTCCTCCGGCGCGATCTCCTCGCCCTGCTGTTCACCGAACATCTTGACATAGCCACCCAGGGGAAAGGCGCTGATCAGATACTCGGTCTCGCCCCATTTCCTGCCCACCACCTTGTTGCCGAAACCGAGGGAGAATTTGAGCACCCGGACGCCGAAGAGCTTGGCAACGATGAAGTGACCGAACTCGTGGACAAAGATCAGGACACCGAGAACAATGACAAAGGATAGGAGTGAAGTCATGATGGCTCAGAAAAAAATCTAAAAGTTCAGCAGTACGTCAGCTGTACGTAATCGTGGCCGGCCGGCAGGTAGGGGAGCGCAGCGAGACTCCGATGGCCCGCAATGCGGGCAGTCGCGGGCGCGTGCAGATGGCCTGCTGCTGAACGTTTACCAAAAGTACCGGTAATTCAATGTAGTTGCCGATAGCAATGAACTGTTACAAAAAACCGGTCTGCCGGCCGGAGTATGATTCAGCCGGCCTGCCGGGTGGTAGTGCGCCGGGAGACCTCTTCCCCGGCCCGTTGCCGCGCCAGGCGGTCTGCCAGCAGGATGGCCTCCAGGTCCCGGTCCTCCTGCGGTCCAGCCAAGGCCAGGGTCGCGTCCACCACGGCGGCGATGTCGGTAAAACCGAGGCGCCCTTCGAGGAAGGCTTCCACGGCCACCTCGTTGGCGGCATTGAGCATGGCCGGCTTGACCCCGCCCTGCTCCAGGGCGGCAAAGGCGAGCTGCAGGGCGGGAAACCGTTCATAATCCGGCTCTTCAAAGCTCAGGTTCCCGCACTGCGACAGGCTGAGCCGGGTCAGCCCCAGGTCCATCCGCTCCGGATACGACAGGGCATAGGCAATGGGGATGCGCATGTCCGGGATACCGAGCTGGGCCACCACCGATCCGTCCCGGAATTCCACCAGGGAATGAACAATGGACTGGGGATGGACCACCACACCGATCTGGCCGGCCTGGACATCAAAAAGCCAGCGGGCCTCGATCACCTCCAGCCCCTTGTTCATCAGGGTGGCGGAATCGATGGAGATCTTGCGGCCCATGTCCCAGTTGGGATGATTCAGTGCCTGTGCCGGCGTCACCGAGGAGAGATCGGCGCCCTTCCGGCCATGAAAGGGACCACCGGAGGCAGTGAGGATGATCCGGGCCACGTCCTGCCGGCGACCGGCCTCCAGAGCCTGGAAGATGGCGCTGTGTTCTGAGTCGATGGGCAGCAGATGCACGCCGTGTTCCCGGACCGCATCCATGATCATGCGGCCGGCCATGACCAGGGTCTCCTTGTTGGCCAGGCCGATATCCTTACCGGCCCGGATAGCCTCCAGGGTCGGCAGGAGACCGACGCTGCCCACCACCGCCGAGACCACCATCCGGCACTCCTCCATGGTGGCGATCCGCCGGTTGCCCTCCTCGCCCCAGAAGATACGGCCGCCATATCCGGGTGGCAGCAGTTCAGCCAGGGGCGCCACCAGCTCCTCTTCGGCCACCGAGACCAGCAGGGGCGCAAACTCCCGCACCTGGCGGGCAAGCTCCTCGATATTGCGACCGGCCGCAAGTCCGGTCACCCGGAAACGGTCGGGAAAGCGCCGGACCACTGCCAGGACGTTGCGGCCGATGGAGCCGGTGGAGCCGAGCAGCGAGATCATTTTACCATTCATGCGACCAGTCCATAGACAAGAAGATAGTAGAGTACGGGCGCGGTGAGCAGGATGGAATCGACCCGGTCCAGGAGACCGCCATGGCCTGCCAGCAGGGTCCCGGAGTCCTTGCAGCCGGTGGCACGCTTGATCACCGACTCGGTGAGATCGCCGGCAACCCCGATGACCACCAGCAGGGCCGCCACCAGTCCCAGCCGCAACGGCGAAACCTCCGGCAGCAGGATCAGTCCGGCAGGCACGGCACAGATGATGCCGCCGGCCAGGCCGCCGACACCGCCGGCCACGGTCTTGCCTGGGCTGATGGCAGGGCAGAGCTTCCTCTTGCCAAAGGCACGGCCGGCGTAATAGGCGCCTGTATCAGAGGCCGCGGTGATCACGGTCAGTATGAACAGCCAAGCCGCACCGTGCTCCAGGTGACGCAGCAACACCACATGGGCACCGCAGAAAGAGATGTAGACCAGTCCGGTGATAGCCAGCGACAGGCAGCGGAGTACGTCGTCGAGACTGGAATAGCGACGGAGAATCAGCACCACCAGGCCGAGCAGGCCTCCGGTCAGGCCGGCGGCGACCCCCTGGGCCGAACCGGCCAGGGAGGCCAGTACCGGCAGCAGGATGATCAGGGCCGGCAGTCCCCGCGGCAGGCCGGGAAAGACCAGGCCGGTCATGCGGCTGAACTCGAAGAGCGCCCGTGCGGTGACCAGGACGATGCAGAGCCAGAACAGGGAAACAGGTGCCAGGACAAGCAGCAGGACCCAGGCCGCGGCCATGGCAATGCCGGGAAACACCCGTCCCATACCGCTCACCGCCGCACCTGGGCCCCGGTCTTGCCGAAACGGCGCTGGCGGCGGCCATAGGTGGCCAGGGCATCGAGGAACTCCTTCTTCCTGAAGTCCGGCCACATGGTGTCGGTGAAATAGAGCTCGGAATAGGAGGCCTGCCAGAGGAGAAAATTGGACAACCGGTGCTCACCGCCGGTGCGGATCAGCAGGTCGGGATCGGGCTGCCCCGCTGTATCCAGATGGGCGGCCAGCATCTCCTCGTCCAGACAACGCCAGTCCAGCTCACCGGCAACACACTTTTCAGCCAGGGCACGTACCGCCCGCATCATCTCGTTGCGTCCGCCGTAACTCAGGGCCAGGTTCAGGGTCATGCCGCGACAGCGGGCCGTCTTTTCCATGACCATGGCCAGGGTCTGGCGAACGTCATCGGGCAACCTGTCCTGCTGGCCGAGGCAGAAGAGGCGCACGCCGTTCCTGAGCATGGTCTTCAGCTCGGCCTGCAGGTAGGCCTTCAGCAGGCCCATGAGGCCGGAGACCTCGCCGGGCGGCCGCTGCCAGTTCTCGGTGGAAAAGGCGTACAGGGTCAGGTAGCGGACCCCGATCTCCCGGGCCGCCTCCACCACGGCGCGCACGGAATCCACCCCGGCCTTGTGGCCAAACAGGCGGGGACGGTTGCGCTGTTCAGCCCAGCGGCCGTTGCCGTCCATGATGATGGCGACATGGGTGGGGATCTGGCTCTTGTCCTGCTCAGTCACGGAAGGGTGCATGGAAGGGAAAGCCGACAGGGAGGAATCAGACCTCCATGACTTCCTTTTCCTTGGTGGCGGCGATCTCGTCGATCTGCCTGATGAACCGGTCCGTCTCCTTCTGAGCCTCATCCTGGAGCCGGTACATGTCGTCCTCGGCGAGTTCCTTGTTTTTTTTCTGTTTCTTCAGGGTGTCGTTGGCCTCGCGCCGGATATTGCGGATGGCGACCTTATGTTCCTCGGCCAGTTTCTTGACCTGCTTCACCAGTTCCCGACGCCGCTCCTCGGTGAGCGGCGGAATGCTGAGACGGATCACGTTACCGTCGTTGGCAGGGGTCAGCCCCAGGTCCGAGGCCAGGATCGCTTTCTCGATGGCCGGCAGCATCTGCGGGTCCCAGGGCTTGACGGCGATCATGCTCGATTCGGGAATGGTCAGGGTGCCGACCTGGTCCAGGGGCAGCATGGAACCGTAGGCATCGACCTTGATCCCGTCCAGGAGGGACAGCGAGGCCCGGCCGGTCCTGATCCGCACCAGTTCCCGTTTGAAAGCCTCGACGCTGCTCTCCATCTTATCCTTCAGTTGCTCGATAACGTCATTTGCCATGACTTCCTCCCTCGGGGTTATTCGACCCGGCGGCCTGCGCTCCCGGCAGAGGGATGGCGCAGGCAGCGCCTATTCGGTGATCAGGGTGCCGACGTCCTCTCCGGCGGCGGCACGGCTGATATTGCCGGGAACCTTCATGTTGAAGACAAAAATGGGCAGCTGGTTGTCCCGCGCCAGGGAGATGCCCGCCGCATCCATGACCCGCAGTTCATCCTGCAGCACACGGGTATAGGAAAGCTGTTCGAAGCGGACCGCCCTGGAATCCTTTTCCGGGTCCCGGTCATAGACCCCGTCCACCCGGGTGGCCTTCATGATGACATCGGCACGGATCTCCAGCGCCCTGAGCACGGCGGCCGTATCGGTGGTAAAATAAGGATTGCCGGTGCCGGCGGCGAAGATGACCACCCTCCCGGCCGCCAGGTGCTCCACAGCCCGGCGCCGGGCATAGGGCTCGCAGACATTGCGCATGGTGATGGCCGACATGACCCGGGTGGCGACCCCCTTTTTTTCCAGGGTGTCCTGCACGGCCAGGGCATTGATCACCGTGGCCAGCATGCCCATGTTATCGGCAGAAGCACGATCCATGCCACCGGCGGCCCCGGCCACGCCACGGAAGATGTTGCCGGCGCCGATGACCAGCCCGAGCTGCACGCCCCGTCCATGCACGGTCCTGATCTCCTCGGCGACAAAATCGACCATCTCGGGGCTGATGCCGTAGGAGCCCTCGCCGGTGAGGACCTCGCCACTTATCTTCAGAAGGATACGGCCATACTTCATACCGGTGTTCTCCGAGTACCAGGATCAATGGAAGGCAGGATCCGGCCAGGGGATCTCCTGCCGCGAGACAGACGAGAATGACAGGGCTGCCGGCCCCGGCGGACCGGCAACCGCTGCTGCAGCGGATCAGGCGCCGACCTGGAACCGGGCAAATCGCTTGATGGAGATGTTCTCGCCCATCTTGGCGATCAGCTCGTTGAGCAGGTCCTGGACCGTCAGGTCCGGGTTCTTGACAAACTTCTGCTCAAGCAGGCACACCTCGGAGATATACTTCTCGATCTTGCCGGACACGATCTTCTCGACGATGTTCTCGGGCTTGCCCGATTCCAGCGCCTGCTTGGAGTAGATCTCCTTTTCCCTTTCGATCAGATCCGCCGGCACCTCGTCACGGCTGACCGCCACCGGGTTGGCCGCGGCCACGTGCATGGCGATGTCCCTGGCAAAGGCCTGGAAGTCATCGGTCTTGGCGACGAAATCGGTCTCGCAGCCCACCTCCACCATGACGCCGAGCTTGCCGCCGCCATGGATATAGCAGGCGACCACCCCCTCGCTGGTGGCCCGGTCGGCCCGCTTGGCGGCAACGGCAAGTCCCTTCTGCCGCAGCAGGTCAATGGCCTTTTCCATGTCGCCATCGGTTTCGCCCAGCGCCCTCTTGCAGTCCATCATGCCGGCATTGGTCTTATCACGCAGTTCCTTGACCATCTGGCTTGTAATTTTCACGATCACTCTCTCCTTGTCAACAAAGTAGCTCTTCCGGCGGCAGCCGCCAACAGCGGCGCACCGCAAATTCGCTCGATAATGCTGTATAGTATGAAAGAAGGGGCGCAAGGCCCCTTTGTCAAGGCTGTATCAACGGTAAAAATTCAGCAGCACGCACAGCTGACGCACGGCTGCACTCTTACCGGAACTACCACTACTTCTCGCTGGTTGCCGATAGCGGTGCGCTGTTACTGTCCACGGTGACGCCACACCCTCTCGGTGACCGGCTCGGCGTAAGCGCTCACAGGAAACAGGGCAAAGCGCTTACACCATTGTGGTCGGACAAACCGATGGTAAGCCATCCCGTGAGGGATACCCTCCGGTCGCCGGGTATCTCACTCGGCTACCGGCGCACTTTCCGCCTCAACGTTCTCCGTGGCGGCCTCGGCCTCCCGGGCCATGCCACTCTCCAGCTCCTCGACAGCGGGCTCCTGCTCCTCGCCACGACGGGCCTTGCCTTCGAGGACGGCATCGGCGATAAGGGAGGTGATGAGCTTGATGGCGCGGATGGCGTCATCATTGCCGGGAATCACATAATCGATACCATCGGGATCGCAATTGGTGTCGGTGAGGGCGACCACCGGGATCCCCAGCTTGTTGGCCTCGCTGACCGCGATCTCCTCGTTCTTGGGATCGATGACAAAGAGCACGTCGGGCAGGGAACGGATGTTCTTGATGCCACCCAGGTTGCGGTCGAGCTTGATCCGCTCCTTCTCCATCTTCAGGATCTCTTTCTTGGGAAACCGGTTGATGGTGCCGTCTTCCTGCATTGCCTCGATCTTCTTGAGGCGATCGATGGAGCGGCGGATGGTCTGGAAGTTGGTCATCATGCCGCCAAGCCAGCGGTGGTTGATGAAGAACATGCCGCATCGCTCGGCCTCTTCCCTGATAATGGCCTGGGCCTGGCGCTTGGTGCCGACAAAAAGCACGTTCCCCTCATTGGCCACCACATCGACGATGTAGTTGTAGGCCCGGCGGAACATCTTCATGGTCACGTCCAGGTTGATGATATAGATGCCGTTGCGCGGGCCGTAGATATAGGGCTTCATCTTGGGGTTCCAGCGTCTGGTCTGGTGGCCGAAATGGAGGCCTGCCTCGAGCATCTGTCGCATTGTCACCTTTGCTGCCATACCTTTCTCCTGTTTTATGGTTCTTTCCTCCATCCCTGTATCCGATTCCGCCTGCCGGCGGAACACCAAAGGATCAGTGCGGGATGTGTGTCGTTGGCGCCCCCGGCGGAAGGCCGGCGGCTTTTAGTGGATATAAATCTTTTACTTTTATCACGATCTGGTCAGAATTTCAAGAAAATCAACAGAATTCTGCCAGGGAACAGACAGGGTATCAACGACGGAGGAGGGTCCGCCGGTCACCGAAGACATGGAGCAGCCAGTCATAGCCGAACTTGAGCAGTTCGCTGTCATCGGAACCGATGCGTCTGCGCCGGTCGCGGTCCAGGCGGAACATGGCCAACAGGTTGTTTTTTTCCATGTAGGCCCTGAAATCGTCGATATTGTAGCAGACCATGAAGGCCATCTGCTGTCTGGGGCCGGCCGCTCCCTCGCCCTGCCAGGGGTTGGTGGCGAAGAAGGCATCCACCTCGGCCCACAGGTCGTTGTGCAGGTTGTAGTCATAGAGCTGCTGGTCCCGTTCCCACTGCCTGATGGTGTAGGTCCGTTGTTCGTCGTGGCCCTTGCAGTACGGGTGATGGGTCATGAAATAGTGAACCCGAAGGCCTTCTCTGTTCCCGGTTCGCTCGACCCCCCGTTCCAGCGGGTAGGTCCGGCAGGAGGAGGGCCGGTCACGGTAGATGGAGCAACCGCTTTCGATGAGAAAGGGACAGGGGAAGCCTTCGCTCTCGGCCATATTGAGCATCAGGGCAGGGAAATAGGGGTGGCTGCCGGCGGCGACCCTGGTGTGGCGGCGGAGAAACTCGGCGGAATGCAGGCCAAGGCGGTTCTTCAGACGGATGATGTCGTAGGGGTAGAGGTACATCTCCACCTTGTGACAGCAGTGCAGGTAACAACTGACATCGGGATGGCAGTGAAAGCGGAAGGGCTCGGCGCCAACCCGCGTCCGTCCCTCGGGCACCGGGACATCAGTATCGACCAGACTCTTCATCGTCATCTCCATGGTATGCTGCACCTTCAGCACAGCAAGGGTTCGGCAGTCCGTCACCTGTGCGTGATCGCGGCTGACCACTATCGGCCACCATGCGGTCAGCCGGGAGTCGTGCAGATGGCGTGCTGCTGAACTTTTACTGATCTCCTGATAAAAAAAGCCGGTATGACCCGCAGGGTCACACCGGCTTTCAGATCCACTGGTCGGCGGAGCCGGATCAGGATACCGGCAGGGGACAGGACCTGCGGTCCTACTCCTCTTCGCCGGCTGCCTCCTCGTAGGCCTCCTCGTATCCAACCAGTTCGACAATGGCCATGGGAGCGGCATCTCCGGGGCGGGTGCCGGTGCGGATGATCCTGGTGTAGCCGCCCTGCCGGTCGGCATACTGGGCGCTGATCTCGTCGAAGAGCTTGGCGACGATATCCCTGGAACGTATGTAGGATAGTGCCTGTCTCCTGGCATGCAGGTCGCCCCTCTTGCCCAGGGTGATCATCTTTTCCGCCATCCTCCTGGCCTCCTTGGCCTTGGGCACCGTGGTGACGATACGTTCGTGCTCGAGGAGGGCGGTGACCATGTTCCGCAGCATCGCCTTCCGGTGTGCGGCCGTACGGCCGAGTTTCCTGCCTGCTTTTCTGTGTCTCATTGTCCTGTCCTTGTCCTGAAATACCCAGTGCTCCGGGCCTCCTTCCGGGCGGTTTCTCTCCGCCACCGGGCCGGTGCACAACACGCTCTATCTCGTTCCCCGAGCTGGCTGCGGCTCGTGTCCCATTGTCCGCAAAGGCTATTGGCGCCACCCCGGACAGCTGAAGGGGTGACTGCAGTGCCCGGCAACGGCCCGGCCAGCTGTAAAGCGGCTGGGGCTACTTTTCCTCTGTGGCCTCTTCCCGTTCGTTGGGCGGAACCCATCCCTTGTGCTTCATACCCAGGGTCAGATCGTGCTCGGCAAGCAACGCCTTGATCTCGTTGAGCGACTTGCGGCCGAAGTTCTTGGTCTTGAGCATCTCGGCATCGCTCTTTTGCACGAGCTGGCCGATGTACTGGATCTGGGCGTTCTTGAGGCAGTTGGCGGAACGGACCGAAAGCTCGAGATCTTCGACATTCTTGTCGAGAAACGGCGGGTAGGAGAGTTCGCCATCGTCACCCTCGGGCTTCTCGGGTGCCTTGGCCTCTTCCTCGTCAAAGTTGATGAAGATGGTCATCTGCTCCTTGAGGATCTTGGCCGCATAGGCAAGGGCATTCTCCGGGGCGACGCTGCCGTCGGTCTTGATCTCCATGGTCAGGCGGTCATAGTCGGTCTGCTGGCCGACCCTGGCCTGGCTGACCACGTACTGGATACGGACTATGGGCGAAAAGGCGGCATCGATGGGAATCACGCCGATGGGCTGATCCTCACGCTTGTTCTGTTCGGCATAGACGTATCCCTTGCCCCACTGCACCTCGAGCTCGGCCCTGAAAGTGGTGTCGCCGGTGATATGACAGATGACCTGTTCAGGGTTCATGACCTCCACGTGGCCGCCACCGTTGATATCACCCGCCGTGACCACGCCCTGGCCGGATTTCTCGACGACCACGGTCCTGGTATCCGGCCCGTTGAGCTTGAGACGCACCTGCTTGAGATTGAGGATGATCTCTGCGACATCCTCGTGGATCCCGTCAATGGTGGTGAATTCGTGCAGGGCATTGTCGATCCTCACCGAGGTGATGGCCGCTCCCCGGATGGAGGACAGGAGGATCCGCCGCAGCGAATTGCCGATGGTGGCGGCAAAGCCGCGCTCAAAAGGCTGGCAGATGAACTTACCGTACCGTTCGGTGTGGGTCTCCTTGTTGACCTCCAGCCGCTCCGGCGTGATGAGATCATGCCAGTTCTTGTAAAAGGGATTGTCGTCCCGAATTTCCTGTGCCATGCAGTACCTGACCTCTCTTGATTACTTGG
>Ga0256840_1002921_pt1 | contig 14423 bp, 14 predicted proteins | sample 355202metaG_FD_185969 | JGI IMG/M metagenome (GOLD analysis project Ga0256840, IMG submission 185969) | Hydrothermal vent microbial communities from Mid Atlantic Ridge, Atlantic Ocean - 355-202 | ecosystem: Environmental > Aquatic > Marine > Hydrothermal vents | place: Atlantic Ocean: Mid...
CAGCATACGCTAAAAGGGACTTACGCCCTTTAAATGCCTCTTTTAATGCTTCATACTGCTCTTGCATAGCATCAAAATCATAAACATACAACGGCGTATCATATTTCTGGGCCAATGCTTTAAAATCTATCAAAATCATACCTCATCAAAATTATGAGTTATAATATCGAAAGTCAGCTTTAAAGGCTCTTCTATCTAATGATAGGCTCTGTTTTTTTGCCAAATAATCAGTGCGCCGACCCAAAGGAGCAGTATGGGTAAAATAATTCCCACCTCACTCGGAACGACTTTATTGTTGGACAGCTCAATCAGACTGAACAGTACGACCCAAATCATCAAAGTTGCCAAAATAGCACCAAACGTAAAAAGTGAAATACTCATAAAACGGTTACTGATTGGAACAAGAAAAAAGATGACGACAATAAGCGCCGGAACAAAAAATGGATAGACAAATATCTTATAGAGCGCACTTTTAATTTTATCGATACTGAGATTTTCACTCTGGAGCAATATAATGGCATCCATCGCATCGCTGATTGTAAAATCTACCTTTCCTTCATAAACCTGATCCAAAATCTTAGGTCTAAAATCTTTCAACAGTTTTAATGTCGCATCGGCTTCAATGGTAATGCCCTCAGAACTGTTAAAGTCAAGCACCATCGGCTTTGTAACAATGTGCGCCTCTTTAACATACCAGTACCCGCTTTGGTAATGCGCACTCGATGCCGTTACAACCTGTGCCAGTTGCCCGTTCTCAATAGTAAAGATACGAATATCTTCGGCTCGTTCTTGCAATGGGAACAACTCGCCAAAATAGACATACTGATTATTGTAGGTAAAGAACAGATCGTGGGTCGTATAGCTTAACGAGTCGTTGGACTTAATATTTTTAGCAAACTCATTAGCGCGTGCGAAAGAGGTTGAATGCAGTGCAACAAAAAGTATGATGATAATTGTAGAGACTGCTACAAATGGCTTTAAAATATCCACTTTAGAGTAACCCAGTGCATAAAATGCCACCAATGTATTGTTGCGTATAAAAGATACTTTCGTCGCAATCATAGCAAAAATGAGGGTCAAGGGCAGCAGCATGTCAATAGAGTAAAATACTTTGTAGACAATATACATTACCACCAGGTTGGCCGAGTCGGGCAGCTTGCTTGCAACCCCCATATAATCAAAGCCCACACTAAAAAGCGTCAATGCAAACAAAATAACGGCGAAATATTTTAGATAATGAAGCGCAATATAGCTAAATACTAACATAGTCCACCAATACCGGGAAATTTTTCTTATTCTATCTCAATCTTTTTAACCGCATACTTAGACGCTACCGTCTCAACACTTTCATGAAGCAAATGTTCAACCGCATCGGCAGCCCTGCTGATCCACTCCTTAAGATACGGCTGTTCTTGTGCATTGAAGTCACTCAACACATACGATGCTACAGCACTTTTATGTTCAGGCTTTCCAATACCCATACGCACACGTGTATATTCCCTTGAAATGGCCGCATCGGTAGATTTTAGTCCGTTATGACCACCATGACCGCCTCCTTTTTTAAAACGCAATGCTCCAAAAAGCAGATCCAGATCATCATGAATGACAATGACCTCATCAATCTTATAGAAGTTCTTAACAGCAGCAATAGAGCGCCCCGAGAGATTCATATAGGTTGTCGGCTTTAGCAAATAGTGGGAGTGGCACTTATAGAGGTGGCCTTCACAGGAGGTTTGATTGATTTCAACGGGTTGACAACGTCGAATTAACTCGTCAATAACTAAAAATCCAATGTTATGACGATTCATTTCATATGCCTGTCCGGGATTTCCCAGACCGACGATGAGCATGACTACTTCGCTTTAATAATACTAAGTACCGAAACACGATCGGCATCGGTAAACTTGACATCACCCGCCAAATCAATATCACGAATCAGTACCGAGTCTCCCAGGTCAAGATCCGTTACGTTGATATGAATACTCTTGGGAAGTGCTTCAATGGCTGCTTTGACGCGCAAACGCTTTTTAGCGATATTAAGCAAGCCTTTGTTTTTCACGCCAATAGGCGTGCCCTCGGTAGTTACAGGCACCATATAGTGGGTGACAACGCCCGGTTGCGCCACCATCAAATCTACATGTAGAAGGGTTCCTGTCACGGGATGAATTTCGTAGTTTTGTACCACAAGGCTCAACTCTTTACCCGCAATTGAAACAGGAAATGCTAACGTCTCTTTCTTACGAACAGTACGGATGTATTCATTCATTTTGAATGCGGCATTGATATTTTCAAGCCCTTTTCCGTATATGTTAGCAATCAGATAACCATCACGGCGCAGTGCTTTGGTTGCACTTTTGCCAATACTCTCTCTAATAATACCTTCTAACATCGGTAGATCCTTTTAATAAAATGAGCGCGATTATATCTTTTTTATGTTTAACTTCAGATAAAAACAACTACTTCAGAGCGAAAATCTCATCCTCGTGAAAACTTGCCTCGTCCTTAGCCGAACTCTCCTGCGCTTCTTTGACCCGTTTGGCATCTTTACGGCGATCTACCGCTACCATACCGTCCATACGCAGTTTTAAATCAGATGGCGACGTCGCATATTTAAAGGCCTCTTCTTTCGTAATAAGCTTGGCGTTATAAATATCTAAAATCCCCTGATCAAAACTTTGTGAACCGTAAATCTCTTTGCCCGCTTCAATAGCATCTAAAATCTCATTATCGCGGTGTTCTAAAATAAGCTGCTGAATAAACGATGTGGGCAACATCAACTCTAACGCAGCCACCCGTTTTTTATCGACGGTCGGTATGAGCCGTTGCGAGATAATACCTTGCAATACCGATGCCAGCGTAATACGTACCCTATTCTGTTCCTCTTTGGGGTACATCCCCACAATACGGTTGATGGTCTCTTTGGCATCGAGCGTATGTAGTGTCGAAAACACCAAATGCCCGCTGTCTGCGGCATGCAGTGCAATCTCGACCGTCTCCAGATCCCGCATCTCCCCGACTAAAATAATATCGGGATCTTCCCGAAGTGCCGCACGTAATGCCGCACCGAAAGAGCGGGTATCCTGCCCGACTGAACGCTGATTGACAATACATTTACGATCTCGGTGTACGAACTCGATAGGGTCTTCAATGGTAATAATATGTTTGCGTCGCTTCCAGTTGATTTCATTAATAATCGCCGCAAGTGTCGTTGATTTACCGCTACCCGTAACTCCGGTCACCAACACCAGACCGCGCTCTTTTTCGGCAAGCTGATGCAGCGCACTGGGAAGCTTGAGTTCATCAATGGAGAGAATACGTACCGGAATGACCCGAAATACGGCAGAAACACCCTCCATTTGAAAAAAGATGTTGACACGAAAACGGGTATTGTCATCAAAAGGGTAGACCAAGTCCAGCTCTTTTTTCTCCACAAATTCGCTAAAGCGGGTTCGTAAGAGCTCTTTGGCAAAGGTCATGGCATCTTCTTTGGACAAAATGTCACCCGACAACGGTACAATATCACCGTTAATTCGCGCACGAATTACAGCATTTGCTTTTACATGTAAATCACTGCCGCCCGCATCAACAAGGCGTTTTAAATACTCTCGGATTCGCTTTAGCGTCTCATAGGTTAACTCGTCGACATTGATGTCATACTGGTGTGTTTCGCTCATGGGTCACCTTATCGTTAGTCTCTATTGCAATGTGTCTAGTATCTCTTGAAATGCCGCTTTAAATGCTTCCAATCCCTCATCGATCTGTTGCTGCAACAACGCATCAAAATCAATGCCCGCATGCTCGATCGAGGCAAAAAATCGATTTACCTCATCGGCATCAACAGGAAGCCGTGCCTCTCGTACCGAAGTCGTTACATATGCATCAATCGCATCAAGCGGCGCCGTATTGACACTGTTTGGTGCCAGCATCTGCTCAATATAGTACGATGCCTGCGGACTTTTTCCCTTGACACCCGTACTTGCAAACAGTGCACGACACTTCGGCACTTGCGCCGCTTCAATAGCGGCATAGATACGCGAGGCATTATAAATACCCGCTTGTAACGGTGCGATACCGTTGCTTCGCAACGTGTCATCAAGTGCCCTGTCAATACGACTCACAAAAATACTAATGACAGTATCGACACTTTGGCTGCTTTTTTCAATACCGCGCTTAAAAGCGTTGAGGCATTCGAGTGCCTGCTCCATTTTAAAAATCAGCGTAGCATTCACCGCAATACCCGCTGCCACCAACGCTTCCATGGCATCATAGCCGGCTGTTGTCGCCGGAACCTTTATCATCACGTTTGGACGGTCAATGTCGCGATAAAGCCGTTTTGCTTCTTCCAGAGTTGCGGTCGCATCATCGCATAAAAAAGGATCGACTTCAATACTGACATACCCGCTGTCTCCTCTATTGTACAAAGATCGCAGTTCATCGGCAGCAGCACGTATATCATCAATTGCCACCGCTTCGTACCGTGCTTTCGGCGTCACATGCCGTAAACCCTGTAACTGTTTTTTGTAGGCTTCCGAATTGAGTATGGCATTTTTAAAAATAGCAGGATTGGACGTCGCACCGTTGACAATGCCTTCTTGAATATAGCGACGCAGTCCCGTTGTAATAAAATCACGTTCTATAAAATCGGCCCATAATGAAAATTTCAATTCTTCAATATACATGTAAATCCCGTCTTTTTAGCGGTAATTATATCAAAGCATCCTAAAAAAAATAATCAAACACCACTTTTATGCTCCGGCTTTCTCCCGAAAAACGCTCAATATCATGATATTGCAGTTTTACCGCCTGATTGGTACTCAAGCGCCACAGCTGGGATACTGTAAAAAGGCGTTGCGTCGTGCCGTCGGCAAAAAGTCGCTCTGTATACTCTATATTGGTTTTAAAACGCTCTCCCTCATAGGCTGTCGCCCCGACAATAACACCGACTCCCATCGATTCAGCCCGATGCACATAGGCAAAAAGGTTCCCCAAAACATACCAGTAACCCCATGTATTGCCCCAACTTCCGCCGGCACTCAGCGACGTTTCAAACAGTAGTTTTTCCATCTGATAATTTCGATTCCAGCCAAAATCCGCACGCCATGAAAACGGCTTGAAAAAGATACTGCGCTGTGCAATTGAGGCTAAAGAGAGCAGCTTAAACGCGTCAATATTTACTTTTTCCTCACGTGAATAACGCAACAGCAGTTTTAAAAACTCAATTTGCGTGCCGCGCAATAACCCGAGATCACTATCAAGCAACGTATGATAGACCGGACGAAATCCTAAAAGATAGTAGTGCCTGTCACTACGGAAATCAACCTGAAACGTCACCAGGTTCGCGCGATGCGACCGATCCGGATTGCGTGGTTCATCAATGGCTAACGACGCCCCTCTTCCCAAAGTTGAACGTTGTTGAAGCGTTGCATGAAAACGCTCTTTGTACTCCGATGCACTGATCTTGTTTTCAATAAACCAGTACTCCAAAAGTTCCGAGGAAGCCTCCAGAGCATAGCGCTTTGTCTGTATCGATTCCATCTTCTTTAACACGGCATCCAGCGATACCTCTCCTTGTGTCAGTGCCACCACGGCTTTTGAGTGTTCTTCTCCCAAGACGGCTTCGTAAGCTAAAAGTTTTTGACGTTTTGAAGGACGATAGTGCTTACGCACGACCAAGCCTTCCTCTTCGAGTGCAAAAACCGTATTGAGCGGCATCACATGATAAAAGAACTTCTCGCGTAAATGCACATCGGGTCGGGCAATTTCAATGAGCCACAACATATTGTACGAACAGTTTTCATCAAAAAAATAGTACCATTGATAGCGGTTGCCCAACTCCCAGACATGCAGTAACATCCGACGTACCTCGGCTTCACTCAGGTTAAGTTCATATTCCCAAATGTCACGCTGTTCGGTATCGCTGTACTCTTTGAGTTTATCGTAATAGGGCAACATCGAATAAAACCCCTTGTAGCCTCCGAAAAGTCCTTTTACGGCAAAGGTTACGCCACCCTCCGTCGCACTGTTAGCCGCAGCGGCATAATTGATTGCATGCGAAAGCAGTTTCGAGTCATACGACGAGTCAATACGCAAAAACGTATGACCGAACATTGATGCGGGTGAGTTAATGTGTGCCGAAGGAAAGACAAAGGTTGCCGATTTCGGATCGACTTTTTGTAACATGCTGTTGAGCTCGGTGCATTGCGTCTGTGGAAATGTCTCAATGGCTAAGCGCTCTTTGAGCCACGCTTTACGGGCAGGAAAACGACAAGCCGTCGCGTTATCGTCAAAACGCTCTTCGTGAAGCAGTGCGGCAATGGTGGCATTGAGCTCATCATCAGGGTCATATTTGCCCTTCTCAGAGAGAAAGAAACGTGCATCGTCAATTTCACTTTCACTGCCGTTTACATGTAAAAGCAGATGCCAGTAACGCTCCTGAGACAGATGAAGTTCGCGTGCTTTTTCCTGATATATCTTTATTGAATTTTCGGCATGAAGCGCCGCTAACATTAGAAAAGTCAACAAAAATAGTCGTAAAATAGAGCGTGCCTTAAGAGAGATGCATCGGCGGCATATCTGCCGCCGAAAATAAATAGTGTTACAGTGCTACGGTAGCAATGTTATCAAGAACATCAGCCATCTTAGCATTTTTTGAAGTGTAAATAGCGTTGTAGTTCGACTGCAGTGACGCAGCAAATGCCGCCTTGTCTTCTACGGCTAAAAGCTCTGCTAGCGTATTAACCGATTCACCGCGACCGACAGCTACATCTTTAGCCAGCTGATCCATATTTGAAGCAACAAACTCCGCGGCACGTTCGTTCATGACCAGTTTTGTTTTGGTACAACCCGACGTTCCAGATGTAATCCCGAATGTTTGGTTACCTGATGTACCATTTAATGTCGCTTGAATCGAAAGCATTACCGCACTGCTGTCATCTTTGATGATCTGTGAACCCAGTCCACAACCGGTCTGATTATTGATTGTTGCCGATGCTACCGTACCTAATGCTAAAACAGCAACTACACTTACAATTATTTTTTTCATTTAAATCCTTTTATCAATTAAGATAGCCGTAGTATAGATTGAAACAGCTTAAATAAAATTTAACAACAAAACAAAATCTATCCCTTAGAGTGAACCGCCTTGGCCCCTTCATTGCCAATCTCATTAATACCGTTGCTAATGTTGTTCCACTCTTTGGCAGAGCAGGCACTCAATGCCAAAACCACTAAAATACATGTACCAATCTGTTTCATTTGAATCCTTCTGTTTGTGTTACCAGGCAGCCAGAACATCGCTCTCTCGGGTTGCCTCGTTCAACTGCCGTAAAAACTCCTCACGGCATACTTCGACAGCACCCAAGCTTTTAAGGTGTTCCGTGGGAATTTGGCAATCGATGAAATCATAGCCTTTTGCTTTTAAATGTTCGATTAAATAGGCAAAAGCAGCTTTAGAGGCATCGCTCTGATGTGAAAACATCGATTCCCCGCAAAAAACTCTGCCCACACATACACCGTACAGCCCTCCGACAAGCGTACCGTTACAATAGGCTTCGACACTGTGCGCGTGTCCCATATCATGCAAGGTAGTGTACGCTTCGACAATTTCCGGTAAAATCCAACTCCCCTTTTGTCCCGGTCGCGGCGTAGTCGCACACTGTATGAGAACCTCGGAAAAGGCACTGTCGAGCCGAATCTCAAATGTCGGAAGTTTTTTTCTCAAAGAACGACGCAACTTAAAGTCATTTACATGTAAAATGAGCCGCGGGTCGGGTGACCACCACAAAATCGGGTCACCTTCGGCATACCACGGGAAAATACCGCTTCGGTACGCCAACAGCAGTCGTGACGGGCTTAAATCGCCGCCATAGGCAACAATACCTTGCTCATTGGCGCAAGAAGGATCAGGAAACGAGAGTGATATTCCAAGCTGAGGAATCATGACCGATACGAAAAGGTTAGCACCGTACCGTAATCAATAAGAACCTTACCGCCATGCTTAAGCTGCCCAAAAAGCAGCTCTTCGGTCAAAACATCTTTGATTTTTTCTTGAATGACACGCTCTAAAGGACGTGCACCCATCTCTTGGTCATACCCCATTTTGGCAATGTAACCCATGGCTTTTGGCGTCAGCTCAACAGCAATTTTCTTACTCTGAAGCTGCTTGTTCAATTCCGCAATAAATTTGCCGACGATCCCTTTGACAATCTGCTCGTCTAATGCACGAAACTCCACTACGGCATCAAGACGATTACGAAACTCCGGGGTAAAAAACGATTTCAACGCCTCGTTACGCGACAGTGAACTGTCGGCGTTAAAACCCATAACGCTACGTTCGGTTGCTCCAATATTGGAGGTCATAATCAGGACCACATTTTTAAAGTTGGCTTTAAATCCGTTATTGTCTGTCAAAGCGGCACTGTCCATCACCTGCAATAAAATATTGATGAGTTCCGGATGGGCTTTTTCAATCTCGTCCAAAAGCAGTACCGTATAAGGGTGCTTTCGAATGGCTTCCGTCAGCAATCCGCCCTGCTCATACCCGACATATCCCGGAGGAGCTCCTACCAAACGGCTGAGTGCGTGTTTTTCCATATATTCGCTCATATCAAAACGTTCAAAGTTAACCCCTAAAATATCTGCCAACGCACGAGCCAACTCCGTTTTTCCCACGCCCGTCGGTCCGGAAAAGAGAAACGAGGCAATCGGCTTTTCTTCGCGATTGAGACCGGCACGACTGCGCTTAATGGCAAGAGCAACGGTCTCTACAGCACAATCTTGCCCCATAACACGCTCTTTGAGTTCCGCTTCAAGCGAAGCCAGTTTGGCTACATCATCTTCTGCAATTTTTGAGGTAGGCACTCCGGTAATTTTTGCAATAATCTTCTCTACATCAAGCGGAGTTACCGTCGTACGTTTTTTCTTCTTCAGATGAAATGACGCTCCGGCCTCATCCATGAGATCAATGGCGACATCGGGTAAAAAACGGTCGGTAATATACTTTTTGGAGAGATCTACGGCAGCTTTAAGCGCCTTATCCGTAAATTTCAGACCGTGATGCTTCTCATAACGCCCTCTCAAGCCTTTGAGAATTTTCAAACTGTCTTCGGCAGAGGGTTCGTCAATATCAATTTTGGCAAACCGACGACTTAAAGCACGATCTTTTTCAAAAACATTGCGAAATTCACTGTAAGTGGTCGCTCCCATACACTTTAGTTCACCCGAAGCCAGTGCCGGTTTAAGCTGATTGGAAGCGTCCATGCTACCACCGCTGACTGCGCCCGCACCCACAAGCGTATGAATTTCATCAATAAACAAAATGGCATTATCATACGTTTTCAGTTCATCCAAGACACCTTTAAGACGTTTCTCAAAATCGCCCCGATATTTGGTTCCTGCGAGCATAGCACTTAAATCCAGCGCAAACAGCGGCGCATCTTTTAAGATTTCCGGCACTCTCTCTTGAGAAATCTCAATGGCCAAACCTTCGGCAATTGCCGTTTTGCCCACACCGGGCTCACCCACTAAAAGCGGATTGTTCTTTTTACGACGACAAAGTGTCTGAACCACGCGATCAATCTCATCTTGGCGCCCGATGACCGGATCAATCTTGCCCTCTTTGGCAATATCAACCAAATTGAGTGTAAACTTCTCTAAATAACTCTCGTTTTCGTTTTGTGTTTGGCTGCCTACATCGGTATGCGATATCACGTCTAATACGTCAACACGTGAAATATTATGTTCTAAAAGAAGCAGGTGTGCATACGTATTTTCTTCTTCATAAATGGCTGCCATCAGATCACCCACTTCGGCATGCTCTTTTTGTGCACTTTGAATATGGCGTATCATTTTATCGATCAGACGCGAGAGCGCTACCGTTTCAAACGGTTCTTGATTCACGTCATCGGGGAGTTTTTCCATACTGTTCATTAAATAGTTTCCGACGGCCTCTCGCATTGCCGCAACATCACCGCCGCACTCTTTAATAACGTGAATTCCCTCTTTAGAACCCAATAAGGCAAAAAAAACATGTTCAATAGTCAAGTACTCGTGACGCTGGTCTTTAGCAAAAAGCAACGCTTTTTGAAACACCGAGTTAAGTTCAGCGCTGATCATGTCTCCTCCTCCATAATACTTTTCAAGGGAAACCCCTGTTCGCGGGCCAGCTTATTGACTTGCATCACTTTCGTTTCTGCAATTTCAAAACTGTACACACCACACAATCCCTTCTCTTTTTTGTGAATGTCGAGCATAATACGCTCCGCCTCTTCATAGTTTTTATGAAACACCGTCATTAAAATATCAATGACAAAGTCCATGGACGTGTAGTCATCATTGAGAAGATAGACCTTATACATCCTGGGCATCTCCACCAAGAGACTCTCTTCAAATTCATACTCTTTTTTAGTGCTCAAATAAATGTTCCTGCTTTTGTAATGGTTAAATGTATCAAGCTTTCGATGTGTCTTAGCTTAAACTACCGTGCTGCTTCTAAAAAATCAGCAATAATATCTTCGGGATTTTCCAAGCCGATAGAGATACGCACCAGACCGTCCGTAATCCCTAAAAAATCCCGCTCTTCTTCATTGAAATCACGATATATGGTCGATGCCATATGCAGTGCCAGCGTTCTGCTGTCACCGATATTGGCTGTAATGGTTACCAGTTTGGAACGTTGTAAAAATTCAAAAGCCCGCTCTTTCGTACCAAAATCAATACTCATCAGCGTACCACACCCTCCGCTGAAATACTTAATATAACGAATATGGTGCGGATGGCTCGGCAGCGACGGATGATTCACATGCAATCCTTCGTCATAGAGTTTCAGTGCAACCATCTGGGCACTTTTAACAATACGTTCCATACGTAACGGAAGGGTTTCCATTCCCAACATGGTCAAGTAACTTGCCTGCGCATTGGCGCTCATGCCAAAATCACGCATCGCACGCTTTTTAGCATTGGCAATCAATGCCGTTTTGCCCACCTTGTCAATAAATGTATGGAGCTCTTTGTAACGGTCCTGACGCAGTTTATCTTGTTCTTGAACGGCTCGAAAAACAACGGCACCTCCCAGCGCTGCCGAGTTGCCGCTCACTATTTTAGTCGTTGAATAGACTACAATATCGGCGCCAAGATCAAGCGGTGCGATACTGATTGGCGTAATAGTATTGTCAACAATCAGTACAATTCCGGCCTTATTGGCCATGGCGGCAATCGCAGGAATATCGGGCAGGCGCATATTGGGATTACCGACACTCTCCAAAAAAATAATTTTTGTACGCGGAGTAATGGCAGCAGCAATCGCATCGAGTGCATCCACATCAAAAAAATGCGTATCTACTCCAAAACGACTCAATGTCTCTTTGAAAAAAGAGTATGTCCCTCCAAATAGACCACCGATACTAATCATTTCATCACCGCTGCGCAACAGCGACAAGGTTGCCAGTGCCGTTGCCGCCATACCCGAGCTCGTTGCTACGGCACCTGCCCCATTATCCATAGCGGAAAGCACACGTTCCAACTGTGCCGAAGTCGGATTACCCATGCGCGAATAGAGCGCTTTGTTAATACTCCCCGCAAAGATACCTTCGGCAGTCTCGGGTGTACCGTATGCAAATGCCGCTGAATTAACAATTTCGGGACTTACCGCCCCGTCTTTATTACCCAACAACTGCACAAACCGGGTACTGAACTTTTCATATTTTTGCATACATAAACCTAATTTAGTGTAAAATTTCTCTGTTAAATTATAACGAAAAAGAGACAACCCCTCGATGCAAAAAATTTTTGTGACGGCAACCAATACCGATATCGGCAAAACATATGCTACCAAACAATTACTGCAACAGTATGCCTCTTTAGGCTATCGTGTCGGAGTTCTTAAACCTATTGAAACGGGTGTGACTGCCACGCCTCAAGACGGTAACGAACTTCTGGCTTTGGCACAGCAGTTAAACCCCTTATTACGACATTTACATGTAAATGACATTGTTCCGATACAATTTACCCTTCCCGCAGCCCCTTTTGTTGCCAACCAGGGAGAACCCATAGACCTAAGCCCCGTCAAGACCGCACTGCAAAAACTCGACTCTTTGTGTGATATTGTACTGATTGAAGGTGCCGGAGGGGTTATGGTCCCCATTGATGCAACCACCCTGACTGTTGATCTTATTGCATACTGCAATGCCAAAGCACTACTGGTGTCGCACTGCCGTTTGGGATGTATTAATGACACACTCTTAACCGTGCGACTGCTTCAAGAACGTGCCATAACGCATACGCTCGCCTTTAACTGTAAAGAGGGAGAATTGGCACATTTCAAGCAGGTGTCTCAGCCATATTTTGATGCACACTGCAGACCTTACTATCTGCTCGAGAGTGATTTGGAACAATTAGCAGAGAGTTTGCTTCAAATTTGATGCTATAATTACAAGAAAAACGGAGTGGGCATGCAGCATTTAATTCGCACCGATGACTTTAGCATTGAAGAAGTTCTTGCTATTTTTGATGATGCCACACGTTATGCTGACGGGCGTTTTGATCGCATTTTAACCGATACCATTGTCATCACCCTCTTTTTTGAAAACTCCACCCGCACCAAAAGCTCATTTGAAATTGCCGCTAAGCGTTTAGGTGCAGAAATGGTTCATCTTGATGTCGCACAAAGCTCTACAAAAAAAGGAGAGACCTTAGTGGACACTGCAACCAACCTTGATGCCATGGGACCCCATGCCATTATTGTCCGTCACGCCAATGCCGGAGTACCGCAAATTCTTTCCCAGCATACCAAAGCATCTATTATTAATGCCGGTGACGGGGCCCATGCCCATCCGACACAAGCCCTGCTCGACCTCTTTACCATTAAAAAACATTTTGGTGACGTACACGGCAAAAAGATCGCAATTGTCGGTGACATTAAAAACTCCCGCGTTGCCAACAGCAATATAGAACTGCTACAGCGTTTTGGTCTGGACATTACACTGGTTGCACCCCCACAGTTTCTACCGCAAACTGCTTTAAAAACCACCTCAAACCTCAAAGATATTATTGATTCAACCGATATTATCATGAGTCTGCGAACACAAACCGAACGTCACTCTACGCAGAGCTATGCATCATTGAAAGATTATGCCAGTGATTTTTGCATAACCAAAGAGTTTGTAGGCAATCGCAATATTATTATTTTACATCCCGGTCCGGTACACCGCAATATCGATATTGATGATGCACTGCTCTGTGATCGCCGCTGTAAAGTCCTCGAACAGGTACAAAACGGCGTACTCATTCGTATGGCAGTGCTTAAAAAACTTATTCATGACATTTGACAGACTCTCTTACTTCGCATCGCGCAATATCCCGTTTCTCTTTTACACCGATTTTATAGGTGAAAAAATACATGTATATCCTCTTTATGAGCTTGAGAAACAGGGCATTGAATATGCTATACATCATCCCTGCACCCCAACAACGAAAAATAAACAACTCACAAAACATCCTGTCGCATTCACGGTCTATAAAAAGAAATTTGACCATATTATCGGCCATATCAAAAACGGCAATACGTATTTGTTAAATTTAACACAACCTACCATCATTGAAACCGAGCTGACGCTTCAAGAGATTTTTAATACTGCGGATGCGCCTTTTAAACTTCATGTAGAAAATCGCTTTGTCTGTTTTTCACCCGAACCTTTTATTACTATTAAAAATAATACAATTAGCACATATCCCATGAAAGGAACCATTGATGCCGCAATACCCAATGCCGAAAATCGCATTTTATCCAATCAAAAAGAGATGGCAGAGCACATTATGGTTGTTGACCTTCTGCGTAATGATCTTGGTATGGTTGCTCAAAATATTCAAGTCAAAAAATTTCGCTATATTCAAAAAATCAGTGCCGGTACTAAAGAATTACTCCATGTGAGTTCAACCATTCAAGGAACGTTACAAGACAATTGGAGAGAGCATCTTGATACTATCATCAAGACACTATTGCCGGCCGGAAGTATCAGCGGTACGCCAAAAAAAAGTACGACTCAGATCATTGAATCCGTAGAAGCTTATAAACGGGGATACTACAGCGGTATTTTCGGTGTCTTTGACGGTAGTACCTTAGAGAGTTCCGTGATGATTCGCTTTATTGAAAAACAAGCAGGTCGACTTGTATACAAAAGTGGTGGCGGTATTACATTGGACAGCAATGTCAACGAAGAGTATAAAGAGCTGTTAGATAAAGTCTATATACCTTAAAATACATGTAAAAATAATAACATAGAATGTATGACGAGAGATAAATAAAGGTAAAAAGTAAGAGAGTCCAAAAACTAGGCGGCGACCTACATTCCCACAAGTGAAACCTGCAGTATTATCAGCGATGAGAGGCTTAGCTTCTGGGTTCGGAATGGGGCCAGGCGTTTCCCTCT
>Ga0256840_1002922_pt1 | contig 14421 bp, 11 predicted proteins | sample 355202metaG_FD_185969 | JGI IMG/M metagenome (GOLD analysis project Ga0256840, IMG submission 185969) | Hydrothermal vent microbial communities from Mid Atlantic Ridge, Atlantic Ocean - 355-202 | ecosystem: Environmental > Aquatic > Marine > Hydrothermal vents | place: Atlantic Ocean: Mid...
TCACTAAAACTTCACTCTGCTGTATCATTGCGTCATACTCTTCAAATTCAAAATAATTAACAAATCTTGTTTTTAACATTTCTTCATAATCTAGAAAATAGTAAAATCCCAACTGTAAATGAGGATGCAAATCTTCTATAAAGTCAAGATGTTTGTCTAAATCTTTTTCATAATCATCATCCCCGAAAAAGTAAGAAATTGCAACTGTTTTTTCTTTACATGTAAAATATTTATCATCTACTATAACAGTATTGCAAACTCCTTCTCCTTCTAAATAGGGAGAGAGTAGAAATTCATTTTCAGCTTTTACCTCGTCAGGCTTGTCACTGATTCTGACAAATCTTGAAAAATAATTTCGCATATCTTCAAGCATGACAGGATTGGCTTCTTCTGAATCAAAAATCAGCTTATCGCCATTATGTGCGATTTGGGGAATGTTTCTTACAACATCAATCCCCACACTCTTTTCAATACCAAAATCACGAGCAGTATGTGCAATCCTGTAATCACTTGTCAGGAGTGTTATATCTTCATCTTTTAAAGCATTAAGTATCGCCACTGCCCTGCGAAACCTGTCCAATCCTATGCGATGCCCCGTATGCACATAATAAAATGTTCTCATTGTTTTTTTGCAGCCATTGTCATATCTATTAAAATTTGAGAATTATAGTTTTTCATTGTAAAACCTATTTTTTGGAGCATATTGTACTATGTTTACATTAATTAAACACATTGTTTTTCTTTGAAGTATCTTGATAATACACTAGCACTGACTAGTAAGGACCAATTAATTGAATGAGACATACCAATTTATATAATGAAATTTATAAAAAAAGAGAATTCTGGTATGTCAACAAAATAATACTATTTTAATATTACAGTATGGTCACATCTAACAATACAACTTTTCTTACGTATAAATCAATTACGATTGCAGATACTCTAACTCTTTGAATTTTTATTGAATTCTTCTAGAGATAAAGTTTTATAAATAGTTTAACCATGCTTCTGCTATTTTTTTACTTTTTTTGTATTTCGCTGCTTTATAAAATGCTTTTTTTGCATCTGTTTTGTTTGAAGTTTCATAATAAGCTTTTCCTAATATAAGGTAAATAGGACCTTCTTCTTTCATCTTTCCTGCTAAAAGGGATAAATTTATATTTTTTACAACTTCATTGTACTTTCTTTGCTTCGCATAAATCTTCGCAATCTTAAAATATGTATCCGGAGATTTATTTAATTTAGCAGAAATCTTATACCAATAAATTGCTCTGTCATAAGATTTTGCTTCATAATATAAATCACCTAAAGCATTGAGATTTTTTTCACTGGAGCTTATAATCTTTGAATGAATGTTTTTTTCCATTATTAATGCCGCTTTATAAGGAATATTATCATATTGCAACCAAGATATAAGATGTAACAACTCTTTTTCACTTAATCCAAGATTAATAATATCTGAAATATCTAATGATGCTAAAGAATTGTCAAAGTTATTCGTAACAGAATATAAAGATGACAGCTGAAGCCAGTACTCTTTATTTTTTGGATTTAAAGAAATCAATTTTTTTAGGATTCGGATTGCACTATTATAATCTTTAAGCATATAAAAACTGTAATATTTAATTTTCAACCATGAAGATTTTGGCTTTTTATTGATTTTAATTGCCATGTCAATATTTTCTATAACCTTTGTATATTCTTTAAGAATCATATCAATATTTGCTCTTGTAATATAGTATTCGGGATTTGGTTTTACAGCCGTTGAAATTAATTCATCTGTGTATAAGAGTGCCTGTTTGTAGTCTTCTATTTCCATTGTTATCTGTATGATATTTAAATATGCATTTTCAATTTGACTTGGTGCTAATGCTTTATAAGAAAGTGCTTCTTTAAAATATTTCAAAGCTTTCTTTTTTTGTTTTCCTAAGGTATAAAAATAGCCTATATAAAATCTAATATAAGCTTTATCCAACTTTTTCTTAATACTTTTAGATTTTGCTAATTCCATCAAAAGAGTTTTAGCTTCCTCTTTTTTATCTTTGTCAAGTAGCGTTTGAACTTTAGAGACACCTAAGTATGTTTCTTGTGTCAATAAATATTTATTTTCTTCTGCCCCTAATGAACCCAAAAGAACCAAGCAAGTAAAAATAATCATTAGAAATTTCATGCTACTGTTTTCCTAATTTGAAATTTAAGGTTAATACCCCTTTTTGTGCTATGGCTATCCCATTTACAGTTTTAGGTCTAAATTTCCATTTTCTTAATGCTTTTTTTACTGATTTATCAAAAACACCATTAGGAACAGATTCTAAAATTTTAATATTAACTACATAACCTTCCGCATTTACATCTAACTCTACTTTTACATATCCCTCTGTTCCCATTCTTTTGGCCCTTGATGGATAGAGTGGCTTTATTCTTACCATAGGTGTCAATGCAGAATCCATTTTAACCATTTTCATAGGTTTTAGTATCTTTGGTGCACCTTTTGTAAATTTCATCCCACTACTCTCAAGTGTTGGTATTGTCATAGTCAAAGGTGGAGAGTCTTCTACATTATCATTTTCTCTATCTTGTGATTCAGTCTGAATCTTCGGTGGTTCTTTTTCTAAAACAGGTTCAGGTGGAAGTTCTTTATCAACTTCAGGAACGGTATTATTCTTTGTAACTTTAATAAAATCTATTACTTTGTATATTTCTGGTTCTATTAGCTTATTCGAATTTGAACTTATCATATAGTTCATAAACAAGAATAGAGATAAAGTTATAATCAAACCTATTAGGAAAGAAAATAACCATCTAAAAAAGTTATTGTTAATCACTCTGAGCCCCAATAGATATCTTAGAAACTCCTGCTAACTTTATTTGATCCATAACAGAAACTAATATCCCTGTTTCTGATTTTTTATCAGCAGTTATAATTACTGCTCCTTCAGGTGAATCAGCATGAAGTTTTTCTACTGTAGTTCTCAGCGCCCTTATATCTACAGGATGTTTATCAATCCAAATTTCACCAGACTTACTGATAGCTATTATAATATTTAACTTTTTTTCTTGTTTAGCGCTACTTGCTTCTGGTTTATTTACATCTATTCCCGACTCTTTTACAAAAGAAGTTGTTACAATAAAGAAAATCAACATAATAAATACAATATCTAGCATCGGTGTCATATCTATATTTTGTTCATCATCGTTATCTAGTAAAGCATCATAATTTTTACGCATCTGAGTCCTTTAAAAGCTTGTCTTTTAATTTACGAATTTCTTTTTTCACTACAGTATCCACCCGTGAATATGCAAAAAGTCCTAATACTGCCAACAACATTCCTGCCATAGTTGGTATGGTTGCCATAGATATTCCACTCGCCATAGCTTTAGCATTTGTACCTAGCGAACTCATAGAATCAAATACATTTACCATACCTGTAATAGTTCCAAGTAATCCTAAAAGCGGAAAAAGGGAGATTGTTACTCTCATAAGAGACAAATTAGAATTCAATGCTATGCTTAACTTGGATACCTCTGCAATTTTTAGTTGCATATTTTCCCATGAATCTGAATTTTTAACTCCTTTCCAATATTTTCGTAGTTGTTTAGCAGCTGACCGATAAACAACTCTTTGATAGATAAATTTTTCTATAACTAAAGTCCAAAAAAATATAGATAAGAAAAATAATATTAAGAGAACATCCCCTCCAGTTTGTAAGAAAACTAAAAGTTCATTATATATTTTTATATTGTTCATCTGCATCAACATCTAACATTTCAAGTTGTTTCGCTACAAGCGCTGAACTTTGTTGTGTTAATATTTCGATAATTTTTTTACTTTTTGACTGAACTACATTGTAAATAAATAAGATAGGAATCGCTACAACAAGACCTAATACTGTAGTCATTAAAGCTTGAGAAATTCCACCTGCCATCAACTTAGGATCACCTGTTCCAAAGAGTGTAATTGTTTGAAATGTTTCAATCATCCCAGTTACAGTTCCTAATAGTCCAAGAAGTGGTGCTACAGCAGCTACAAGTTTTATCATAGGAAGTCCAGATTGTATCTCTGGTAACTCCTTCAATATAGCAGTATCCATTTTAGATTCTATCGTTTCTATATTTTTATTCTTGTTCTTTTCAAATGCTGCCAAAATTCTTCCAAGTGGATTGCCAATATCAATTTCAGAACTTTTCATCTGTTTCATCATTTTATTCTCAATAGTCATTAAATATATATATTTATAAAGAGAATAAATCATAGCTAATAAGCCAAGTGATAAAATAATATATCCAATAATACCACCTTGATGTATTCTATCAAGGATAGTAGCTTTTTCTTTAAGCATATCAAATAAAACACCTTTTGTCGGATCTATTAGTATTGGTGTCACTTGATTTGATGTTGTATAATATTGTTTAACATACGATACACCTTTTGGCTGTCGCATCATTTTTACAAATTTTTCTAAAGAATCATCATATCTGATATATTCATTTTGATCAAATGCGGTGAAGAGCCCGACTCTTGTCACTTTTAAAGTATTTTGGACACCTCGTGTATCTATTACTTGAGCCTTGTAAGTTTCTGTTTTTCCAGATTCTATAATCTCTTGAAAATAAAGTTCCCATAATTTTTTTAAATCATTTATAGTTGGTATAGAACGAGAAGTTGCAAATTTATTTAAAAATTTTTCTCTATTTTTTAACTGTGTTGAAGTCATTGAAACTTTTAAGAGAGATGATAAGTCTCTCGCTTCTTGCTTTGAGATAGCAAAAAGATTTTTTAAAGTACCTGTATTTTTTTCAAGTTCTTTATTGTAGTTTTGAATAATTATTTTATTTGCTCGAAATGTATTTTTTAACTGCTTTGTACGTGTTTTAGCTTGTTTGAGAGATAATTTCATATCTCTTAACAACTTTTTAGATTTTTTCAAATCTTTAAGAAACACTTCTTCTCTTACTTTATTCAGGTTTTCTTGAGCTTCTGTCTCTTTTTTTACATCCAAAAGTAAATGATCTAATTGTGATGCTTGTAAACTAAAAGCGATAAATACTATCAGTAGAATTATTTTTTTCATTTACTTACCTCTGCAGAGAATATAGGAAGTGTTAAAAAATCAGGTGCTATTTTTTTTCGAGCCATTTTAATAGCTTTTGAGACATCTTGATTATACTTTTTGTCTAATATAATCCATTTTCTATTTTCAAGGTCATATATACCACTCTCCTGTAAATCAAGAGTTTGATAGTAAAAAGCAGATCTGCCAATTCGTAAAAAATCAACAGTACGAGAATCATCATCATTAAATTTATCTCTATAGACTTCTATATTTCTAGCATAAGAATATTCTGTCTTATAACTATCCATAAGCATTCTATATTGTTCTGAAATATTTACATTAGAATTAGATAAATATGATTTTAAATTATTGATTCGTGATTGTCGCTCATTGTATAAAAAAGGTGTATCAACTTTTAACAGTTTTTCTAAGGTAGCTAACATTTCTAACATTAAAGGAAGAATTTTTTTATGCGTCTGCGTAATTTCTTTTAATTGTTGTTGTAATTTTGGAATCTCTTTATTTTGTGTTGCAATAAACAGTTTAATCTGCTCGTTATAAACATTCTGTTCAGCTAGTTCTTTGCTTAAACGGGAATACTCATCAAAGATTCTTTCAGACTCATCTGCATATTTATTCACTTTATTTTGAGATTTTATTGAGTCTTTATTTGCATTACTAATATTATTTAACATTTTATCAACACTAGATGCCTCTAAACTTTGTATGATAAAAAATAAAAGTATAATCTTTTTATATATCATTTTAATCCTTCCTAGAATATAGCTAGGCCGATTATACTATTAGTATATTACTGCTTTATTATATTTTGATTACGATATGGCTACTTTTGAACAATAATATTTATAATCTTTGTCATCTGATTTTCTAAAATTTTTGAAAAAACATTATTCATTCGTTTTATATTAGCATCTCTTCCATAAATAAAACTCTGTTCTTGAACTATAATTTTATAAGCTTTATTAAGTTGCATTGCTCTCTTATACGATGGAGATAAAAGTAATGAAATGTTCTGATGTAATTTTGCAATCATATCGATTTTAAGACTACCATCAAGATTAAAAAACTTATTTTGAACCTCATTATTATTTCTAAACTCATTTCCTGAATGATTATTATGTAAATAAAAAGTATATTCATATTTCATACCAATATTTTTATAGAATGTTTTAACTTCATCAACACCCGATAAATCTTTCTGCATCCAATGATTCCATCCAAAATCATTTTTATTTTTATTTATTCCTTCAAATTTACGCGCAAATGAAAAAATAGAATCTGTCGTAGCACCTAAATGTGAATGACAGCCCATGCAATAAATAGTCTCTTCGTGCGTTTGAGGTCGTAAATCACCTTTTTTATCTTCTATAAAACCTTGGTATATCCATCCGCTGTTATTATTAAGACCATCTTCATAATTACCTCGAAATATTTCAAGTCTTGCCTTATCGCTTTCAAGAGATAAGTTCTCTTGAAATTCTAACGAAGCTACTCTCTGTATTTCACTATAAGTTTTCCAAACATATTTTCTTGCATAACGTAATTCTTTCATGCGCTGAGAAATACGAATAGTTTTATAATCATCATCCCAATCTATATACCTTACACTATGTAAAAATTCTGTATTTTCAGGAAATAATCCTAAAGCTAAATGCACTTGTTTATTGTTCAACTTGACCTTTGCCATACCAACATAAGACATTTTATCATATGTTGATATCACTATTTTACTACTTCTATCAAGCACTCCATTTTGATTAAAATCTACACCATATTTTAATTCGGAAATCACTGAATGCAAGTTTATATCTTTTTGTTTGACTAAAGATTCTACGATAGCTAAGTTTATTTTATATATTTCTAAATCAAATTTTCCTGTTATATCTTGAGAAAAAATTTTATCTAAACGAATCAATACATCATCAGTAGAACCATTAGTTGGCCAAAAGGTTCCTAAAAACGGATAGTATCTAAAAGCTCTCCATAAAGTATAATTCCCCTTTTTATCTTTATCAAACCCATCATCATCAAAATTATAATAACAATCTGGCCTATAACCTTGCCAAGATGTTGGCAATTCTTGTGCAAGTTTTATATTTCCATTTTTATCAAAATAATTAGATTTTCTTATATATTTCAAAATACTATCAGCACTAATTTTTTTAATTTCATTAGTTCTATTTTTAAAAAGATTCGTAAAAGGATTTCTCATAGCTTCTATTGGAAACTTATACTTTTTTTGTAAATCCGCATCATTATAATAATTTGGTACTTTTCCAACAGTATGACAACTATAGCAAGGATTTGATATAATCTTGCTCTTTGTATCCTCAGTTTTTGTATAGCACATAGAGGTTATATAAGCACTTCTTGTATTTACAATATCTTTATAACTTATATTATTTTCTAATTCCAAGCTATTTATATAGCGCTCTTTTGCTTTTTTCAGACTCGTTAGTGTGCTACAATTACCAGAGATAAGAAAGCAAAATATTATAACAGCTATTTTATTCATTTACTTAAATAATACAGAAGGGAAACCATCTATATAGCCTATTTTAGCTTTCAATTCCTCATCCGTTGCATGCTCAATTAACGCTGTATTTGGCTTACTTCCATCTACCGCCTCAGGGTTATCTTGAAATGGATGCTGTATATTAATCATAAGTACAGCTTTAGAATCTATCACACCTGTATCTACACCTGTAATTTCTGCACCAATTGGGAGTGAAGCAATTCTGGTTATAGATTTATCTTTTGTATTATATGCCCAAGTCATATTATTTACATGATAAACACTATCTTCAGAAATAAGTAATATATTGTTACCTATATAAGTTATATTATCTGGATTAGCTATTGTCTCTGGAGAGCAGCTCCATTCATCTGCATATTTGTCACTAAAGTTTAATGGATGACCCTCAACAATAGCTTTCATTACAGTAGCACTATATAATTTATTTAAAGAAATTTGATATACAGCCCCACAAATATTTTTCTTCAACTTAATATGATTAGCTGGTTCTAAATTTTTATAATTGTCTTCCATACTTTTTTCTATTGAGCTCATAGCTACATAGATGACATTTTTATCTTTATCATAGGTTAATCCTTCCTCTTTTCTAAATTCTATCGAAGCACCTTTATAAGCTGCGTATTTACGTGACTCTAAAAATGCTGCTGCTTTTTCCTGGCCTGGTTTAATTTTTAAACACTCAAGTTTGGCATCTTCATAAATCAAAGTATATTCATCCTTGCAATTCCTATTTTTATCTGGTTGAGCTATAGAAAAAATATCTGTTAATTTCACTTTAGAATCAATAATAGATTTAATTTCACTATCTTTTGCGTGACCCAATCTAATCCAAGAGATATGGAAACTACCACCATTATCAGCTTTTATTTGATCCAGTTTAGCTGCATAAAGTGTCCCTTCCCAATCTGCTTCAAATTCGTGGATTTCACTATCAGACACAAATTTCCAAAAACCTTTGGCTGTACCATCGTCAGACATATAGATAGTTTTAGCATCCGGCATCATAACAGCTAGTTCAGGAGTATATTTACCAGTTACATAATGTTTCGCAGATCTTGTGGAACCATCATATTGTGGTTGAACTTCTACTATATAACCGTAATTATACGGAGAAAATGCATTCCCATTATAACCATTTGTTTTATTAATATCTGTATCATGTAAATATTCTTGCATCGCATTTACATAGGAACAAAAATGATTTACTTCTCCAAAGGTATCATTATTCGTCCCATCTAATGCACAATCAATATAAAAGGGAGAATTTATATCAGCATAAATAGAATTTAAAGCATAATCTTCCTCACCACCTAAATGGGAACCATAAGGAGTTTTAGTACTGGCACAGTTAATAATAGTGCCCCCAATTGCAGATAAATTTACTTCTTTAGTATCAGTAGCCACTAATTCTTTGTTTTTCACTTTGACTTCTGTATTATATAATACACCCGGGTGCTCTTCCATATGTGTAATTAAAAATGCCTTATTGCCCACATTAATAAGAGAGCTCCCATCTGGATTACTAGCAATATCTTTCGAGCCATCTGCTTTATAGATAGGTTTTGAATCTTTATCGGTTATCAGACCTATAATTCCGTTACCAATTTTATCACCCATTTGTGCAAGTATTTTATATTTTAAAGGATACTCTTTAACAGTACCATCGCTGTAAACAATAGTAAGCTTCTTTGAGACTCTCATTACTTTTTTCTCTGCACTATTTTGAGATAAAGGAACTGATGTAAACTTGACTGATTTAATAGTCGAAATAGTTGAGGAAACATTTGAAAGGTAATAAAAAGTTGTTACAGCTACTACCCCAAGAATAGTACTTATTAAAATTTTATACATATATTTTACTCCGTTCTTTTAAAAAAATATTTTTATATCAATAAGTACGGTAACAACACTTAGATTCATCAGGATAAGTTGAACTCAGTTGTTGCTATTCCACCAAACATAGGATCACTTATACTCGGTTTTCCTGTTTCCATATGACCTGCAAACCGTCGTGAATATTCAGGCATATTTTGAAATGTCACAGTAAAGTCATACCAATGGCCACTTGAATCCAAAGAAAAGTGTTGTTTTGTTTCCGTATTAGCTTCTATTGTACCTTCTAATGGTACTTTACTAAAGTAAGCATTTGCAGTAATAATATAATTAAACTTTTGTTTAGTATTATTTAATAAGTTAAAATATAAATGACCATTTAATGTATCATAAGTAAGATTAATTTCAGGAGATGCCACATTAAAATCACCAGTAAAATGCCTATGAAAACCATTAGGACCAAGAACCCAGAGATCATAATGAGTATCATTAACAGATTTCCAGATATCACTTAATTGTTTACCAGCTTCAACTGTATAACGACGTGGTATTTCATTCAGTTTTTTTCGATTATACACATGAAAGACTGCTCCAACTGAACCTGTATTACTGAATTGTAATTGAACTTCTTTTTTAGATATTACTTTAGCTGAAGTATGTAGTTCATAAGGAAGTGCTCTAGCTGGTCTTATCCCAGTATCTTGAATAGGCATATTAATTAATTTTGGTATTGATGGGGTAGATGTCTTATCTAATGCATTCGCAAGTTTAGCTTTTACAGTCGTATTTGGTAATTTTTCAACAAAATTAGTACTATCTGGATTTTTAAAATTAAAAGTAGTTGTTAAGTCACCACACACTGCTCGCCTCCATGCACTAATATTTGGTTCTCTTACGCCAAACCTTTCTTCAATTAAACGAATTATTGAAGTATGGTCAAAAACCTGCGAATTAACCCAACCACCTTTACTCCAAGGTGAAATAACATACATTGGAACTCTTGGACCTAAACCATAAGGACGATGAAGAGCTAATTTTTCAAGAGGATTCTTGTGATAAGGAAGAATTTTTTCGTGATATTCTCCAGTTGTCTCCACGGTAGATGCACCTGCTAAAATAGCTTTCTTTGGATCTGTACTAAATTTTATATAACTTGGTACTGCGGGAGGTGGGACATGATCAAAGAAACCATCATTCTCATCAAAATTAACAATAAATACAGTTTTACTCCAAACCTCTGGATTAGCCGTTAAAGCATCCAGCACTTTAGCTGTATAATCTGCTCCTTGAGCTGGACTAGATGGATTAGGGTGTTCAGAACCTTTAGCAGTAGCAACAATCCAAGACACTTGAGGTAGTTTATCTGCAATGACATCTTCCTTAAGTTTATCAATATCTCGTGTACTCACTCCTCTTTCTTTAAGTGCTTGAGAATAGCTACTTTTTTGAAACCATGCATCACGAAAATTCTGAAAACCTGCTAATGCATTATCTGTATAATTATCTTTCATATTCTGATAAACTTGCCAAGTAATACCAGCTTTTTGTAAACGTTCTGGATAAGTAGTCCAAGTGTAACCACCATCATTACCAGGGTTTTTATCAAACCAATCATAATCATTATATGTAGCTGGACCATTACCCTTGCTAAGAGGATCGTTAGTTCCAGTCCAAAGAAATAAACGATTAGTATTAGTCCCCCCTTGGAATGAACAATGGTAAGCATCACATAGCGTAAATGCATTTGCTAGAGCATATTGAAAGGGAATATCTTCAGAAGTATAATAACCCATAGAATGATTTTTTTTATATTTTGTCCAACTATTCATCAAGCCATTACTCCAAGCCCCTTGAGCATCAAGCCAAGAATGTGGTGTACCAGTGACTCTTATATAGTTAAAATTTTGTGTAGTATTAAGTCGGAAGGGAGGAATAATTTGAGAAATATTACTATCTGTATGATTAACTTGACATAATACATTCTTATTTTTATACTCAGAAGTATCAGCAATTGGAACAATAAAGCGATCACTAAAACCACGGACACCTCTCATCGTACCAAAGTAGTGATCAAATGAACGATTTTCTTGTGTAAGAATCACTATATGTTCAATGTCCTTAATTGTACTAGTTTTGTTATTAGCTTTTATTGTCAGAGCTTTTAAAATTGAAGGTGGTAATACTCCAAATCCAATACTTCCACCAATCATACGAAGAAAATCTCGTCTATTGTTAATCATAATTTTCCCTATAACTACTTATAACCGTGCAGTATATACTATATTTTGAAAGCATTCCCCCCTAGAAAATAGGAGAATGAATAAGTTTTAAAATGTTCCAGAAACTGTTAAAGTTGTTGTACGAGGAGTTCCAACAAAATAAGTTGAAGTCCCAGCAGTGTCACCAAAAGCTCCAGCAGTTGCTAAGTAATCTTCATCTAATAAGTTATTGATACTCATAAGAATACTAATATCTTTTAAAACTGATTGTTTAAGTGATTTTTTATAGCCAATATATGCATTCGCTAAAGTATAATTAGGTATTTTATCAGAATTATCACGTGTTCCGTAAATCTTTTTATTGAACTTTGCGTTCAGACCAAAGATATAACCATTATTAACATAATCTATTGCTAAATTTAACATATGTACAGGTATAAAAGGAATATATTTGTCTTTAAGTGCATTACCGTTAACATCATCAATATATTTTGAATCTGTAAATGTGTAGTTTCCAGAAACTTTCCAAGCTTTATTTAGCATATATAAAGCACTAATTTCAAGACCTTTAGACTCAACACCTCCTACATTTGCTACATAAGAAGTATCTGCCTCAAAAATATCACCTGTTCCTGCTGTAATATTTTCAATTTTATTTGAATAGTCTACATAGTATATCGTGGCAGTTAACGCAGTATCTTTGGTCTGAAATCTATAACCTAAATCTATATTTGTAGATTCTTCATTCTTTATATTTGGATCATAAGTAGTACCAGTATATATTGAGTCTGGAAGTTGCGCATAATTCATAGCATAAGACATATAGACTTGACTCGAGTTGTTTAGCTTATATGTCAAACCAAATTGAGGTAAAAATGGTGCAGATGAATCTTTTGCTGGTTGAGAGTTGCTAGCATTTTGGTTATCAGTATAAGTCACAGTAGTAATCTGGCTCTTAGCTCCTAAGTCTACAATCAAATTATCATCAAAAAAATGTAATTTTGTTTGCAAGTAAACCATCATAGATGTTGTATCAAAAGTTCTGTTAAAATTTTCAAAATATGGAGTTTTATCATAAACAAGTCCACTGTTTTGATCTTTCAAATAATACCAATAGCGCTTATTTTGACGAGAACCAGATTCACCCCATACACCAGCTAAAAGTTCATGGTTACCTATATCCATATTCCAATTTAATGTAGCACCAAACCTTTGAGTATAGTATTCAGATTGACGAAAAGATTGTCGTGTCGTATCTTTTGAACCATCCGCATTTAAAACATAGTTTGGAGCCCAGTTACCAGTACCTGATTGATCATGATAATAAGGTGTTAATTTAAGTGTAGAATCACCTATTTCATCCGATAAGTTCAAGCTTATTAATGTGTCAGTTCTAGCATTTTGCCAACCATCTGCATTGTATGCATTATGTGCTGTTTGTTCTGATTTGTCTGCGTCTGAAGCAGATGAAGGAAGAAATGCCCAATTAGTATTTAATCCATAATCTCTACCATATTTTTCATAATCTGCCTTTGAAATATCTAAATAATCATGGTCTTGTCGATTATTGTAAGAAATGTTGAGTTGAATATCCATATCAGCAAGTCTCGATAATATTTTAGCATCAAGATGTTCTCGCTTTAATTCACCTTCATTTTTCCATTTTTCAGTTGTTGTTTCGGAAATACTAAGATAAGCACGAGAATCTTTTGCAAATTCACCCGTATCTATACGAGCAAAATTTCTTTGTGAGTTAAACGATCCTGTTGTATTTGACACTTTAATAGCGGTATCTTTTTGAGGAAGTGCCGTAACATAATTAATTGATCCACCTAAAGCAGCAGCTGAAGGAGTTGAAAGCGAACCTGAACCTTGATGAACACTAACAGATGCTAAATTTTCAGTTTCCACAAACCTATTTATTGGAGCTCCACCAGCCGTAGAGGATGAACCTAATGGCACACCATCTACTAAAAAAGCAATTTGGCTTTTATTAAAGCCACGCATATTTACTTGAGTTGCATATTCATATAAACCAAATGTACTACCTTGAGTTACTGAAACCCCAGCTACATTGTTTAACAAATCTAGTGGATTTGAAATAGTAGTTGTTGTTTCTATTTTTTTTGTATCAATAATATTATTTGCATGAGAGGATGTATCTCCAACAATAGAAATTGAATCTAACACTTCTGTATTATCAGCATTTAGTATAGATATTACTGCGACCAATGATAACGCGATTACTTTTTTCATGTTTACTCCATATTTTAAATTTAGAAATTGTATAAAAAAAATATTACAAGAGAAACACATTTTAATTACATTATGAAACTATTTACTAAATGAATGATTTACAAGGACAGCGATGTATTACTTATTGCATAGTTTGGGTTAAACAAGTAAAAAATTTTATAGAGAGAGGGATAATGTGTTTCATCAATTTTATGGAGTAATTTTATATCTTCTTGACGTATAGACACTTGTTCATAATAACTGCTTTTACTGGCATCAACAAGTTGACACTACCTCGTTTGTAAGATTGATGCAAACGAAATTTTGTAAAAAAAGTTCAGGAAAGAGTTTAGTCGAAAAAAATTCTTTTTTTGTAATATTTTTAACGGCTGTTGTAAAATCACTATTACCATAATCTTCATAATCAAGTTTTAACTGCAATAGCATCAAAAACATAAAACACCCCAATCCACTAAAAACTAATACCTAAAAGAGGAGCGATAATTGCTTTAAGCTTCTAAAA
>Ga0256840_1002923_pt1 | contig 14414 bp, 14 predicted proteins | sample 355202metaG_FD_185969 | JGI IMG/M metagenome (GOLD analysis project Ga0256840, IMG submission 185969) | Hydrothermal vent microbial communities from Mid Atlantic Ridge, Atlantic Ocean - 355-202 | ecosystem: Environmental > Aquatic > Marine > Hydrothermal vents | place: Atlantic Ocean: Mid...
GTAAAACCCACTTACTTGATAACTAGAAAAATAATAGAACAAATTTTTAATACAAAATAAATGAGTAAAGAATTACCAAACAACGAAGAAGTAGATTTAGGACAGTTATTCAAACTAATTGGGAAAGGGTTTAGTAATATAGCAGCAAGTATTAGGCGTTTTTTTAATAGGATTTTAAATCTTTTTATAAAAACTGCTTTATTTATAAAAAAACATTTTATAAAAATAGCTATTGTTACTGTATTTGGTTTTGTATTTGGTTTTTATAAAGGTACTACAAGTGTAAAAACATATTCTAGCACAATACGTGTTTCACCAAACTATCATGCTTCCAAACAGTTATATACAGAAATTACATCAATAAACAATGCTTTTTCAGAAGAGGAATCAAAAGTACAATTTATTAAAAAATTTGGTTTAACCGAAGATGATGATGTTTTTGCAACAATAACACCTATAAAATCAAATAAAATAGAATTAGAAATTTTTAATGATTTTGTTAAAAAATTAGATACAACAGCAATAAGAACAGCAGATTTTCAGTCTTTTGTAAATGATCTTTCAGATATGGATTACCCTATTCAAGAAATCACTATAACTACAACGAATCCTATTGTTTTTGGTAAATTCTCTGATTATCTTACAACTGAAATAAATAAAAACACATTTTTAAAAAAACGTATAGAAATAAATTTAAAGAACGTTGAGTTTGAAGAAAAACAACTAAAAAAGTCATTACAAGATATAGATTCATTGCGTATTATTTATAATAAATCACTATTAGCTGAAGCAAATAAACTAAACTCAGGCACAACGATAATAACTGCAAAACAAAATGGAAATAAAGATAATAAAGAATTAGCACTATATGATAAGCGAGAAAAAATCATAGAAAGGTTAAATGAACTTTCTGATTTAAAAATACGTAAAAGACAATCTATTATATTCATCTCTAATTTTTCAAAATATGGAGATAGTAATACTAAAATAATTGAAACAAATATTGTTAAATATGGTTTTAAGGCTTTTTTACTTATTGTTTTGACACTATTATTCGTACAGTTTGTTGCTTATTTAAAAACACTTGAGTAGTGAAAAAAAACATACTAGTTACAGGAGGAGCAGGGTTTATAGGGGCTAACTTTATTCCATATTTCCTTGAAAAACATCAAGATTATAATCTAATTAATCTAGATATACTCTCCTATGCTGGTGATTTAAAAAATTTAGAAGAAGTTAAAAATAATCCGAGACATATCTTTATAAAAGGTGATATTTGTAATAAAAAATTGCTTCAAGAGCTATTTAAAAAACATCAAATAACAGGTGTTATTCATTTTGCGGCAGAATCTCATGTAGATAATTCTATTACAGGACCGGAGGCATTTATAGATACAAATATAAAAGGTACGTTCAACCTACTTGAAGTAGCTCGAAACTTCTGGATGGAAAGCCCAAACAAGTATAAAGAACAGTTTAAAGACGCTGTTTTTCATCATATTTCTACTGACGAAGTTTATGGTTCTTTAGGTGCAACAGGCTTGTTTAGAGAGGATACGCCTTACGCACCAAACAGTCCTTATTCTGCATCTAAAGCAAGTTCAGACTTTATAGTCCGAAGCTATTTTCACACTTATGGAATGCAAGTAGTTACTACTAATTGCTCTAATAATTATGGCCCTAAACAACATAACGAAAAACTAATTCCTACCGTAATACGCAAAGTTATAAATGGTGAAAAAATACCTATATATGGTGATGGAAAAAACGTGCGTGATTGGCTTTATGTATTAGACCACTGCAAAGGTATAGACCTTGTTTTTCATAACGGAAAATTTGGCGAAACATACAATATAGGAGGTAACAATGAGCGTGATAATTTATATATTGTAAATACTATTATTGCTATTATAGAAGAACTAAAACCAAGCAAAGGAAAACCCTATAAAGAACTCATTAGTTTTGTAGCTGACCGTTTAGGACACGATAGGCGTTATGCTATTGATGCTACCAAAATCACTACAGAATTAGCTTGGAAAGCTGATGAGAATTTTGAATCAGGTATTCGTAAAACAGTACAATGGTATCTTGACAAATATAACAAACACTAGCATTATGAAAGGAATAATACTCGCAGGAGGTTCAGGAACAAGGCTACATCCATTGACAAAGGTTATAAGTAAACAACTATTACCCGTTTTTGATAAACCAATGATTTATTATCCGCTTAGCACTTTAATGCTTGCAGGAATCAATGAAATATTAATTATTTCTACACCACACGATATGCCATTATTTCAAAAACTTTTGGGAGATGGCACGCAGTTTGGTTGTACTTTTGAGTACGCTATTCAAGAAAACCCCAACGGACTTGCAGAAGCATTTATTATTGGCGAAAAATTTATAGGAAATGATAAAGTAGCATTGATTTTAGGCGATAATATTTTTCACGGAATGGGTTTAGGTAAATTATTACAAGCTAATAACAACCCAAATGGCGGTATTATATATGCGTACCACGTAAACGACCCAGAGCGTTATGGTGTGGTAGCTTTTGATAGTGATAATAAAGCCATTTCTATAGAAGAAAAACCCAAAAACCCAAAATCTAAATTTGCTGTTCCAGGAATATATTTTTATGATAATACCGTTGTAGCAATAGCAAAAAACCTAAAACCATCTCCAAGAGGAGAGCTCGAAATTACTGATGTAAATAAAGTGTATCTTGCACAAAATAAACTTAGCGTAAGTATACTAGACAGAGGAACTGCTTGGTTAGATACAGGAACATTTACTTCACTTATGCAAGCCTCACAGTTTGTACAAGTATTAGAAGAGCGTCAAGGACTCAAAATAGGCTCTCCAGAGGAAGTTGCTTTCAAAATGGGTTACATTACAAGAGAACAGCTTCAAAAACTCGCAAAACCACTAGTAAAAAGCGGATATGGAAAGTATTTAATGGAATTGTAATAATGAAAAAGACAAACACACCATTACAAGACTGTTTTATTATAACACCACAAGTTTTTAAAGATGAAAGAGGTTACTTTTTTGAATCCTATAATCAAACTAAATTTGAAGTGTTATTAGGTAAAAAAATTTTCTTCGTTCAAGATAATGAATCTTTATCACAACAAGGAACTTTACGTGGTTTACATATGCAAAAAGGGGAGTTTGCTCAAGCTAAATTAGTACGTGCTATTTCTGGAGAAATACTTGATGTAGTGGTAGATATGCGTAAAAAATCACCAACTTTTGGACAGTATTTTAGTGTAATTCTTTCTAGTGAAAACAAAAAACAACTTTTTATACCAAGAGGTTTTGCTCACGGATTTATTACCTTGAGTGAAACAGCTGTTTTTGCTTATAAATGTGATAATTATTATGCTAAAAATGCCGAAATAGGTATTATGTATAATGACAAAGACTTAGCTATTGATTGGCAGTATGATTTAAACAAAATTATACTTTCCGATAAAGACAAAAACAATATAACATTACAAGAATTTATAAATGAGCATTAAAACTATTCTTGTAACAGGAGCTAATGGACAATTAGGTAGCGAAATTAAAGAACAAGCAAAAAGAAGTTTACATAAGTTTGTTTTTACAGATTCCAATCAGCTTGATATAACCAATAAAGCAGCTGTTACCAGTTTTTTTAATAAGTATAGTTTTGATTATATCATTAATTGTGCTGCTTATACCGCGGTAGATTTAGCCGAAGAAGAACGTGAAAAAGCTTATGCTATTAATGTTTTAGGAGTTCAATATTTAGCCAAAGAAGCCAAAAAACAGAACGCAACATTAATTTATATTTCTACCGATTTTGTTTTTAATGGCGAAAAAAACACACCTTATACCGAAGAAGATATTCCAAATCCTATTAATTATTACGGAAAAACCAAATATCTAGGAGAACTAGCCGTACAAAAAGAGCTGAAAAACCATTACATTATACGCACATCATGGCTTTATGGAAAACAAGGTAATAATTTTGTAAAAACGATGCTTAAATTAGCACAAAAACAACAAGAAATAAGTATTGTAGCAAACCAATATGGAACACCAACTAATGCGCAAGATTTAGCCATGTTTATACTGTTTTTAATTAATAATAAACCACTTTTTGGTATTTATAATTTTAGCAATAGCAGCCAGCAAAAAACAAGTTGGTATGATTTTGCAAACGAAATTTTTAAAAATTCTAAAATAACAGTATCTTTGAGAAAAAATCACAAAAAACACGGTGTTGCTGATAGACCAAAATATAGTGTGTTAGCGTTAGAAAAAACAATAGCGTTACCGTATAAATTGGTAGATTGGAAAAAATCATTAATTAAATATTTAAACTAATACATTGAAAAAGAAAAACTTAATCATTTTTGGTACAAGACCAGAGGCTATTAAAATGGCTCCTTTAGTTAAAGCATTTTTAAAAGATGATTCTTTTGAAACCAAAGTATGCGTAACCGCACAACATAGAGAAATGTTAGATCAAGTTTTAGATTTTTTTGAAATTAAACCTGATTATGATTTAAACTTAATGACTAAAGGACAAAGTTTAAATATGTTAACTTCAAGGATTTTTAGTGAATTACATCCTGTTTTAGAAGAATTTAAACCAGATTATGTTTATGTTCATGGAGATACTACTACATCTACCGCAGCTGCAATTGCGGCTTTTTATGCAGAAGCAAAAGTGTGCCATGTAGAAGCAGGTTTGCGTACATTTAATAAAAAATCACCTTTTCCTGAAGAAATGAACAGATGTGTAACAGGTAGTGTAGCAGATTTTCACTTTGCACCAACCATTACTTCAAAAAATAATTTATTACAAGAAAATATAAGCGAAGCTAATATTCTTATTACAGGAAATACAGTTATTGATGCGTTAGAAATGAGTGTTGATAAAATAAAAAACTATACAAGTGAAGAATTAGATTTACTAAAAAACACCATAAGTTCAGATAAAAGAATTGTTTTAGTTACGGGGCATCGTAGAGAAAATCACGGTCAAGGATTTATTAATATTTGTAATGCACTTAAAAAAATTGCAGAAGATAATAAAGATGTAGAAATAGTTTATCCTGTGCATTTAAACCCAAAAGTATTAAAACCTGTTCATGAGATTTTAGATAATGTAGATAATATTAAATTAATAAAACCGTTATCCTATCCATCGTTTGTATGGTTAATGAATAAATCTGAATTAATCATTACCGATAGTGGTGGCGTTCAAGAAGAAGCTCCTAGTTTAGGAAAACCAGTTTTGGTAATGCGCGACACTACAGAACGACCAGAAGCTGTTGATGCAGGAACGGTTATATTAGTAGGAACAGACACTGAAAAAATTGTTACGGAAGCTACAAAGCTTTTGAATAATAAAGAAATTTATCAAGAAATGAGTCAGTTACACAACCCTTATGGTGATGGTAAATCTAGTGCTCGTATTGTAGCATTTATTAAAAACCTTTAGATTAAAAAATATGAAGAAAGAATTAAATGTGGTAATGATTGGGCTAGGATATATAGGCTTGCCGACAGCTGCTATTATTGCAAGTAAAAATATTAAAGTTTTAGGTGTTGATGTTAATCAAAAAGTTGTTGATACCATTAATAAAGGTAAAATACACATTGTAGAGCCTAAATTAGACCAATTAGTCAAAGAAGTAGTATCTAATGGTTTTTTAAAAGCCGAAACAAAGCCACAATCTGCTGATGTTTATCTTATAGCTGTTCCTACTCCTTTTAAAGGAGATTATGAGCCAGATATAGCTTATGTAGAAGCAGCAACTCATAGTTTAATACCTACTTTAAAAGAAGGTGCTTTAGTAATTATTGAATCTACAAGTCCTGTTGGTACAACTGAGAAAATGCAAAAACTTATTTTTGCAAAAAGACCAGAACTAAAAGGGAAAATATTTATGGCTTTTTGTCCTGAAAGAGTTTTACCAGGTAATGTGATTTACGAACTAGAACATAACGACAGAGCTATTGGAGGGATCAATCTAGAATCAACTAAAAAAGCTATTGATTTTTATTGCCAGTTTGTTACTGGAGAATTACATAAAACCAATGCAAGAACAGCAGAACTTACTAAGCTAGTAGAAAATGCTTCTCGTGACGTGCAAATTGCTTTTGCTAATGAATTATCTATGATCTGTGATAAAGCAGGAATTAATGTTTGGGAGTTAATTAATCTAGCAAATAAACATCCAAGAGTAAATATATTACAACCAGGAACAGGTGTTGGAGGACATTGTATTGCTGTTGATCCTTGGTTTATTGTTTCCGCTTTCCCTAAAGAAGCAAAAATTATTAGAGCTGCACGTGAGATAAATAACTATAAAACAGAATGGGTCATAGAAAAAATTAAGAATAAAGCCTTACATTTTAAAATAAATAATAATAGAGACCCAATTATTGCGTGTTTAGGACTTGCTTTTAAGCCTAATATTGATGATTTAAGAGAATCTCCTGCGTTATATGTTGTTCAATCTTTAATTCAAGATAATTTTACAATTTTAGCTGTAGAACCTAATATTAATAACCATAAAGATTTTGATGTTGTTGAGGTGAAAAAAGCTATTGATAAAGCAGATATTGTTGTTGTTTTGGTTGGACATAGCGCGTTTATTTCCCTAAAAATGGCCAAAAGTAAACTAGTGTTGGATTTTGTGAATAGTTTAAATTAAAATATAACAAAACTTAAATTAAAAAATATGAATAAATGGTTGATTATAGTTGTTCTAACGCTACTTTCTTGCAAATCTAATGATATTAAATTTGAGTTAAAATACAGTGATGATTTTGAAAAAACAACTTTAAATAAAGAATGGACTAAAGAAACTGCAACTAAACAAAGTTTAGAAATTGTTTCTGATCCATTAAATAAAAAAAATAAAGTTTTAAAACTTAAATTAAACTTAGGAGATGTCTCTGGAAAAGGGCGTTATAGTAATGGATATCGATGTGAAGTAGTGTATTCTCCAAAAGATACAATTAATACGGTTGTTAAATACCAGTTTAAATTTTTATTTCCAGAATCTTTTTTTAAAAAAGGAGAAAAACAAGGTTGGATTATGCATCAATGGCATGATAATCCAGCTTTAGGTTATACGTGGAGTGACTGTAAAGGGACTAACCCACCATATAATTTATACGTACAACATAATGCAAATGGAGATTATTTTTTAAAATTTACTAGAGGTCTTAGGATTGGGAATATTGATGAGCGAACTACTATTACATACAAAGATAAGCTTATTCCAAATCATTGGTATACTTTTGAAAACGAAATAAAATGGCATGTTTATTCCGATAAAAGTTATTGTATTCCGAAATTAGATGGACAATATTTTTCTGACAAGAAAGAAAAAATTTACTCACGTAATATGTATAATCAAATACCTAATTATTTTAAAATGGGTCTTTATTGGTCTGGCATTGAAAAATATAGTAGAGAGATTTATTTTGATGATTTTGAATTTTACAAAAAAACCAACTGATATTGATTAAAAAAATAATAGAAGCACATCTGTTTAAATTTTTAAATTGCTATTAAGTAAACATATTTTTTATGTCTAAATCATTTTTTAAGAATCTTATTTATAATAATACCTCACAAGGTTTACAATTTGGTTCTCGTTGGATTTTTAATTTAGTATTAATTGCTTTATTAAATGATTATGATTTTGGTATTTTTACTTATGGCTTAGCTTTGGCAAATTTATTAATGGCAATCCTACCTTTTGGTAGTCCGGTTTATTTAATAAATAATATTAATAAAGAAAATAAATTTAAAGAATTAGCAGATTCTTTAATGGTAATAATGTTGTTTTTTTTAATTATTTTTCTGTTTTATTTTGCAATTAGGTTTTTACCAATAACTATTAAGAATTATGATATTTTATTTAATAGTTTGATTTTAGGACTTTCATTGGCAATAAATACAGTGATGTATTACTTTCTTAAAAGTACAGGAAATTTTATAGAAGAAATAAAAGTATCGTTCTTATTCTTTTTATTAATTATTGGGTTTGTTTTTTATTTCTACTATTTAGGTAATGAAATGATAAGTGTTGCTAATTTGATTAATAGTCTAATATTATTTAACCTATTGGTTTTTGTTTATTTTATGATCTTTAGTAAAAAAATTAAAATAGATGTTGTTTTAAATAATATTGATATATCAATACTAAATATTAAAAAAAATATAAAGAAGCGATGGTATTTTGGTTTACAAGAAATGATGACAGCAATATACACACAATTTGGTATGTTTATCCTTTTTTATTTTTTATCAGCAGAAAGGTATGGTTTGTATCGTAAGCTATTTGTCTTAATTGCACCAATATATTTATTATCAGTTTCTTTATCACAAGTATTATTACATCATTTAAAAAATAATGGTAATTCTAATTTATTGAAAGAATTTCGAAAATATCAAAAAATAACATTTATTATTGCTACAAGTGTGATTGTTCTTATATATTTTATAAGAATTCCTTTAATTGAATTATTGGGGAAAATAAATTATACAAATGAAATAAATATTGCATTTAGTTTGGTTTTGTTTATTGCTTTTATACGCTTTATCTATGGTAATTATGAAATGTTTTTAGTAAGTATTGGAAAACAAAACTTGAGATTTTGGACAGTTTTAATTGCTGCAATTGTAAATATAATAAGTATTTTTGTATTAGTGCCTACGTTTAATTTAATTGGAGCCATTTTAACAACTTTACTTTCTAACTTAATAGTACTTATTAGCTTATCCTACCTATCTGAAAAAAATATTAAAAAAAATGAAAATAGCTATAATAACCTCTAGATATCCAAGTAAAGATGAGCCTTATAATCATATGTTTGTACATATGAGAAGTTTGGAAATGTTAAAAAAAGGAGAAAAAATTAAGGTTTTTGTCCCAGCAAAAATGAGTAGTACATACACTTATGAAGGTGTTTCTGTTACCATGTTGCCTAGCAAAGAAATCATTAAAAAAATCACAGAAACAGATGTTGTTTATTTACATTTATTAAACATTTATCCATTTAGCAAATCAAATGGATGGTATATTTATCAATTTTTACAAAAAAGCAGCATTCCTTTTGCTATGTATGTGCATGGTAGCGAAGTGCAAAAATACGGAGCAAGAATGTTTGAGTTTAATTATAAAATAACAGACTTTTTAAAGTGGTTTAAAAAAGACATACTTGTAATTCCAAAAATGAGGCGTTTTGTAAAAAGTGTACAAAACAGAAAACAAGTTACTTTTATATATCCTTCTTTATGGATGAAAGAAGATATGGAAACAAATTTAAACTTAAAAATAGAAAAATATCAGATAATACCAAATGGTATAGATACCAATTTGTTTAAATTTCAAAACACTTATAAAAATAGATACAAACTACTTACATTAAGACCATTATCTAGTAAAAAATACGCAGTAGATGTAGCTATAGAAATAATGCGATATTTACCTAAAAAATTTGAATTAGAAATTTATGGTAAAGGGCATTATTTAAATGAATATTTAGCCTTAATAAAAAAACATAGTCTCTCAGATAGAATACACATAAAAGACACATTTATTGAAAGAACAAAATTAAATTCTTTTTTTGCTAACTATGGTATATTTCTTTCTCCAACAAGAATGGATGCTCAAGGAGTAACAATGTGTGAAGCAATGGCCTCCGGCTTATTAACAGTTAGCAACAATAATACAGCAATCCCCGAGTTTATCACTAATAATAAAACGGGGATAATAGGAAACACCCCTAAAGAGATAGCAAAGCAATTAGTTATAAACACAGCGGACGAAACTGTTTATAATAAAATAACACAAGAGGCTAGAAAATTTATGGAAAACATTGATAGCTCAAAAACGGTAAATCAAGAAATAGAGGTATTAAAAACACTAGTAAGATGATAAAACTATATGTTATAGATAAGTTGATAATAAACTTTTTGTTTCTACTACTCCTAGTAGACATGATCAATGGATTTATGATGCATAATAATATTATATTACCAATTTCTATTGCACAAATATTTAAATTAACTATTATTATTTTATTTATAACTAGATTATTATTAGTTAATAATCAAGGTGTTTTATTTTATTTTATTTTATTTTTTATATTGTTAATACCATCAGTTTTAAACTTTTCTTTTAAAGATTTATTTAAAGATGTGATTAAAATATTTAGGTATTTAATGCCTGTTTTAAGTTTCTTTTTTTTTAAAGAAGTTTTTTTATCTCAAAACAAAAAAACAATAAACTTAATTTTTAAGTTGGTTTTATCTTCGTATGTTATATTTGTTTTTAATATTTTGCTTAAATATATAGGTTTAGGATATCCAATGTACACCTTTAATAATGTAGGCAGTAAAGGGTATTTTTACGCAGGTAACGAAACTTCGGCTGTATTGATTATTCTAAGTTCCATATTAGCTTATAAATTATGGCATTTAGAATTTAAAAAAAAGTATTTTGTTTTTATATTGTTTAATGTTTTTGTAGGGTTAACCATAAGTTCAAAAACAGGAGTTTTAGGTGTTTTTTTGGTAGGGTCACTTATTCCCCTACTAAACTATAAGCTTACATTAAGCTTAAAAAAAATAAAATACTTTTTTGTTGTTTTTGGATTATTACTTCCAGTTTTTGCTAAAGTGTTTTGGTTTTTTTATAAAAGTTCAAAACTTTCTTTACGAATAAATTATTTTTGGGATAAATTAGATTTTATTACTTTTATTTTCTCACATAGAAATGTTTTTTTTAAAAAAATGTGGAATACTTATAGTAAAGAATATAGTTTTGTTGAAAAACTAATTGGTGTAGGGCAACAAAAATATGAATTATTAAACAAGGGTATTATAGAAATTGATATTATAGACTTCTTTTTCGCATATGGTATAGTTGGTGTTATTATATTTTTAATGATTTTTTCTTTATTATTGTATGCAGTAGTTTTAAAGAAAAAAAACAAGATTAATATTTATGCTAAATTTGTTTATTTAATGATTTTTATTTTACTAGGCATTTCAACAATAGCAGGTCATGTTTTTGGTTCAGGTATGGCAGCAATATTTATAGGATTATTATTTAGTTTGATGTATTATAAAAAGCTTAATTTTACAACCTAAATAAAAACAGTTAATGGTAAAAAACCACTTTATATATAAAACAAACACCTATTCAAATAGTGTGGTTTTTCTGTTTGCTTTATTATTACCTTTAAAAGTGAGTTTAAGTAACTTTTTTTTAATTATATATTTTATACTTTCTTTATTTAGAATAATTAAAAATAAAAAAACAACAATAAACCGTATGATTTTTTACAGCTCTGTATTGCTGTTTATTCCTTTATTAATAGGTTGTTTTTACACAACGTATTTTAATAATGCACTTCACGATATCATTAAAAAAAACTCTTTTTTATTAATCCCCTTGTTTTTGAGTTTTGAGAGTAAAGATAATTTACAAAAATTATACAATTATGCAAAAAACGGATTGTTATTAGGTGTTATTATTGCTCTTTTATTTTTACTAATTAATACAATATACACCTTTATTTTTATTAATAAAGAAACAAACCTATTAAACCTGTTAAGTTTTAATTATACGAGACATAATTTTACAAATAATATAAAAATTCACGCTACTTATTTAGGTTTATATGTTTTGTATTCGTTAGTAATAATTACGAATTTATCATATAAAAACAAAATTAAAAGAGGGGTGTTTGTAGCGTTATTTTTACTATTTACACTAGGTGTTGTGTTTATAAATCAACGTGTAATTTTTCTTTTCTTTAGCTTAATTTTTTTAGCAAACACTTTTCTTTATTTGCGCTACCAAGTATTAAAAAAAAGATATTTAAAATTTTTAATAAGCACTGTTTTGATTGTTTTTTTAGGTTTTTTATCTTTTAGACAAATAAAAAAAACCTATATCTATTATCGATTTACAAAAGAATTAAACTGGGAGTTTTCGGAAAATATAAATTCATTTTATATTAAAGAAAAAGGACAAGTTAGCGATCCGAGATTAGCACGATGGAAGGGTATTATAAAACTAATTAATAAAAAGCAAATATTTGGATATGGAACAGGTTCAGAAAAAAAAGCCTTAAGCGAAATGTTTCAATCAAAAGGAATGGTTCATTCCTACAAAAAACAGTATGATTCACATAATCAATACCTTTCTATATTGGTTGAGTTTGGTTTTATAGGTTTTTCATTTTTTATTTTTCATTTGATAAGTAATTTGTATTTTGCTATAAAACATAACAATATAGAATTTGTAAGTATTTTACTTATTCTTATTATTGTAAGTTTGGTAGAAAATGTGCTATCAAGAAATAACGGAATTACATTTTTTACTTTTTTCAACACCTTATATTTATTCAAGGCTTTAAAATTAAAGAAAAAATATGGATAACTTAAAAAAATACATACTACCTGTATTGATACTTTTATTCTATGTTCTTGAGGGTGTTTCTAAATATTATTTAATATCTAGTACTATTAAAATTGATGTTACTCGCTATTTAAGACTTTTCATTTTCATTTTCATTTTGATATATCTTCTCTATAATAGAAAATATAAATTTTTTATAGTTCCTGTTGTTTTGTTTTTGTTTTTTTTAATTGGACACTATTTTATGTCTTTTTCGTATTTATCTTTCGATATAATAATAGTTTTTGCTAAATATTTATTTGTGCTATTTATATTAGAGTTTTCGTATAATTTTTTTAAAAAAGAAAACAACGAGTTGTTTTTTAAAGCCTTTGAAACAATTATCATTCTAAATTCAGTTATAATTGTTTTTGGAATAGTATTTAATATTCGTTTTTTAGAAACCTATTCTGGAGAACGATTTGGATACGATGGTTTATTCATTACATCTGCAACTGCAACGTATTTTTATATGATTGCTCTTTTTTATATTTTCTATTCGTTTTTAAAACATCGAAAAATACATAAATTAAGCATTTTAGTTGTAATCCCTGCCCTTGTTGTGGGGACTAAATCTATTTATTTATTTATAGCTCTACTTTTTATCTTTTATCTTTTATATCAAAAACCTCAAAAAAACCGAATAAAAAACCTGTTTTTTTTAGTTTTTGTACTTTCAGTGCTTTTCGTAATATTGTTAATTATTATTCCTTCTTTCTTAGAAATTAGTAAAACTAACGGTTTGTTGTCTGCAATTCTTTCTTACAGAAATTCGTTGTTTATAGATAAAACATTACCCTTCATACAGAAAAACTGGAGTAATGTAAATTATTTTATTGGCGGGCTTGGCATCTTTAAATACAGAACTCAAATGGGGTTTGTAGATTTATATATCTTTTTTGGAGGTCTTGGTTTTCTAGTTTATTTATGGGCTTACTACAAAGCAATGTTTAAAGAAAAAATAGACCAAAACTCATTATTTATTATGATTAGTTTTGGAATAGTAATATTTTTAGGAGGTAATTTTTTTTATAGTGCAACAATCACTTTTTATTTAATAATATTACAACAAACTTTATACAAATTTTCAGACAAAAGTATTTCAAAACATAAAAATGACTAAAATAAACATCTTAAACACCTCAATCCACAACCTAACAATGCAAGAAACACTTGCTATTATTAATGATAAAATTAATAACGGTAAACAAATACACCACGTAGTAGTAAATGCTGGTAAAATAGTAGCCATGCAAGATGATTTAGAACTGCGTAAAAGCGTAAATGAATCAGATATTATCAATGCCGATGGACAAGCGGTGGTTTGGGCTTCAAAAGTGTTAAAAAAACCACTTAAAGAGCGTGTGGCAGGAATAGATCTAATGAGCAACCTTGTAGCAAAAGCACACCAAAACAATTGGAAAATATTCTTTTTTGGAGCAAAAGAAGAGGTTGTAAAAAAAGTAGTAAAAACCTATTCAGAAAAATACTCAGAAAAAATAATTGCAGGTTACCGCAATGGATACTTTAAAAAAGAAGATGAAAAGAAAATAGCTCAAGAAATAGCCAATAGCGGCGCTAATATTTTGTTTGTTGCTATTAGCTCTCCTACTAAAGAGAATTTTTTGTATCAAAATAAAGAAATACTATCAAAAGTTAACTTTGTTATGGGTGTTGGAGGTAGTTTTGATGTGGTTGCAGGCTTGGTAAAACGAGCACCAAAATGGATGCAAAATTACGGTTTAGAATGGTTTTACAGGTTTCTACAAGAACCAAAGCGTATGTGGAAACGCTATTTAGTAGGAAACACTAAATTTATTTACTTCGTTTTGAAAGAAAAAATAAAATGCTGAATTCAACTTATAAACGCGACATTTTGATTAAACAATAATTTTTCCATTACAAAGATAGGTGTTTTAAAATTAAATCGTTTTCTAGGTCTAT